>Ga0102851_10002146_pt1 | contig 11800 bp, 15 predicted proteins | sample Mud3Dept3metaG_FD_79558 | JGI IMG/M metagenome (GOLD analysis project Ga0102851, IMG submission 79558) | Freshwater wetland microbial communities from Ohio, USA, analyzing the effect of biotic and abiotic controls - Mud 3 Core 4 Depth 3... | ecosystem: Environmental > Aquatic > Freshwater >... | reverse complement strand
CCTCGCGGCGGCGCGCGCGCTGCTCGAGTCCCAGCAGAACCTGACCGTCGGCGACCGCGACCGCCTGTTCGGCTACCTCGAGGGCGGCGGGCGCATGATCCTGCCCGAGCCGCGGCCGCTGCTGACGCATGCGGCGAAGATGCCCGGCCTGGACGGCCAGAAGATGTCGAAGTCCTACGGCAACACCATCGCGCTCGGCGCCGACCTCAAGCAGGTCGAGAAGGACCTGCGGACCATGCCGACCGACCCCGCACGGGTGCGCCGCACCGACCCTGGCGACCCCGCGAAGTGCCCGGTCTGGCAGTTCCACCAGGTCTATTCCAACCCGGCCGTCAAGCAGTGGGTGCAGGAAGGCTGCCGGTCGGCGGGCATCGGCTGCCTGGAGTGCAAGCAGCCGATCGTCGACGCCGTGCTGGTCGAGCTGCGGCCGATCCAGCAGCGGGCAAGGGAGTTCGAGGCCCAGCACGAGGTGGTGCGCGGCATCATCAACGAGGGCTGCGAACGGGCCCGCGAGGTGGCGCGCGAGACCATGGACGAAGTGCGCGACGCGATGTCGCTTCACTACCGCTGAGCGCCGAGCCGTGTCGGCCGCGATCGCCACGCAGGAGCAGCCCCGCCCCGAGCAGCAGGAGATGCCCTTCGCGGTCGTGCAGGGCGAGCCGTACACCGAGCTGCCGCGCGACCTGTACATCCCGCCCGACGCGCTGGAGGTCATCCTCGATGCCTTCGAGGGGCCGCTCGACCTGCTGCTGTACCTGATCCGTCGCCAGAACCTCGACGTCCTCGACATTCCGATCGCCGAGGTCACCGCGCAGTACATGCAGTACATCGAGATGATGACCGACCTGCGTCTCGAGCTCGCGGCCGAATACCTGCTGATGGCTGCGATGCTCGCCGAGATCAAGTCGCGCATGCTGCTGCCCCGCGCCGCCGAGAGCGAGGAAGAGGAGTCGGATCCCCGGGCCGAGCTGGTGCGGCGGCTGCAGGAGTACGAGCGCTACAAGCAGGCGGCGGAGGACATCGACCGCATGCCGCAGCTCGGCCGCGACGTGCACGCGGTCGAGATCGGTTTCCCGGACCGGCTGGTCGTGCGCCGACCGCCCGAGCTGGCGCTGCGCGAGATCCTGCTCGCCTTCCGCGACGTGATGCAGCGCGCCGCCCTGTTCTCGAGCCATCACGTGCAGCGCGAGCCGCTGTCGATGCGCGAGCGCATGACCCGCGTCCTCGACGCGGTGCGGAGTGGCGGTTTCGTCGAGTTCACGCAGTTGTTCGACATCGCCGAAGGGCGGCTCGGCGTGGTGGTGAGCTTCATGGCGATCCTCGAGCTCATCAAGGAGGCCCTGATCGAGCTGGTGCAGACCGAGTCCTACGGGCCGATCCACGTCAAGACGCGGGGCGGCTGAGATGAACGACGGCACCAGCCTGAAGACCATCGTCGAGGCCGCCCTGCTCGCCGCCGGCCGGCCGCTCGAGCTCGACGCGCTCGCCGCCCTGTTCGACGAGGGCGCGCTGCCGGACCACGCGGCGCTGCGCGCCGCGCTCGCGGAGCTGGAGCAGGACTACGCGGGCCGCGGCATCGAGGTGCGCGAGGTCGGCAGCGGCTGGCGCATCCAGGTGCGCGCGAGCTTCGCGCCCTGGGTGTCGCGGCTGTGGGAGGAGAAGCCGGGCCGCTACTCGCGCGCGCTGATGGAGACGCTTGCGATCATCGCCTACCGGCAGCCGATCACGCGCGGCGAGATCGAGGACATCCGCGGTGTCCAGGTCAGCACCAACATCGTGAAGACGCTGCTGGAGCGCGAGTGGGTCCGCGTCGTCGGCCAGCGCGACGTGCCCGGCCGGCCCAGCCTGTACGCGACCACGCGGCAGTTCCTCGACTACTTCGGGCTGCGCTCGCTCGACGACCTGCCACCGCTGGCCGAGATCAGGGAGCTCGTCTCGATCGACGGCGAGCTCGACCTCGCGCCCGAGGGCGAGGAGGGCGCCGCGATCGTCGCGAGGGCCGCGGTGGCGGAGCAGGCCGAGCCGACTGCCGCGGACGCGGCGGCGAGCGACGCCACGAACGCGGCCGAGGTGGCCGGGGCGGCAGCAGCTGAGCCACCGACGCCAGAGGCGGGCAATCGCGATGACTGAGGCCCCCGCCGTCGGCGAGCGCCTGCAGAAGGTCCTGGCCACCGCCGGGCTGGGCTCGCGCCGGCAGATCGAGGACTGGATTCGTGCCGGGCGCGTCGACGTCAACGGCGAGATCGCCCAGCTCGGCGACCGGGTCCTGCCGACCGACCGCATCCGCGTCGACGGACGACTGATTCCGGCACGCCGTCTCGAGGCGCCGGAGCGCCAGATCCTCGTCTACAGCAAGCCCGAGGGCGAGCTGGTCACCCGCGCCGACCCGCAGGGCCGCCGCACGGTGTTCGAGAGCCTGCCACGGCCCAGGCGCGGCCGCTGGATCGCCGTCGGCCGGCTTGACATCAACAGCATGGGGCTCCTGCTGCTGACCACGGACGGTGAGCTCGCAAACCGGCTGATGCACCCCTCGGGCGAGGTGGAGCGCGAGTACGCCGTCCGCGTCCTCGGCGAGGTGACGCCCGAGGTGCTGCAGCGACTGCAGTCGGGCGTGCAGCTCGACGACGGCCCGGCCCGCTTCGACAGCGTGGCGGACATGGGCGGCGAGGGGGTCAACCACTGGTACCGCGTCACGCTCCGCGAGGGCCGCTACCGCGAGGTGCGCCGGGTGTGGGAGGCGGTCAACGTGAAGGTCTCGCGGCTGAAGCGGATCCGTTTCGGGCCCGTCACGCTGGGCAGCACGGACCGCGCCGGGCACTGGCGGGACGCGACGCCCGACGAGCGGGCCGCTCTGATCGCCCTGGCCGGCCTGCCGCCGGAGACGCCGCCGGCGGCGCGATCCTCTCCGGGGCGTGCGGCCAGGAGACCCTGGGCGTCGGCACGGCCGCGCAAGGCGGGCCGCTGAGACCGCCCGGCGCGGGGACGTCGCCGTGACGCGCGGGCCGGGTGCGCGGCTCGACCCCTTCCGTCCCTCACGCCGCACGCTGCAGCGGCTCCACGACCGCCTGCTCGCGGCCTATGGTCCGCAGCACTGGTGGCCCGGTGACTCGCGCTTCGAGGTGATGGTTGGCGCGGTGCTCACGCAGAACACCGCGTGGCGCAACGTCGAGCGGGCGATCGCGAGCCTCGACGCGGCGTGCGTCCTCACGCCGCGGGCAATCGCGGGTCTGCCGGCGGCCGAGCTCGCGGCGCTGATCCGGCCAGCGGGCTATTTCAACGTCAAGGCCCGGCGGCTGCAGGCCTTCTGCCGGTTCCTCGTCGATGCCGGGGGCGAGGATGCCCTCGCGGCCCTGCCGACCGACGCGCTGCGTCGCGACCTGCTGGCGGTGCACGGCATCGGGCCGGAGACGGCCGACGACATGCTGCTCTATGCCTTCGCGCGCCCGGTGTTCGTGATCGATGCCTACACGCGGCGGCTGCTGCGTCGCCTCGGCATGGCGGGCGGCGAGGAAGGCTACGAGACGCTGCGTCAGGGGATGGAGCGTGCCCTTGGTCCGAGCGTGCCGCTCTTCAACGAGCTGCACGCACTCATCGTTCACCACGCCAAGGTCGCGTGCGCGACGCGGCCGCGCTGCGCGGAGTGCTGTCTACGGCGAGCCTGTCCGGAGGGCAAGGAGAAGGCGTTGGCTCGATGAGGTTGGCATTGATGCGCCCACCATCGGCCCCTTTGCCGCGTCGGGCGAGGCTTGAAGTGACGGTCGGCCGCAGGGATGCGGCCGTCGAGCCTACCGGGATGTATTCACGGCGTGTCACGGAAAGCCTTGCCCGACGTGGGACGGGGCGTCCGCTTCCCGGTGCACCAACGAGTTGTTCAGCAGGACCCCGCGGCCTCGAAGTCGCCCGACTCGACGCGGTTGCGGCCGCTCTCCTTGGCGCGGTACAGCGCGGCATCGGCGCGCCGCAGGAGCGCGTCACCGGTCTCGCCAGCGCGCAGGCCGGCAACGCCGACGCTCACCGTGACCTGCAGCTCGCGGCCGCCGACCGTGCCGATCGCGGCGACGTTGCTGCGGATCCGCTCGCCCAGCTGCTGCCCCCCGATCGGCTGCGTGTGGCTCGCGATCACCACGAACTCCTCGCCGCCATAGCGGTACAGCGCGTCGCTGCGCCGGATGGTGTCGCTCACCGCATGGGCGACCGCGCGCAGGACGTCGTCGCCGAAGCCGTGGCCGTACGTGTCGTTCACCTGCTTGAAGTGGTAGATGCCGACGAACAGCACGCCGAGCGGCGTCCCCTGGCGCCGCGCGACCTCGACCTCGCGCTGCAGTGCCTCCTCGAGCGCGGCGCGGTTGAGCGCGCCGGTCAACGGGTCGCGCAGGGCGCGCTCGACGGCGAGCCGGTAGCTGAGCGCGTTCCGCAGCGGGTAGACGAGGGCGCAGAGCAGGTTCTCGAAGCGGGTCAGCTCGTCCGCGGTGAAGGGATGCACGCGGTGCACGCGCAGCTCGCCCAGCGGTTCGCCGTCGACGACGATCTCGTAGCTGGCGCGGTGCAGCGCCTGCTCGCCGATCCGGATGTGGGCGTGCCCGTCCTGGTCGTCGTAGGCGACGCCGTCGACCTCGATGTGCCGGCGCACCTCGCGGGCGAACAGCTCGATCAGCTTGTCGATCTCGAGCGTCGTCTGCAGCGTGCTGGTGAGCTCCAGCGCCTCGGTGGTCGTGCGGGCGGGCGGAGTCGGGCCGACTCGTCCCGCCGCCTGTCGCGGATCGACGGCCGGCATGGTGGTTCGACGGTCCTGTTTGGCGCGAAGCTGGCTCATGGTATCAGGGTACGCGCGAAGGCTTTGGCCGGTCTGATGCGAATCCTGTGCCAGAGAAAAATAAGCGAGCGAAAACATTGATATGAGCCATGGCGCCGACCGCGCGGCGAGGCCGTGACGCTTTTTCGGCGGGGTGCGGCGACGGGTCAGGCCGCAGCCGGCGGTCCGCCGTCGCCCGGCTCCGTCCAGGGCTCGTCGCCGTGGCTCAGGGCCGCGCCGGTGGTGCCGAGGCTGTCCGGACCGAGCAGCCAGAGCAGCAGGGGCGCGAGGGCCTCCGGCGGCTTGAGGTGGGCTGGATTCTCCGCCGGGTAGGCCTGGGCGCGCAGCGTCGTCCGCGTCGGCCCCGGGTCGAGGCTGTTCACGCGGATGTGGGAGTGGGCGAGCTCGTCGGCCAGCGTCTGCATGAACCCCTCAAGCCCGAACTTCGCGACGCCATAGGCACCCCAGTAGGCGCGGCCGTGCCGGCCGACGCTGTCCGACAGGAACACCACGGACGCGTCCGCCGACCGCCGCAGCAACGGCAGGCAGGCCTGGGTCAGCATGAAGGGGACGCTCAGGCTCACCTGCAGGACCTTGCCCCAGACCTCGGGCTCGTAGTCGTCGATGCGGCTGAGGTAGGGGAGGCTCGCGGCGCAGTGCACGATGCCGTCGAGGCGCCCGAAGGCCTGGTCGAGGCGCTCGGCCATGACCGCGAAGTCGTGTGCCGTCGCGCCCTCGAAGTCGATCGGGTAGATCGCCGGCTGCGCCCCGCCGGCCCGCTCGATCGCGTCGTAGACGGCCTCGAGCTTGGCGACGGTGCGGCCGAGCAGCACCACTGTGGCGCCGTGCGCGGCGGCGGCGAGCGCCGTCGCCCGGCCGATGCCGTCGCCGGCGCCGGTGACGATGATCACGCGCTCCTTCAGGAGGTCGTGGCCGGGGGTGTAGGGCATCGGTGGTGTCCGGATCGCGACAACACGCAATTTACACCATGACATCAGTACAGCGGCCTATGTCCGCCACGCCACCCACAGCTTGCGCAGCGGGTTGAGGGAGGTCCTGCTGTCGAGGACGTCGAAGCCGCCGCGCGCGAGCTCGTCCAGCAGCGCGCGCCGCAACGCGTACCAGCGGCTCGCCGGGCCCGCGCGGTGCCGGTCGACGCGGGCCAGGGCGGCCAGCTCGGCCAGCAGACGGCGCAGCGGCTCGGTCTGCCCGGCCTGGCGCAGCAGCGCGGGATCCGGCGTCAGCCCGGCGGCGTCCAGGTCGGTGCGCGGCAGGCGGCACCGCTCGCGCCGCAGCTCGCCGCCGAGGTCGCGCAGGATCTCGGCGAGGCGCGCGGCGGTGCCCAGCTCGCGGCCGGTCCCGGGCGACGCGCCGCCGACCACGGCGAGCAGCTCGCCGAAGCTGCCGCCACCGCGGGCGCAGTGCGCCAGCAGGTCCGCCCGCGACCGGGGCACGACGCCGCGCAGGTCCTCGTCGGCGGCCTCCGCCATGGCATCCAGCGCCGCGACGGGCAGCGGGTGATCGCGCATCGCCTCGCCCAGCCGGCGGGCCAGGGGGTGCTGGGCGGTGCCCGCCGCCGCGCGGTCGAGCTCCTCGCGCCACCACTGCAGCTTGATGCGCGCCAGGCCCGCGTCGGAGATGCCGGTGGCGATCCGGATCAGCTCGCGGCGCCAGCCGAACAGGGCGATCAGCGCCGGCTGCTGTGCCGGCGTCGCGAACCGGACGACGTAGTAGGCGCTGCTGCCGACGGGCGCCGCGGGGCCGGGGAAGCCGTAGTCATCCATGCGCCGCGAGGCCGAGCCAGTCCAGCAGGTCGAGCGGGGCGGCGATCAGGCCGTCCGCCCCCCAGGCCGCGGGGTCCTCGTGATCCTGCAGATAGCCGAAGGTCGCCGCCAGCGTCGTCGCCCCTGCCCGCCGCCCCGCCTCGACGTCGCGCGCGGCGTCGCCGACGTAGACGCAGCGTGCCGGCGCGACGCCGAGCTGCGCGCAGGCGTGGAGGATCGGCGCGGGATGTGGCTTCGGCGTGGGCGTGGTGTCGCCGCTGACGACGCAGCCGGCGCGTGCGGCGAGGCCGAGCTGCGCCAACAGCGGGTCGGTCAGCCAGGACGGCTTGTTGGTGACGATGCCCCACGCCAGCGCGTTCGCCTCCAGCGCGTCGAGCACGGCGGGGATGCCGTCGAAGGGCCGCGTGTCGCGACAGAGGTTGTCCTGGTAGACGCGCAGCAGCACCTGCCGCCGTTCCTCGAAGGCCTCGCTGCCGGGATCGAGGCCGAAGCCGAGCCGGATCAGCGCGGTCGCGCCGTGCGAGACGTGCGGACGGATGCGCCCGTAGGGCAGCGCTGGCGCGCCGAAGCGGTGCAGCGTCTCGTTGAGCGCGAAGGCGAGGTCCGGTGCCGTGTCCGCGAAGGTGCCGTCGAGGTCGAACAGCACCGCGCGGATGTCGCGCACGTCAGGCATGGGCGGGGCGGCGTGCGCAGACCATGTAGTTGACCGAGACGTCGTCGGGGTCCAGCGCGTAGCTGCGCGTCAGGGGGTTGTAGCTCAGCCCGGTCATGTGCTCGAGGTCCAGGCCCGCCCCGCGCAGCCAGCGGTCCATCTCCGACGCCCGGATGAACCTGGCGTAGTCATGCGTGCCCTTCGGCAGCATGCCCAGCAGGTATTCCGCGCCGACGATCGCGAACAGGTAGGCCTTCGGGTTGCGGTTGAGGGTCGACAGGAACACGGGGCCGCCGGGCTTAACGAGCCGCGCGCAGGCATCGATCACCGACGCCGGGTCGGGCACGTGCTCGAGCAGCTCCATGCAGGTGACGATGTCGAAGGCCGCCGGCTGCTCGGCGGCGAGGGACTCGACCGCGACGCAGCGGTAGTCGACCTCGAGCCCCGATTCCAGCAGGTGCAGGCGCGCGACCTCGATGTTGGCGGCGCCGAGGTCGATGCCGGTGACGACGGCCCCGCGTCCCGCCATCGCCTCGGCCAGGATCCCGCCGCCGCAGCCGACGTCGAGCACGCGCCTGCCGGCCAGGCCGGCACGCTGGTCGACGTAGTCCAGGCGCAGCGGGTTGATCTCGTGCAGCGGCCGGAACTCGCTCGTCGGGTCCCACCAGCGGCTGGCGATGGACTCGAACTTCTTCAGCTCGGCGGGATCGGCGTTGAGTCGGGTGTCGGACACGGCAATCGACCGGATGGGTTGGGCCCAGGATTATAGACGCCGGACTAGCCGACCCTGCCGCCCCGCCGCTCAGTAGATTTCCGCGTGGCTGCCGACGTTGATCAGCACGATTTCCTGCTCGCGAACCTTCAGCTCGATCGTGATGCGGTACTGCATCGAAATGGATGCGGAGTGCAGGGGCGCGAGACGACCCTGCAGCGGATGCAGGCGCAGCGACGGGTGGAAGGGGCTCTGCTCCAGCAGGAGCAGGGTCTTGAAATAGCGCTGGCGCAGGTCGGGGTGCCTGGCGAGGAAGGCCTTTTCGCGCCGCTGGTAAGGTGCCGGGAACACCAGCCTATAGGCCATCGGCGCCCGATTCCTTCTCGAGACGGGCGATGTGCTCCCCGGCGCCTTCCGCCACGAAGTCCCCAGCCGCCACCGCCGCGCGCGCCTCCTGCCAGGCCGCGTAGATCTCGGCCTCGCGCAGACGGTCGTAGTGGGCGATGTCCATCACCACGAAGCGCGGCTTGCCGCGCACGCTGATCGTGGTCTCGTCGCCCCCTTCGAGCGCTTTCTCGATCGCGGAGACGCCTTGGGTCTTCAGGTCGTTGGCGGTGATGACGGGCATGGACGATCGGGCTCGTTGCCGGGACTGCGGAGATAATACTCTTTTTCGTGCTGTCGACAGTACGATCAGCCACCCTCTTTGCCATGGCGGTCGAGGATGTCGTGCACTTGGGCGGGCTGGAAGGCGACGTCCCAGCACCAGATGCCGAAGCCGCCCTTGGCGTTGACGCCCCTGACCCACAGGTCCAGCGCTGCCCGCTTGGCCCGGTTCTGCTCCGAGTCCTCGCCCTTGATCTCCAGGGCCAGTGACCGTCCGTTCGTCAGCCGGACCACGAAGTCCGGGAAGAACTTCCGCCGGGAGCCGTTCCACAGGTACTGAACCTGGAATCCGAGGTGGTCGTTCTTCGCATAGGCGGCCACGACCGGCGACTGCTCGAGCACCTGTGCCGTGTACTGCTCCCAGGTGCTGTCGACGACGACGTGGCTGATCTGCGAGCGCGTGGTCGGCTGGCAGGGCTTGGTCGTGTACCAGGTCCGCATCCCGCGCGTGCTGCCGATCGGCGACTCCTCGTCGAAGACCGGCTCCAGGCGTTCGGTACTCTGCTCCTCGACGTGCCGAAGCAGGTGCTGCACGACCGTGTCGATGTTCAGAGATAGCAGGATGCGCCTGCGCAACGGCTCCTGGTGGAACAGCGTCGGGATCTCGATCCGATCCGACGCGAGGAAGCGCTCCACCAGCCGGATCAGCTGGACGACGAGGTATTCGCGGTTCCCGCGAAACCGGCCCTGGACCTCGTCGAAGGCCTTGCGGGCCGCCAGAAACGCGAGGCGTTGCAGCCGGAAGCCCTCGGGAATGGGGCCTCGAGGTCGATGGCGTGGACCTTCGACCAGTCGGTGGCTCCGCCCAGGGCGGGCGCAATCTCGGCACTGATGGGCGTCTGGGCCGGATCGATGCCGAGCACCGGCATCGTTTGCCAGTCGACGACGAGCTGCGGGGTCAGCACGTTGTCGACGCGGAGCAGATTCGGCCAGCGGATCTCGAGGGCGTTGCGCTCCGGCAGCGACTCGATCTGCACGCTGGGCTTTGGCGGGGGCGGTGGCTCGCCACCCTCGCCGACGTCCTGGAAGATCGAGAGCGGAACGCCGAACACGTTCACGTACTCGGGTCGAAACAGCCCGGACTCGTCGGTGTCGTAGGTGACGCGCCGCAGGCCCCGGCCGATCACCTGCTCGCACAGGAGCTGGCTGGTGAAGGCACGCAATCCCATGATGTGCGTGACGTTCTTCGCGTCCCAGCCTTCCGACAGCATCGCGACCGAGATGACGTTCTGCAGATCCTGCCCGGCGCTGCCGCGCTTGCCGACGGTGTCGACGATCTCGCGCAGCAGCTCCTCCTTTCGGAGCTCGCTCAGGCGTGCCTTGCGTGCGTCCGGGATCGCCGCCGCGTCGACGAGGGAACGGAGGGTTTCTTCGTAGTCCTTGTCGGCCGAGGCGGTCTCGCCGATCTCGGCCTTCTCGAGCACTTCGAATCGACGCGGAGCGTGCGATGGGGGGCGTCCAGCTCCGGCCAGTGGGCGTCGCCCTTGCGGAACCAGCGCTCGATCCGCGCCGCGGTCTCGGTGCGGTTGCAGACCGTCAGCATCACGGGGGGCGAATGATGCCCGGCCTCGTCCCACTGCCGTAGGGTTTCCCGCCAGTCGGCGCCGAGCAGCGTGTAGGCGTCCTGGACGAGCTTGGGCAAGGCTTCGTGCGGCTCTGCCCGCCGGTTGAAGTCCTCGGCAACCGATGGGTCGCGGTAGATGTGGTAGAGCTTCGAGCGGTAGGTCTTGGCATCCGGCAACGCATCGTCGCGGATGACGACCCTTGGCGTCTTCACGAGACCCGCCTCGATCGCATCGTTGAGCCCGAAATCGGACACGACCCAGGAGAACAGCCCTGCCTCCGTGCTCGCCTTGCCCGTCGGGGCGAAGGGCATCGCCGACAGGTCGAAGCAGCGCTGGATGCGGCGGGTGGCGTGGATACGGTCGAGGCCCTCGATCCAGCGGGTCGCTTCGTCCAGGTCCAGCCCGAGGGCCTCGGCGTCCTTCCTGCTGATCTTGACCTCGGCGGGCTTGCGATAGGCGTGATGCGCCTCATCGTTGATGACGATGATGTCGCGACCCGTGGCGAGCTGGCCCAGCACGCGCCGGGTGTAGGCTTCGTCGCTCTCGTTTCCCTTCTTGACCACCGAGCGGTCCGCCGGCTTGAGCGGCATCAGGCCGTGCCAGTTGTCGACGAGGATCTGCGCCTGATTCAGCCGCTGGCGCAGTGCCTCCGAGGGGCAGAGGCCGAACTGGTCGTAGTAGTTGTCGGGCGTGCCCGGCAGCAGGACGTGCAGGCGTTCCTTGACGGTGAGTCCGGGCGCGACGACGAACACGGTCGACGAGAAGTCCTTGCAAGGTGTCGTGTACGTGGGCGCGATCCTTCAGCAGCTTGAAGATCTGCAGGAAGATGCTCTTTCCAGTTGCCTGTGGGCCGACCAGGACAGTCAGGTCGGCGAAACGCACGTCGGCCTCCTTGATCGGGCCGACATTGGATAGGGTGATTCGGATTCTGCTCATGGCGTGCTCCTGGGCATGCCTGCTCCAGCGCGATGATCTTCAGCGACTCGATCCCCCGATCGTCCACGATCTTCACCGCGACGCGCCGGTTGTCGCCGGCGGGGAAGGGCAGGGAGACGGTGCCGTGGAACTGGGCGAGCAGGTCCTCGTTCAGCTCGGCGCGGATGTCGCGCTTGAGCTTCATCCAGCCCTCCTGTCCGCCGGCCATCGGGAAGAAGACCTGGCGGGGGAACAGCGAGCGCTCGTCGTAGTCGGTATCGAGCAGCCACATCGCGATCTTGCCCTTGCCGCCGGACACCAGCTCACCACGCACGGTGTCGAAATAGTCGAAGCCGTGGACCTCGACCTGGTACCAGTCGATCTGGCTGTCCGCTGAACTGCCTTTGCCGGGCGCAGGGACCTTGCGCATCTCGACGTCGGGCTGGCCCATCAGCCAGAAGCTCTGGTTGCTGGCGCGGGCCTTCTTGAGGTCCTCGGTGAGCAGGTCGGTGTTCATCTGCGTCTTGAGCAGGGTGACGCCCGGCCATTCCCTCCTTCTGCAGCAGCGAGTTCATGACGAGGAGCGAGTCGCCGGCGATCAGGCGGTTCGACCAGCCCTTGTCGTGGCGATAGAAGTCGATCGCGTCGCGCAGCGGCAGGTTCTCGAAGGGCGCGTCGAACAGGCCGGGCTGCAGGTAGGAGGCCCGCCCTCGG
>Ga0102851_10002143_pt1 | contig 11803 bp, 12 predicted proteins | sample Mud3Dept3metaG_FD_79558 | JGI IMG/M metagenome (GOLD analysis project Ga0102851, IMG submission 79558) | Freshwater wetland microbial communities from Ohio, USA, analyzing the effect of biotic and abiotic controls - Mud 3 Core 4 Depth 3... | ecosystem: Environmental > Aquatic > Freshwater >... | reverse complement strand
GAACGAAGAGAGGGGTCTTTCAACAGATTGTAAAAACCGAAGATTTCTCGCCTCGCTCGAAATGACAAAGACAAGGATTTCAGACTTCTTCCGTAATCATCATTATTACTCCGATTAATCCGGATCAAGTCCTTCTCTATGATCTTCATCCGCCGTCATCATACGTCAATCCGCCCCTTCAGTGTCAAAATATTTTAAATTAAGGTTGAAAGGATCATCATGCTCAGGGCTTGGCGCGCAGATACTGCGCCGGCCACGCGACATCGACTCCCAGGACCCGCGCTGCCTCAAGCGGCCAGTAGGGTTTGCGCAGCATCTCCCGCGCGAGCAGCACCGCGTCGGCGAGACCCGTGGCAATGATCTGCTCGGCCTGCACAGGATCGGTGATGAATCCGACCGTGCCGGTGGCGATCTTCACTTCCCGCCGGATCGCGGTGGCAAAGGGCGTCTGGAAGCCGGGGCCTGTCGGGATGACCGCATGGGGCACGGTCCCGCCGCCGGAGCAGTCAATGAGATCAATGCCCGCTTCCTTCAGATGCCGGCAAAGTTCCATGGACTGCGCCAGGTCCCAACCTCCGTCCACCCAGTCGGTTGCGGAGATGCGCACGAAGACCGGCAGTTCGCCGGGCCAGACGTCCCTTACCGCTCAGGCAATGCTCAGGGGAAAGCGCATCCGATTCTCCAGGCTCCCGCCGTATTCATCCGTCCTGTGGTTCGTGAGAGGTGACAGGAATTCGTGAAGCAAATAGCCGTGCGCCATGTGGATCTCGATGACCTGAAAACCGGCGGCATGCGCTCGCCGCGCGCCGTCGATGAACTGCCGGAGAATGGTCTCCATATCTTCCGCTGTTGTCTCGCGGGGAACAAGATGGCCTGGAGCAAAGGGGATCGCACTCGGCGCGATCGGCTGCCAGCCGCGATGCTCCGGTCCCAGCGGCCCTCCTCCCAACCAGGGGAGATCCGTGGAGGCCTTGCGGCCGGCATGGGCGAGTTGCATGCCGGCAACAGCACCCTGCTCACGGATGAACCCTGCAATAGAAGCGAACGCTGCGCCATGGGCATCGCTCCAGATGCCGCAGTCGTCGGGGCTGATCCTCCCTTGCGGACTCACTGCGGTCGCCTCAACCATGACCAGCCCGGCGCCGCCCACTGCGCGGCTTCCCAAATGGACGAGATGCCAGTCAGTAGGCATACCGTCGCGGCTCGAATACTGGCACATCGGAGATACAAAAATCCGGTTCCGAAAGGTCACGTGTCGTAATGTCAGAGCAGAGAATAAGCGGTTTATCACGGCCTCCTCCTTGGCTGAATCGAGTGGACGCTTGCGGTTTTTGAATTCGGATCAGGGGCAGCGATGAGTAGTTTCAGGCATGTCTCTTTCTTTGTGAGAAAAGCATGGCAGATTAGGTAAAATAAAGAGCGGCTGCTGTGAATAAGCAGGCTGAAGCGATAACGTCTCTCGAAGGTCAGATCCTTCTCCGCGCACTGAATGGCATACATTTCAAGCAGCGATCAGATGCACGAAGAACGACCTGGCCTCAATGTTTCCGTATCCTGCCGGTCCTGCGTCAATAGGATATGCCGTGCAGAACGAGCTGCTGGTCAACAAAACCGGCGGTCGCAAGGACTTCCGCTCCAAAATCATTGGCGCAGAGCATCATGGACAGCATGATGCCGGATTGCAACAGCGGCGCGATGTCTACGCCGGGAGGAAGGGCGATCCCGTAGGACGCGAGGAACTGCGCCGCGAGCTGTGCCAGCTGTTCGGACAGCAGGAGGACCGACGTCGTATCATCCTGCATCAGCGCCTGTCCATAAAAAGTCATCATTGTTCTGAAGTCCTGTTCCGACGACCGCATGAACATAAGGGCGTCGACAGAGCGTATTCCGAAATGCTCGGAGAAGTCAGCGGCATAGGCCTTCTGAAGGAGGAGGGGGATCGCGGGGTTCGGCTGATGTGCCGACTCGATCATGATCGACCCTATCTGGGGGTCCAGATTTTTCATGAGGATGTCCACGCCGTATTCCACGAGGTTATGGGCAACCTCAAGAGAGACCGCATCAGGCAGCTGAAGGGCGTTGTACACGGGGTCCTGCTCCAGCATTGCCTTCAGAAGATAGGCCTTGGCGATGATATATCCCCCTTCATTTGGCTTCCCGGGGATCGAGCCCAGCTGCCCGAAGGTTATCCCCGAACGATGGGCCGTGAAATCAGCCCCCCAAAGTTCATTGTGGCTCACGAAACCGAGAGCAAGTGCCTGCTCAGGCTTGGATCGAGCTGCATCCCATACCTGCATCGCGTTGTTGTGCGTCTGACCGTACAAATACGCCATATAATCGGGGGCATCGAAGCGGAAGTTAAATATATCGGGAGTAAATCCGCCGTAGATCTGGTTCCCGGCGGTAAGCTTGTTTTTCGCGCTGTACTGTTCCGCGAGGAAGGCGTGGACTGCCCCTCCCCAGGAATAGGCTGCCTCTGCAAAACAGAGCAGTGAAAGAACGATAGTGGTGAGAACGAGCGCGGGCTTTTTCATGTCTTGTTCCTCCTTGGTAAGAAACTCTGGACCAATTGCAATGGATCTTATCGTTATAAACCGCAAGAAGCGCAACACCAGCATCGACGCGCATCTGCCTTGCCATGAGTCCTTAATACTGCTGTCTTATAAAAGGTCGGAACAGCGTCCCTGCATCATTTCACGATCAGGACAGAACACGCTGCATGGTTCAGGATATTTCTTGATACACTTTCCAGCGCCCCTGGTAAGCCCCTCGCACCCCTGCGGCCCACCGCGATAAGGTCTGCCTCCATGGCCTCCCCTGCTTTCAGTATTTCCGTTAACGGGTCGCCTACTTTGGAGAGTACGTGGATCTGTTTGAACTTTCCGCCCAGATGCTCTCGCGCCTGTTCGATGATCTTTTCAGCTTCCGTAAATTCCCGTGACCTTATATTGGCCACGGCATCCTTGACCCGATCGTCAATTTCCGGAACGAACCGTTCAGGCACATCGAGGAAGTTCGACGGCATCACATGCATGATCGTGAGCTCGGTGGTATCAGGAAAAGGGAGGGCGATCAGGAACTCGGCAGTAGTCCGGGAGTGATCAGATCCATCCGCTGCAAAAAGAACCCGCATCCTGTCCGGTGGCACGGGTGCCTTCTGTTTTACGATGAGGACCGGTTTCGCGGCATTATGCACAACCGCTCTCGATACACTCCCGATGAAGACCGAAGCAAGCCCTGTTCGTCCGCTCGCCCCGAGAACGATGAGGTCCATGCCCGAAGCTTCTGCCGCCTTGATGATGCATTGCTCGGGCGTACAGGGGTGCAGGGTGCCTTCTTCGATCTCTCCACTGATACCTGCCCGGACAGGTTTGAGGATCGCTGCAGCAGAATCAATGACCCGGGGTGCGCATTCCTTTTTTATCTGCTGCAGCGTCGTCCAGTAAAACTTCTCGTCGTAATGAAAGGGGATCGGGTAAATAACGTGAAAGACCGTGATCGAATCATCAGGGGACCACGCCAGTCGGGTCAGGAAGGAAGCCGCGTTCTCCGAGGATGCAGAACCGTCTGTTGCCAGCAGCACTTTCATGGTGCCACACCTTTTTGAAATAACTTGCCGGAGCGCGTTCCGAAGACTGTCGACGCATCATGTTATTCGACATCTCCTGCTGATCAGTCGCTGCCCCGATAGCATAATTATAGCACACCCGATGAACAGTCCGTTTTGGGGTGAATATGACCATAAGCCTAAAGGATTTCCCTGAATGTTCACTAAAACCACCTGCCCTTCGCTTCGGCCAACTGTAATTTTCAGCAGAAAAGCATCTATAATAAAGACATGAACCACCCGGCAGATCCTGACATGGTATACATCGATGGTTCCTATGGCGAAGGAGGGGGCCAGATCCTGCGTACCTCGCTCGCCCTTTCCTGCGCGCTCGGAAAGCCGATGATGATCACGAATATCCGCAAGTCCAGGAAGAACCCGGGTCTCCAGCCGCAGCACAGAACAGCAGTCATGGCTGCCGCGTCCATTGCCAACGCCCGGGTCCAGGGCGCGGAGCTCTCGTCAACAGCGCTCGAGTTCCGACCGAACAGGACCAGCGGCGGGACATACTATTTCGATGTCGCTGAAAAGAAAGGCAGCGCAGGAAGCACCAGCCTCGTGCTCCAGACCATTCTCCTGCCCCTCTGCTTCGCGGAACAGGGGTCACTGGTGACCGTGAGCGGCGGGACCCATGTGCCCTGGAGCCCGTCATTCCACTATCTGCGATCCATCGTTGCCCCCCTGCTCTCCCGCCTGGGCATGCGTGCCGAGTGCTCCATCGCATCCTGGGGCTGGTATCCCATTGGCAACGGCAAGGTCTCCGCCCGGATCACGCCTGTGCGGGAACTCCGGCCGATTACCGTGATCGACCGGGGCGGGCTTGTGCGCGTCGTCGGCATCTCGGCGGTCTCGAACCTTCCTGACCACATTGCAGCGCGCCAGCGTGACCGGGCGCTTGCGCTCCTCAGCAAACACGGAATTGACGCGTCCATCGAGGTGCTGTCAGCACCGTCGCCCGGCAAGGGCTCGTTCCTATTCCTCGCCGCGGAGTTCGAGCACCTCTCTGCAGGGTTCGGCAGCCTCGGCGCCATCGGCAAGCGGGCCGAGGAGGTGGCTGATGAGGCATGCGATGAACTGCTTTCCTATCTGCGCACAAGGGGTGCGCTGGACCCGCATCTGGCTGACCAACTCGTGCCCTGGCTCGCCTTCTGCCAGGGCCCGTCCGAGTTCACCACCAGCCGCGTCACCGGGCATTTGCTCACGAACCTCTGGGTGGTGAGGCAATTCATGGATATTGATGTCCGGGTGGAGGGAATCGAGGGAGAGGAAGGCCGTGTCGTGATCCGTCCCCCTGCCCGTTCGGACCAGGTGAAGAGAAGGGAGTGAGGCAATGAAGATCGATTCCTATTCCTTTGGCAGGATCGTCGTTAATGGAAAGACCTATACCTCGGACGTCATCTTGTATCCCGGCAGGGTCGACGCCTCGTGGTGGCGAAAGGAGGGACACCTGCTCCAGCTTGCGGACGTGGCGGAAGCGCTGCAGGCGAAGCCGGACGTGCTCATCATCGGCACGGGCTATGCCGGCATTATGCACGTTCCCCGGGCAACCGTTGAGCAGATCGTTGCGCAGGGGATCGAGGTGAAGGTGGAGCGGACATCAAAGGCGGTTGCACTGTACAACGAGCTGGAGAGCGCACAGACCGTGATCGCGGCGCTTCATATCACGTGCTGAACACGGTCAAGAAGAAGGTCCTGCATTGATCACTGGCAATGGAATACGCTCATTCCTGGCTGCGTCGCCAGCGCTCTATTGAAATTGAATAAAAAACCCATTGGTCTTGAGATCAATGGGTTCTGCTCATCGCCACCCGGCCTCTCCATTCTGGAACTGCATGGGCTGAGTGGAAAATGTGATCGCTATCTTTATTTCTTCCGGTGCCTCATGCCCCACAATCCTATAATTCCTGATCCAAATAGGAGGAAGGTGGCTGGCTCCGGCACGGATGCAACATCTCCATCTCGAACTGCCCACGCGAAGAACTGGGCCTGTTGACCGTCATTGCCGCCGGCAATGGGATAAGCGTCCCATCAGCCGCAGGTAAAGTCGAATCTCCATGCTCGCGTCGGGTCAAGGCTGTCTAACGTACCTGTCCAGTACCATGGTTCGATCCACTCACCCCCGGGACCAGATGGAGGAAGGTTGGTGAAGGGACCTGTATGCTCCAGCATATAGTTGTAATTCTCCAATTCAACCGCATAGAGATATGCCATTTCATGGAGCAGACTGCCGTCATATCGATCCGGATTATTTTCATCAAAGGTCGGCAGACGCCAGTCTTCATAACCACCATAGGAGAGAGTCCCAGCCCACGTCATGGCGTCATTCCAGGTCATCAGACCGTCGGCATCATAGCTGGAGGTCTTCGCATAGTTCGCGTCCTGCAGCCACGTGACGTCCATGGCCGTACTGTAGATCATCCCTCCACCGCGGTCGATCAGTACAGCTTCAGCGGAAAAAGCTACTCCAAGGACCAAGGTCAACATCATTACTACCAGAATCGAGTTTTTCATTAGTTTCACCTCCTTTCCCTCGGTCTTATTAGGAACCCAGAGTTCAAGGCATTAGCCTTAAACTGAACTGTACCTTTCGTAATGCATATTTAATTGCAATCGAAGTTCGCGGTCCTCCGTAAATGCTCATATTTGCAATTCCCATTCCATTTAATAATACGAAGATATTAAAGACATTTCTTGACGAGATCCCTATAGTGTAATATTTATTGACAAGGGTGATGATATCCGCAAGAGATTAAAAATTATTAATATTACATGAGGATAATCATAATGGTTGGATTCGAATGCCATGAAATACGCTGTAAGTATTAAGGCTATGTGTAATTTTTATTTTAAAATTGTTGCAAAGGACATGATCAAACATGCCCTCATCAACAGAAAGTGGGGATTTATACTTTGGTTTCTAATCTCTTTGTCGGACACATCGTGATGGGTGATTGGGGCGGTAGAGGCCGACATGGTGAGGATGTAAACTCGCCGGCCGTTTGAACGACAATCTCAGCTTTATACACTGCTGACTGTATTACCGTAACATCATCTTCCCACTAGGATGTCCTGATGCATCTCTTGACTCAATGGTTGAATTCTGCTACCGTAGGCCTGTTGTTCATCGCATACTTGTTACGAGACGCCATACATGAGGTAGACAGACATGAGTGTATTGATCGGGAAAGAGATCGAGAAGGCCTTGAAAAAAGGATTGATAACAATCGAACCGCTTGAACAGTCGCAGATCGGGCCGGGCTCGATCGATCTTTCTCTTGGCAACGAATTCAGGATCTTCAAAAAAAGATCAAAGATCTACCATGTAAAAAAAGATTCTCTTTTTCAGGACATTACTACTGCTGTCCATGTGAAAGACGGAGGACATATCGTCATAAAGGCAGGAGAGATGATCCTGGGGATCACGAAAGAAAAGATCACACTTGCCGATTCCATATCCGGGCGGCTGGAAGGCAGAAGCAGGTTTGCGCGCTTCGGGCTGGCTGTGCACGTGACCGCCGGGTTCATGCATCCGGGAATCTCCAACCATCAGGTACTGGAGATCGTAAATCTGGGTCATGCGCCGCTGGCCTTATACCCCGGCATCAGGATCTGCCAGTTTATATTCGAAAAATGCGAGGGTCATGCAAGATATCAGGGGAGATTTGTCAAGCAGGTAAAACCATGAAGGTGATCATGGCGCATGCAGATAATCATGGATTCCTTTATAACATCCTGAATGCGCCAAGTAATAAAGTTGCTTGTCGGGCCCCTTTCTAGCCAAGTGCAACAGATACTGCCTGAACCTACGCAAGTTTCTTTTGCTGTTTTTACGTCGCATGATTCCCTGGTACGACTCATGCTCACCATCATGAGCGACAGCCGAAGGATCTGAACGCCATACTGTTTTCAGAGGCGATGAGGTCGAGAAGGCCACGGGGGAAAAGCGCTGGCTTATGTTATTCTCAAGGACGGATAAAGCGGAGACGTTGGCGGAATGACCGGTTGAATAAAAGTAAAGGACACCGAATTGTTCGAACGTGGCAAAAAGACTATCCCTTTAATGGAGTTTTTTCTTCGTAATGCAGGCTACATCCGACCGGATGTTGAGTTCACCCCTCCTCAACACGACCCGCCGTTTATCGAATATCCCTGCTTTTTAAATGCAGTTCTAATATCTTTTCTCTGTTCAGGTGTCATGGATACGAATAGCTGCTTGACCTTCTCGCCGGATCGTTCGGCTGAACAGTTGTACTTATAAAGATTGTCTTTCATTTCATTGCTCAATTGTGTGGCTTCAAGCACTTTCACCAGGTCGCCCGACGCACACAACATGTCATACATTGCTTTTGATCCGCGCCCCAGAAAAACACCCCTCTTTTCTCCTTTGCCAACCATGAACACAGGGGTGCAGGCGCCCACAATCAGGACCATTGCGACAATACTTATTAAGAGCCGGGTTTTCATTGTATTTTTCCTTTCCTTGGGTCGCGTAATGTCAAAAAACAACCGCAGGGTGCACGGAGAAGGACTTGAATATAGGGATGGAATGCGCCTCCGTGGCCTCCCCCGCCATCTGCCTGACGAAATTGTCTCCGCGAAACAATGGATGCGACCGCACTCTACGGTCCGCAGCATTCCTGGCCATGATTTATCTCATAGCCGTTTTTTATGAATGCAGTCCTGATGTCTTTTCTCTGTTCGGGCGTCATGGATGCGTAAATTTCGGTGATCTTTTCTCCCGATCGTTCGGGTGAACAGTTGTATTTATAAAGATTGTCTTTCATTTCCTTGCTCAGGTGTGTGTCTGCGAGCACCTTCTCCATATCCCCCGACTTACACAACAATGTGTATTTACCCGATGAGTTGCTTCCCAGAAAATAGCCCTTCCCTTGTTTATACACCAGGAATGTGTCTGTGCAGGCGCCGGTCAGCAGGGTCATCCCGGCAATACATATTAAGAGCCCGGTTTTCATGTCTTGCCTCCTTCGTACCACATATCACTGGGCCAGGTGCCCGAGACGGTTGCCAATCCAAACAGATCTCTTTATTCATAGGAAGAGTAACAGGAAAAACAGGAAATTACTTGAACGAATCGGCTATTTTTAACCAGACCCGAAAGGGTGATGCCGTACATCCTTCTGAATGTGCGGCACAGATGCGCTGAGTCGGAAAAACCGGCGCTGTGCGCAGCCTGCGTGAGGGACTCGCCCTGAATGGCGAATTGGACAGCGGTCATCAACCGAAGCCACAGGACATAACGCCGGAGCGGAATGCCGATCTGCTCAGTGAACAAATGCCTGAAACGGCTTTCGGAAAGACATGCATGACGGGCAAGGTCAGTGGCGACCACTTTCCTGCTGAGATATTTTCCTTTCAACAGGTCAATGGCTGCCTTGATACGCGGATCAACTGATTTCGTCGGCTGTTCGGGATAGCCGCCGAGCTCGTTAACGAGTTTGTCGTACACATTGCCGGCCTCGCGGCACGATCCGAGAAAATTACCGGGGACTTCGATGCACTTCCGCAGCCGTTTGAGCAGATCACCGTCCAGTACCTTGAAGTCCCCTTCTCCCAAGTGCCGTTCTGCACTTGCCTTGGGAACATCGGATTCGTGGTCGATCATCAGATGGATCCAGGCGTGAGCATTGTCGGGACTGAGCAGCTGGTGGGGACATCCGGACCCAACGATGACCCCGCCGCATTCGATGGAGGATTTATCTCTTCGCAACTGAAAGAGCCCCTCCCGGTTTACGATGACCTGCAAAGCATAGTGCATGTGCACGGTGTTTGCGGGGCAGCGGCCCAGATACAGGAAATGGCCGGCCCAGAAATAACCGCAATATTTCGAAATCGCTTGCTCCAGAAAGTCCTTGAGCGATGTATTGAAGCGGGAGGGGAGAGGGATTTGAACGACATGGCGCCGGCGAACAATATCATCCTCCCGAAGGCCGCACCTCACTTCCGATATTGTCGCCCTCCCGTGTTTGTGTTGACAACGGTACTATAAATCTTTCTAAAGAGCAAGAAAATACACTGAGAAGGCAGGAGAAGCTCTGGGGTCGTCAGAAGTCGCATCGTTACCACGGCCACCCTTGTCAAGGGCGACCGTTCTTGTTCCGGAAAGGCCTTTGTGAAGAAAGAATCGTAGTTATGTCAGTGTGCTTGCATCCGACCGGATGTTAGGTGTTGACTCTTATCAACACGTCCCGCCGTTTATCGAAAAGCCCTGTTCTTTGAAGGCGGTCATGATGTCTTTCTTCTGTTCAGGCGTCAGAGAAGCATAAATCCGCTTGACCTTATCACTGGATCGTTCTTCAGAACAGCTATACTGATAGATGGTGTCCTTCATTTCCCCATTCAGGTGTGTGGCTTCAAGTACTTTCCTGAGATCACCCGACGCACACAACATGTCATACGCAGCCTGCGAGTTGCTCCCCAGGAAAACACCTCTCTTTTCTCCTTTGCCGACCATAAACATGGAGGAGCAAGCACTGGTAATCAGGACCATTCCGGCAATAACTATTATGAGCCAAGTTTTCATTGAATTACTCCTTATCACAGCACATCATCATGCCGCAATGTACCACAATGCACACAGGGAAAACAATAGCATCCGTCCTTTATTCTTGTGTAACACGCTCCCGCTCACCCGATTGCTGATTACGGCGACAAGACCGTTGCGTTCGTCAGGTCCAGGTGCACGGTCTCCTGGTCCCCGGTCACCCACACCTGGCCATCCTGAATCGTAAATTGCAGTTTCATGCTGCGCTTCGCCAGACTGGCGAGGGCCGCGGGGGCGTTCGCGGGCAGGTTTATTACGGACAGGTTCTTCGAGCGTTCGAGGCCGCCCTTGATCTGGTTCAGCCACACGTCAACACTGTGGCCGCCGTAGGTGTAGATGAATACCCGGGCCGCGCGTCCGCAGGCCTTGCGAATGCGCTTCTCATCAGGCTGGCCCACGTCGATCCAGACTTGGATCGCGCCGGTCAGGTCCTTTTGCCAGAGCGAGGGCTCATCCTCATTTCCGATGCTGTCGCCAAAGACCAGCGCCTCATCGGCGTGCAGGGCAAAGGCCAGCAGGCGCACCATCATGCGCTCGTCGGTCTCGGAGGGGTGGCGCGCGATGGTAAAGCTGTGATCGCCGTAAATGTTGCGGTCCATATCGGAGATCTGGAGTTCTGCTTTGAATATCGTGGATTTCAGTGCCATATTGTCCTTGTTCGAGGGGTTCCTTGAGCGAAGAGGGAGAGTACAGGAAATCATCCGTCAAGGCAAGCGGAATGTGAACAAATAGTGACTTGTCTCTGAGATGATCCGGACAGCGTCAACACATTTCAGTCAAACATCGCAGCGGCAAAGGCGGGTCGCACGCGAGGACAACCTCGCGCCCCGTGCTTGGATGGCGAAAGCTCAATTCCGCGGCATGAAGAAAATAGCCCGGGTCGCCGGGCAGCGCGCGCGAATCCAGGGAAGGCAATCCGCCCGGACCGTACAGCGGATCTCCGACCAGCGGGTGGCCTGCAGCTGCCAGGTGAATGCGGATCTGGTGGGGCCTGCCGGTCGCAATACGCACGTCGCACAGGAATGAATCCGCGCGGCGTTCGAGGACGGCGACCCGCGACCGGGAGGGCTTGCCCCGGGGAGACGCGGCATGAAGCGAACCGAGCAGAGTGTGCGGCACCGGGCCGATGGGCGTTGTGATCGTCATCTCGTCGTGCTCGGGAAGCCCTGACGCAAGCGCGCGGTAGCGTTTGCCGACGGCGTTCCACTGTTGCATCAAGGCCGTCCTGGCACGGGGATTTCGAGCGCACAGCACCAGGCCCGAAGTCCATCTACCAAGCCTGTGAAGCGGGGCGGCGTCAGGCGCATAGGCATGTACGAGATACAGCAGCGTTGATTGAAGGAAATTCGCGCCGGGAAGCGTCGGTAGCCCGGCCGGTTTGGACACGGCAAGCACATCATCATCTTCGTACAGCAGGGTAAATGACCGGGGCGCATCGGGTTCGATCCAGGGCGGGCGGTGCCACACAAGTTCGCATCCGTTTCGCAACAGGGTTTCGGCATGCACAGGCCTGGAGTCGATAAGCACGCGGCCGGACTGAATGCGATCCGCCCACTCCGCCGGAGAGGAGTGACGATAGCGATGACTAAGATAAGCCAGAAGCGTCTCGCCATCAGCATCAAGGCCGACCTGTT
>Ga0102851_10002142_pt1 | contig 11805 bp, 13 predicted proteins | sample Mud3Dept3metaG_FD_79558 | JGI IMG/M metagenome (GOLD analysis project Ga0102851, IMG submission 79558) | Freshwater wetland microbial communities from Ohio, USA, analyzing the effect of biotic and abiotic controls - Mud 3 Core 4 Depth 3... | ecosystem: Environmental > Aquatic > Freshwater >... | reverse complement strand
GAGCGGATTCCAGAACGGCTGTTCGGCCAGTTCCGTGCCCTGGACGTTGGCGCCGGTGATGATCAGCGCGTCCAGTCCAGCGGATTTGATCTGCTCGAAGCTCTCGTAGTATTTGGCGACATGCTCGCGGCCGCGGGTCTCGCGTACCAGTTCCTTGAGGGTGAACGGGTGCATGTAGAACTGGGCAATCTGATTGCTCTCGCCGACCAGGCGGAAAAACTGCCGCTCAGTCGCCTCCAGCGCCGCATCCGGCATCATATTCAGCAAACCGATATGCAGTTCGCGGATGTCCTGATGGACGGCTTCGTCGCCGGGCAGGATGGTTTCGCCTTCCTGTTCCAGGCGGGCGAAGGCAGGCAGTTCGGTATTGGCGACCAGGGGCATAGCTTCGACTCTCTCGCGGTGTTGACTAGCCTTGCCGTTCCAGCGCCGATTCGATCAGGCGCATGAAACCGGCCTCGTCCTGAGCCTGGGCGAGTTCCGTTGTGGTGAGCGTGTAGCCATGCTCGGCGGCGATCGCTTCATAGCGCGGGATGCGCGAATAGAACAGACGCGGGAACATCCAGCGCACAAAGTCATCCGGTTCGATCAGGGCAACATAGGGCAACGCACGTTCTTGCAGATACGTAGCCAATTGTTTGTCCAAGAACGTCTCGCGGTAGTAGAGCGGCTTGGGTGCGGCCTCGGCGCGGCGGATCAATTCCTGCTCATCGGATTTGGTTGCCTGGAGGTACAGGATCAGCGTGTGTTCGGCGAGGGTATTGATGGTCAGCGGATCGTCAAGTTCGCAGACACTGCCGCCGGCGTCATTGATGAAATGCTGATAGCCGTAAATTTCCTCCGCCTTACGGATAAATTCCGGCACGTCGCGCATGGCGGCGATCTCGGCAAGCCGATGCAGTTCCTGGCGGCGCTTGAATTCCCGCAGCCCCAACCCACCCTGTTCGGGATTGCCGAGCTTGCCCAGAAAACTCGAAACCGGATGCAGATTGTCCACGGTGATATTGTTGCCGATGTGAATCGAATCCGAACGCAGCAGGTCGCGCAGGAACGGGATCTCCATCACCTTGTGCTTGATGTTGTCGAGGATCGGTTCGTCCAGGTAGCGCGTGCCGATGCGATAGTCGCCCGAGTAATGGAACCAGTTGCGCTTGCGCAGTATGTTGGACAGACGCGTCTTGCCGACGCCGGACATGCCCAGCAGGGTGATGCGCTTGTTCGGCCAAGCGCGGAATTGGTCGACACTCAACTTCATGAAAGGCTCTCCGCCACGGCGCCCGCGGTGCGAGCGTGTATAGTCGCCCACTATACCGGGCGCGGGGTGAGCGTTGAAGCGTTCAAATGATTGTGGACCTGGGTGGGTTGCTTCCCGCACAGCGTGTGTCGCGGTATGCTGGCGTTATGCCCAAATCTGTCTTCGATGCCAAGCCCCGGCTCCGCGCCCGCGCCCTGTACGTCGGCGAGCGCATCGATGTGCGCGCCTTCGAACGCGGTGATCTGATTGCCGAATCGCCACTGTTGGTGCGCGCGGGCAGTCAGGGGTGTGCGGCCTTGTTTCGTTACGGCGTGGTGGTGCTGTTCGAACTGCACCCGCTGGAGGAACTGTCCTTCCTCGGCCAGCTCGCGCCCTTGATCGGCGGTGCTATCGCGCAGCCTGAGCATGAAGATGTCGAACTCATTATCAGCATCGATGGCGATGAGCGTGTTGACCCGTCCGGTGCCATCAGTCTGACCGATGCCTCAGTGGAGAGACTTCAGTTGGTGGCCGAGGTGCTGGCTAAAAGTGTGGTGCTGGCGCATTACGAACATCAGGTGGCGCAGGTATTCGATTCCATCGAGCCGCTCGCATCAGGATTGCGCCAGGCCGGGCGCGTCGGTTCGCAGGCGCGTGAGTTGCTGCGCCAGATCGGCGATGTGTTGATGGTGGAACACAAGATGGTCGGGCGCGTCGAGGTCGCGGAGAAACCGGATCTACTCTGGGATCATCCGCCACTGGAACGTGTCTATGCGCGGCTGGTGGACGAATTCGAATTGGCCGAACGCCATCGTGCCCTGGATGACAAGCTGGAATTGATCGCGCGCACCGCCGAGACGGTGCTCGATTTGTTACATCACAAGCGCTCGCTACGCGTGGAGTGGTACATCGTGATTCTCATCGTGGTCGAGATATTTCTCTCGCTCTATGAGCTGTTTTTCGCTAGCTGATTGGCCTTCCATGACGTTGTCATCGGCACTGAGTAGACTGAGTCAGGCCGGATATTATCATCTTGGTATGTTGTGCAATCCCGAATCCCTATGAACACAGAGACTGAAACGCATCTTGCCGCAGCCCCGCGCGTTGAGATTCCCCTTGGATGATGACCTGCTTCTGTACCTGGACGGTGCGCCGCATCTGCAGGTGGCGCGCGGCGGCGGTATTCCCGGCCAACTGCGTGGCCTGTTCGCACGCCTGGATGCGGATATGGATGAGGGTATTGAGTTCGAGGGCCAACGGATCACGGCACCGGATGCCGCACAGCGCGCCCGCTTCGTGTTGGGGCATGTGCTGCAGGTACTGGCCGATGGGAAAGTGGATTTCTCACGTAGCCTGTTAATTTATGTGGCATCGCGCCAGCCCGACCTGCGCGCCGTGTGGGTACGCGGCGATGCCTCGGAGTGGACCGTGGAGCTGGATTTCCGCTGAAAATCGAGCTTGGTCGGCAGCCGCCGGCTAGGCATAATGGCTCGGCCGGTTCCTCCGCCGGCGTCACGTTTCGAGCCATCCACAATGGATAATCCAACCCTCAACCTGGTGGTAGGTTCCGCGCTGCAGATCGAGTTGCCGCAAGCCGGCATTCAGGACGTACCGGTAACACTGATCGGCTACGTTCCCGGCCGCAGCATCATGATTATGTTGCAATCCGCTGCCGAGTCGGCCGCACGCCAGATTCTGCACGCCGGCGATGCTTGTGTGGTGCGCTTCGAGTCCGGCGACAACCTCTATGCCTTCGACACGCAAGTGCTGTGTCTGGCGGAGCAACCCTTCTTGCACGCGCATCTGGCCTATCCGCAGGGCGTGCAGGGCGCCATGGTGCGACGCAGCCAGCGGGTGCCGGTCAACGATGTGGTGATGATGCTGGTGATGGAGGAGGCGGGTCGGAAGATGTCCGTGGCCCTGGCCGACATCAGCTTGTCGGGCGCGCGCCTAGTGGCCGGCAGCCGGCTCGGCGAAATCGGCGAGCGCTTTTCCATCGAGATCCCGCATCTGGGTACGGCGGGGACGGATCGGGTGGTCTTGCCTTGCCGGGTGCGTTACGTGCGCGAGGAGCGCAGCCACACGGCCGACAAGCGTGTCTATCACCATGGCGTCGAGTTCACTGAGTTGAATCGTCAGGCGTGGATGTTTATCGAACGCTACATCGGCGATAAGGTGTCTGAGCAGCGCGTGACCGGTGCTTGAATGATATCTGGGTGACGCCTGGGTGATATCGGGTTTGAAGTTTAACCGTACACATCGATACCCACTTTAGGGAGATCTTCTTCGCTCAGCTGGTCCTGCGCCTCGCGGCGGCGTTCGCGCTTGTCGCGGGTATCCAGAATGACGCGCGCCTGACCGAGTCGGCGCTCCGCTCTGCGGCGCTCCGGCCCGGAATAGGCCGGGAGGAAAGGTGCTTGCGGCGGTGTGTGCGGCTGGTCATCGACAGGCTGAATGCGGACGCTGGCTGTGAGGCCTTGCAGCGCCTGATTCGCCGGGCTGGTTATATTTTCCTTCTTGAGCGCCTGTACCCCGCTGTCATCGGGGCGGAAATTGATAATGCTCATTCCGGCTGTCTCCGCGGTCTCAGGTTGCCGGGGGCGTCTATCAGGCTCGCGCCAACAATAGACCAGCTGTTTCAGTGAACTGCACCCCAGCTTCGCCGATCACAACGTCGGGGTCAAAACTGGCCTCTTCCAGGCCGATGGCCGCCCACACCGAGGCATCGGCCGCCGCTGTCAGGCTGGGGGTTTCGCAGAAGGCGCCGATTTGCGAGCGGTTGGCCAGATTCTCGGCCAGATGCACGATGGACGCCTCCAGCTCCGAATTCAGCGCGTACGATGGCATATGGTGATAACCAACCGCCTCTTGCAGGGTCTCCGGCAGCATCCAGGTATTGAGCAGGGCGCCGCCGAGGTCGGCGTGGCTGAAGCCCAATTCTGACAATTCCGCCTGATGCAGAATGCCCTCGTCGCCATCGCACACGAGCAGCAAGTCCGCGCACACCTCGGGCATGCGGTTGTACAGCACCAGACTGCCGATATCGTGCATCATGCCGGCGATGAACATGCGTTCCGGGTGCAACACGCGGCAGCGCTTGGCCAGCGCGCGGGCGATCAATCCGGTATAGATGCCATGGCGCCAGAAGGTGTCGATATTGACCAGGCTGTTGGGCAAATTGGTGAACGATTTGATGGCCGAGACGGCGATCACCAGGCTGTAGAGTTCGCGCACGCCCACCACGGTGATGGCGCGCGAGACGGTGTCGACGCGCCGCGAGAAACCATAGAAGGCGCTGTTCACCAGGCGCAGCAGTCGCGCTGTCAAGCTGGGATCGCGGCTGATGACATCGCCGATGTCCTGCGCCCCGGCATCGTTGGACTCGATCAGTTCGAATACCTTGATGCACACGTCCGGCGGTGACACCAGACAGGACACATCCTCAATGAGGCTGGCGGCCAAGTCGCCGGCCAGATCGCGGGTGGCGTGAGATTCTGATTGGGGGATGGGCATGTCGTTTCAGCCAAAGTGAGTGGTAACCTCGTAGCGGCGAAAACCCGACAGAGTTGAATTGCCGCGCAGTAAGATTCGTCAAAATTGCGTCGCCTCTCACACTTCCAAGATTCTCCTGCCATTAATCGGGCTGGGCATATCAAGATTGCGCTGGGTCTTCCGTAAAGGTGACAAACCGCCACGCGTTTTGGAACCGTGTATGAATATCGTCCAAATGAATGAGTTCGAGAAAGCCCGCAAGGGTCTCAGCAGTCAGGAGGCCGTGAGTCTGCTGCGGGAGTGCCGCGAGGTGACTATCCGCCGCTTGACGGCCGCACTGGTGTGCATGATGGGCAAAGTTGACGATGCCCTGTTCGAATTGGCGGAAAAAGCCGAGAACAACAGCGTGCAGAGTTTGTATTTCGATGCCATGCGCGAAGTGCGCCTGAAGCGCGCCAGCATGGAAATCGGTTTCAAGGCGCAGCTCATGGAAGGCTTCAACCGCGAGATCCGCAAAGAGAGTGAGAACGCCGACACCACCCATGTCGCGTCGCCGCGCATGAACGATATGGGTCTGGTGGAACACGACGCGTTGGAAGAGACCTTGGCGGTTGCCAATATGGTCAGCAAGGTCGATGTCTCGTCCAAGGAGGAGCTCGGGCCGCTCAACCGTCGCATCGGTTATCTGCTCAATGACCCGGAATTGACGCGCGCCAAGAATCCTATCGGTCCCGAGGTAATCTGCAATGCCTTCCGCGAGGCCTGTGGCGACGTCGAGTCGGGCATCAAGGTCAAACTCATCATCATGAAGCTGTTCGACCGCTATGTGGTCAACGAGGAAATGCTGTCGCTGTACCGCGAGGTCAATCGTCTGTTGATCGAGCGCGGTGTCCTGCCCGAGTTGCGCCATGAGGTTAAACGCACCGGGTCGGCGCGACCTGGGCCACATGCCGGTGTGGCGGGCGGAGCCGGGGGTGTGCATGCACAGGAAGGCGGTGCGACCATCGATGAAGATGTCTTTGCCACGCTCCAGCAGCTGATGTACCGGGGTATGCCCGGTGGCATGCACGGGGGTATGCCGGCGGGCCTGCTGCTCGGCGGTCAGGCCGGTGTCGGTATGTCAGCACGCAACGGCGGCGCAGCCGGATTCGTGCAGACACTGACCCAACTGCAGCAGGGCAATAGCGAGCTGGTCGCCGGCGGTATCGGTAATCTCAGTAACATGGATGTGATGTCCGGGTCGGTCAATGTGATCCGCAATATTCAGTCCAGTGGCATGGTTGGTAATGTCGGTACTGCCGATAGCATGATCATCGACGTGGTTGCCATGTTGTTCGACTACATTCTCGATGACGCCAATGTCCCGCCGGCGATGAAGGCGCTGATCGGACGTTTGCAAATCCCGATGCTCAAAGTCGGTATGCTCGACAAGAGCTTTTTTTCACGTAAGGCACATCCCGCGCGCAAATTGCTCAATAAGTTGGCGGAGGCCGCGGTCGGCTGGAATGGCGAGCACGACCAGGCACTGTACAAAAAAGTGGAATCGGTGGTGCAGCGTGTGTTGGTTGAATTCGAAAACGATGTAAGTTTGTTCGGCGCGCTGTTGGAAGACTTCGAGGATTTCCTGACCAAGGAACAGCAGAAGGCGGAACATCTCGAAGCGCAATCCGCGCGCATGGTGCAGGGCAAAGAACGTTTGCGCGCGACCAAGCAGCGCGTGCGTATTGAAGTCGAACGCCGTTGCAAAGGCAGCGTGCCGAAATTCGTGCGGCAGTTCCTAGTGAGCTACTGGCAGAATTTACTGCTGGTGACGGCCATCAAGGAAGGCGATGAGAGTATTTCCTGGAAGCGCAATCTCACCACCATGGATAATCTGGTGTGGAGTCTGCAACCCAAGACCACGACTATGGAGCGCGATCGACTGGTCAAATTACTGCCGAGTCTGTTGCGGCTGCTGCGTGAAGGCATGGCGCTGGTATCCATGCGCGAAGAAGATTTTGAATCTTTCCTGGAACAGCTTGCGGATGCGCATGCCGCCATTGTGAACACCGTTTCGTCTGAGACAGAAGTATCCGAACTGGCGGTGGTGGATGATCCGCTCGCTGAGGTTGAGTCGATCGATGTCGAGCCGGTACACGAAGACGCGATTCTGACCACCGCGACTATCCATCGACTGGTCGCTACCGGTGATATCGATGTCGAAGAAGTCACTCTGGCCGACGATGCTGCTGCTGAGCAGGCAGTTGCCGACGACGAATTCGTCGAGCGCGTGCGCGCCTTACGGCAAGGCATGTGGGTGGAATTCTCGCAGGAAGATGGCAATGCTTTGCGCGCCAAGCTTACCTGGGTCAGCCCGGTGACCGGCGCGTATCTGTTCACCAACCGTCAGGGCCTCAAGGCCTGCGACAAGACGCTGCAAGGTTTGGCCACTGAATTACGCCGCGGTAGTGCGCGCGTGCTCGATGATGCGCCGTTGTTCGACCGTGCCGTCAGCAGTGTGATCGACGGACTGCGTAAACAGGCGGTGGGTTAGCTAGTACTTCAAGGTCTATAGGAGCGGGCTCTGCCCGCGAACCGGCGGGCGGCGTGCTGTTCGCGGGCAGAGCCCGCTCCTACGGTTGTCATGTTCTCTCAATGAAATCCGTCGTTCTAGTCCTGCGGCAACTGCGCGCGCAGTGCATCCCGGTCATACCACCACTTGCCATCCACCATGGCCTCCAACATCTTGCCCAGGCGCGGCAGCAGCTCGGCCGTATCGTTGAGTTGCAGGATTTCGATCCAGGTATTCAACATCTCTTGACCTTCGATGCCGCGATGGCGTTTGGCGACTTTGGCCAGCACCTGGGTGGTGAGAAAGGTCAGGCTGTTGTGCGCATGTTCGTCGTCGCGGGTGCGTAGGTCGGCAAGATAATGCGCGGCCATGGCCGCGACCGCGCCGCCGTCGGATTTGTCGGGTGTTTCGTCGACGATGTGATGCAGCAGCGCGACACTGGTCTGGGGTTTGATCGGATAGGTCACCGCCAGCCATACGCCGTTACCCAGGGCGACGATGCTCTGGTCAAGTTCGGTGCGATAGAGAATGTCGCAGGCTTCCACCGCCTCTTGCCATGCCTGCATCGTCACACAATGATCGAACACCGCGCGGGCGACGTCCCAGGCCTGTGCGTGACGATTCAACGCGAGCAGGGTTTCGGCGATGTCCAACTCTACGCGTAGACTTTCCAGTGTCGGGGCGCTCGCCGTCAGTTCGCTGCGACTTTGCAGATAGGCGCTGAGCAGCGTCTCGAGCTCGGCCTGTGATTGGCCCTCATCCATCGCCAGGATCGGGTTGCCGTCGATAATTTTGCTGATGTCATTCATGGAGTTGTCTACCAAGGTGTCAGTGCGCGGGCGGGGTGGGGCCATTGCCAAGCGCTTTGTACCGGAGCCGGCGGGGGATGACAACCCGGGGTAGTCCAGGGTAGACGGTCAAGCCGGGGGCGGTTGCGGCCGAAACTACGCCAGAGACGCTGCATTTGCCGCGCAGGCCACGGATTCAGGGAGACGTAATGGAGAGTTCAGCAGTGATGCAGACCGCGGCCCCTCCCGACACGGATCTGGCACTGATCCAGCGCATTATCGCCGACGCCAAGAGCGGTCGCCTGCAACTGCCCAGCCTGCCGGATCTGGCCTTCAAGGTGCGTACGGCGGTGAATGATCCACGCCGCTCCATTGCCGACATCGCCCGGCTCATCCAGTTCGATCCGGCACTGGCGGCGCGTCTTATACAGATCGCCAACAGTCCGCTGTATCGTGGCACCAAGAAATTCGACAATTGCCACAGCGCCATCACCCGCATGGGCATCCCCTCGGCGCGCAATCTGGTTGTGAGCTTCACCCTGCGCAACGTATTTCAGGCGGGCACGCCGGCGCTGCGCGAGCGTTTACAACGGATCTGGCAACACAGTTGTCGAGTCGCGGCCATCAGCAGTGTGTTGGCGCGACTGACACCCGGACTGGATCCCGACCGCGCCTTGCTGGCCGGCCTAGTGCACGACATCGGTATCTTGCCGTTGCTGCACTATCTGGAGACGATGCAGATGCCACTGGAACCCGCACGGTTGGATAGCATGATCGGGCGGTTACGCGGCGCCCTGGGGACATTTGTGCTCAAGACCTGGCAGTTTGAGGACGACATCGCCGGCATCCCCGCACAGGCCGAGGCCTGGGATCGCAGCGGTGCTGAAGCGATCGATTATGTCGACATCGTGCAAGTCGCGCATGTACACAGCCAGTTCGGTCAGGGGGGGTATTCGGGTCCGCCACTGACCGAACTCAAAGCCTTTCAGAAACTCAGCATCAGCCGCTTGGGTCCGGGTTTCAGCATTGAGCTGTTATCGCAGTCGCAACAAGAGATCAACGAAGTGCTGAGCATCCTGCAGGGTTAACACGTTCCCGCGTCGGTAGGTGTGCGCTGCCAGTGTCCGGATTTGCCGCCGCGTTTTTCCACCAGCCGGATATCTTGCAGGCTCATACTTCGATCGACGGCTTTGCACATATCGTAAATGGTCAGCAGCGCGATCTGCACCGCCGTCAGCGCCTCCATCTCCACGCCGGTCTTGCCCAAGGTTTCCACGGTCGCACGACAATGTACCGCAGCAGGATCATCTTGCGTGATCAGTTCAATATCGACATGTGTTAACGCCAACGGATGGCACAGCGGAATCAGATCCGCAGTTTTTTTGCTGGCCATGATCCCGGCCACGCGCGCGATACCCATCACATCGCCTTTCTTGTGATCGCCCAGACGGATGCGCGCCAGTGTTTCCGGCTGCATATGAATCCAACCCTCGGCGATGGCGACACGTTGGGTGTCCTGTTTGGCGCCGACATCGACCATATGGGCCTGACCGGCGGCGTTGAAATGCGTGAGTTCGGACATGGATGGGGTTTCCGGCGGCGGTTGAGCGGCGTGGTAAACTTGGGTAACCGAATCATAGAGAGCCGGTCGGACGACCGCAAATCGAGTATGGCCATTCATGTACGTTTTTTTGCCAGCCTGCGCGAACGTCTGGACGTCGCCGATCAGAACATCGCCGCCTCCGCGGCGTCCACCGTCGCCGAGGTCTGGCAGCGGATCGTCGGCGACACCGAGCCGCCGGCGAATATGTTGGTCGCCGTGAGCATGGAGTATGCGGATATGCAGGCGCCGGTGCGTGATGGCGACGAAGTCGCGTTTTTTCCACCGGTGACCGGAGGCTGAACATGCACGTCGAAGTGCTGAACACACCCTTCGATCCCTGGCAACGGCTGAGTGCGTACCAGACGGCTGCACTCGCACCGGGACAGCATGGCGCAACAGCGGCATTCGTCGGTACCATGCGCGAGTTCAACGAAGGTGACAGCGTGCGCGGCATGACCCTGGAACATTATCCAGGTATGACCGAAAAATTCCTGGAACAGATCAGCCGCACTGCCGCCGAACGCTGGCAGGTGCTCGACACGTTGATCCTGCACCGTGTCGGCGAACTCCACCCCAACGATCCCATCGTCCTGGTCGCCGTCTGGTCGGCGCACCGCAAGGATGCCTTCGAGGCCAGCCGCTGGCTGATGGAGGAACTGAAATCGCGCGCGCCGTTCTGGAAGAAGGAACAACTTGCAGAAGGCGAACGTTGGGTGGAAAAGAATACGGAAGGGTATTAATAGACGTAGCCCGGATGAAGCGCAGCGTAATCCGGGAACACTCAAACATCATGGATTGATGGACAAATACCTATGGTTCTTTATCGCCGCAACCGCGTCGCCGGCGGAACGTATTTCTTCACCGTTACCCTGAAAAATCGGGGATCCACCTTGCTGGTAGATCATATCAACCCGCTTCGCGCCGCGTTTCGCGCGGTCAAGCATGCGTATCCGTTCCGCATCGATGCGCTGGTGATATTGCCGGAGCATCTCCACGCCATCTGGACACTGCCGCCCGAGGACGACGACTACTCAGGGCGGTGGCGCGCGATCAAGGCCATGTTCACGCGATCGTTGGCGGCGAACGGACACCGCATGGAGCGCAATCCGAAGGGCGAATACGATCTATGGCAGCGGCGATTCTGGGAACACACCCTTCGTGATGGTGAAGACCTGCGGCGGCATATTGAATATGTCCATTTCAACCCGGTCAAGCATAGCTATGTTACGGGAGTAATAGACTGGCCGTATTCGACGTTTCATCGCTACGTTCGTCTGGGCGTATATCCTCGCGATTGGGCGGGCGAGAGCATGGTCGTTGCCGGAGCGGAATGGGGTGAGTGAAGTCCCGGATTCCGCTACGCTACATCCAGGCTACGTTTGCTCCACCCATCGAGAAACCGTAGAGCCATGAACTGAAGGACGACGCAGAAGACCACCCACGCATATCCTATAAGTGCGGTTAACCAGTCCGATAAGCCGAACTCATCAAGCCGGACGCCGAAGTAATAGGGCGAGATGAACACCAGAAAGGTCAGTACGGGAATGATTACAGCCCCGGCTATCGCATCCGTTTTTGTTCGAGTGTTGGCGGAAAATATTCCGCGGGCTAACAAGTAAACGACAGGCAAAGTTGCCGTTGCTCCTGCGATAACCGCCAGGAGCTGAATCAGGCCGTGACTGCTACGTGCGGCGCCTGGAATTCCGCTGACAAACAGCGCGGCATCGATTCCAAGAAGCATCGTTAGCAAGACCAATGCGACAATAGTCCAGAATAGGTTGACCATATAGGTTGGGGCTTTTGGGGCGTTAAACAGTACATGTAGCCCGGATGCAGCGCAGCGAAATCCGGGATCAGTCGAGCGTCAAACCACCTCCCGCACCTCCGCTTCCACCGGCAGAATCTCAAACGTCATCCTCTCCAGATCCGCAAAAATATACGTCGCCGGTGCCGCGACGCCGCCGACCGTGCCTGGATTCACCACCAGACTCTCACCGCCCTTGATGTTGGTGACGCGCGTGACTGCCGCGCAATGATCGTGGCCGCAACAAACGATATCCCAATCGCCGGTGGTGGCGAGCGCCTGTGCGTAATGTGGGTAGTGCACCAGGAAAATCCGCTTGTCGGCGAGTTCGAT
>Ga0102851_10002141_pt1 | contig 11807 bp, 13 predicted proteins | sample Mud3Dept3metaG_FD_79558 | JGI IMG/M metagenome (GOLD analysis project Ga0102851, IMG submission 79558) | Freshwater wetland microbial communities from Ohio, USA, analyzing the effect of biotic and abiotic controls - Mud 3 Core 4 Depth 3... | ecosystem: Environmental > Aquatic > Freshwater >... | reverse complement strand
CAATATGCAGAATACATTCAGCTTACGGCAGGATGGAATATTCTGGTTGAAACAGGTATTGCCTTGGGAATAGATCTGGATCATCCTAAAAGAGCACGAAAAGTAGGAAATGAATATGTTCCGGAATAATCTTGCAAATATAGCAAAAGGATAATAAGTCTTTAAGATTATATTTTCACAGACATTAATTTTTTCAATAATATGGTAAAAAAAGAACTTGCAGTTGGCATAGATATCGGTGGTACAAATACTGTTTTTGGATTTGTTGACAGGGAAGGGAATATAATTACTGAAGACAAGTTAAAAACCTCACACTATGATGAAATAGAGGTTTTCGTGGCAGCTTTATATGAGAAAATAATGGTCGCCAGCCAGAAAATAGGTAATGGAGCTGAACTAAAAGGTTTTGGTGTTGGGGCTCCGATGGGAAATATCAATAAAGGTACCATTGAATATGCTGCAGGCCTGCCCTGGAAAGGAATAGTACCTCTTGCTGATATATTTCACAGACACACCAATCTTCCGGTTATTGTCACTAATGATGCAAATGCAGCTGCAGTCGGGGAAATGATATATGGGGGTGCTAAATCAATGAAGAATTTTGTGGTGATTACTCTGGGCACAGGACTCGGAAGTGGTTTTGTCATTGACGGGAAACTGGTTTATGGTCACGATGGTTTTGCAGGAGAAATCGGACATACAGCTATTCGCCCCGGCCCTTCCAATCGTGACTGCGGTTGCGGAAGAAAAGGTTGTCTCGAAACATATGTCTCAGCAACAGGACTAAAACGATCTTTGCTGAAGATAATGGCAGATAGTATAATACCCAGTGAATTAAGAAAATACAGCTTTGAGGAACTTGATGCGGAGATAATACATGGTGCTGCAAAACGTGGTGATCCTCTGGCACTCAGAGCATTTCAGCATACCGGAAGAATGCTGGGGTTTAAGCTTGCCGACGTGGTTGCACACACAAATCCTGAAGCGATATTTCTTTTTGGAGGACTGGCACTTGCCAAAGACCTTATATTTGAACCAGCTAAAGAATATATGGAAGAGAACCTTCTCAGCATCTATAAAGGGAAAGTCAAACTACTTGAGTCAGAACTGAGTACCCAGAATGCAGCAGTACTGGGAGCAAGTTCTCTTATCTGGTCCAGTCTGGAAGCATGATCAATTAACTTATTTCAGGGGAAATGGCAAATTTTAACGAGATACTGAATCATATTCTGGGCATCATTTTTATAGCAATTATTTTTGCTCTCGCATATGCCTACCTGAAACCACACCAGCTTCATAAGAGAAGACTTGTTTCAACCCTCCTGCTTAAAATCAGTTATCTTCTTTATTTATTGGTACTGCTCATAATAGTTTATCTTTCGGCACTTGTGAAAGGAGGCCTTGAAGAAGTATTTTTTGGAGTAGAGTTCTTCGCATTTCTTCTTGTTCTGTTTGTCCCGAATATTGGTATTCTGGCCCGCAAATTGGGTCATTTCAGTAAAAAACGCGAAGGATATAATTATTTTTTCACCATTGTAAACCTCATTTCAATACTTGCAATCCTCGTAATGTTTTTTGTTTAATAGTTCTATACGGGCCAGTTATCTGCTAAAAGAAGTCCGTGAACCAGATAGTATTTGTTTTTCATATCGTAACTTTGATAATATAAACTAAAACCAGAATCTATGATCAGGGAACGTTTAATCGGGTATATTGAACAGAGTATAAAACAAAACTGGGATATCGAAGCTCTGTCGAATTATAAGGAAAAGGGATTTTCCTACAAGGAAATAGCTGGTATGATGCTGAAGCAGCAATTATTCTTTAAAGACATAGGAATTAAAGAGGGGGATAAAATTGCTCTTGTAGCCAGAAACTCAGCCAACTGGTGCGTAGTCTATCTGGCTGCAGTGACCTATGGCGCGGTAATTGTTCCGATTCTTCCGGATTTTAAGCCTGAAGATCTTTTAAACCTCATTAATCATTCCGACTCAAAACTTTTGTACATTGATGATAAGATATATGAAACAATAGATAACACCAAAATTCCGAATATCTCCGGAGTTATTTCAGTTGAAGATTTTACTCTTATCACCTCAGTGAACTCTCTGGTAAAAGAGGCATTTGCCACTCTTAATGAAAAATATTTAAAAGCCTGGCCCGAACTAAAACGTGAAGACATAAAATTTTCCGATATTACCAATGATAAACTCGCAGTAATCAGCTATACGGGAGGAACAACAGGGTTCTCCAAAGGAGTAATGATTTCACACAACAGCCTGGCTGCAAATGTCAGATTCGCCCAGACTCATATGCCGCTTAAGCCCGGTGATCCGCTGGTGTCATTTTTACCGCTTGCCCATACTTACGGATGTGCGTTCGAGTTTCTTTTCCCATTTACCTATGGCTGCCATATTACAATATTGTCAAAGACTCCTTCACCTCAGATTATCTTACAGGCTTTCAAAGAGATAAAACCACGATTAATACTTTCAGTTCCCCTTGTAATTGAGAAAATATTTAAAAAACAATTGCTGCCTGTAATTCGCAAACCGCACATGAAAATATTGCTGGCTATCCCGGGGATAAATTCGATTCTTCATAAAAAAATAAAGGCGAAATTAACAGAATCTTTTGGCGGAAGATTTAAAGAAATTGTTATTGGTGGTGCTGCTTTTAATCCTGAAGCTGAAAGATTTTTCAGAAAAATCGGATTCAAATTTTCTGTAGGTTATGGTATGACGGAATGCGGCCCGTTGATCAGTTACACTTCATGGGATACCACTAAACTTGGAGCCTCAGGGAAAGCAGTTGATACGCTTGAAGTTACAATAGATTCTCCTGACCCTGAAAAACAAATTGGAGAAATAATCCTGCGAGGTGAAAATGTGATGTTAGGTTACTATAAAAATGAAAAAGCAACCAGGGAAATAATCGATGAAAAAGGATGGATGCATACTGGCGATCTTGGGATCATAGATAAAGAAGGAAATATTTTCATAAAAGGAAGAAGTAAAGTAATGATCCTGGGACCGTCAGGGAAAAATATTTTTCCTGAAGAAATTGAAGCTGTTATAAACAACATGGATTATATTGCAGAATCCCTGGTTATTCAGGAAGATAATAAACTTGTCGGATTGATATTTCCTGATATGGATATGGTAAAAAGAGATAATCTTTCCGAAGAGCAGCTTTTAGCCGTTCTTGAAAAGACCAGAAAAACAGTTAATGACCGTATTCCGGAATTCATGGCTGTAAGCAAATTCAAAATACACCCCGAAGAATTTGCTAAGACACCCAAGAGGAGTATAAAGAGGTTTTTATATACGAAAGAGTAACTGCCCGACCCCCCAACCCCCCTGAAGGGGGGCTAAATTTCAATAATATTAGTGAATATCATATACTTTGAGGATTAGCCCCCCGGGAGTTGGGGTCGAAAAAACGCTGAGGGATAAAGAGTTTAGAGGGGTGAAACCATAATGTAAGTAAGTTTCTGTTTCTATGAAACTATATGTAGTTATTGTTGCAGGTGGAAGCGGTAAAAGAATGAAGACGGATTTGCCCAAGCAGTTTCTTGAACTTGCGGGTAAACCTGTGCTGATGCATACACTCGAGAAATTCAAATCATTTGACAATTCTATTGAAATAATAACAGTTCTTCCTGAAAACCAGCTCAGGTTCTGGGCTGATCTTCAGAAAAAATATTCTTTTAATATTCCGCATACCCTTGTAAAAGGAGGGAAAACACGCTTTTATTCTGTCAGGAACGGATTAGAATTTGTTGATGACCCGGGTCTCGTGGCTATTCATGACGGCGTAAGACCATTTGTAAGCATTGATACCATAAAAAGATGTTTTGAAACTGCTGAAAAATATGGAAATGCGATTCCTGTCGTTTCTCCGGCGGACTCTTTACGTATGGTCACAAATCAAGGCAGTGTTCCTGTTAACCGGCTGCAGGTCAAACAGGTACAGACTCCCCAGGTATTTGATGCAAGACTTATAAAAAAAGCATACCTGCAGGATTATATACCTGAATTTACAGATGATGCCACGGTACTTGAAAAAACAGGCGAGAAGATCAACATGGTTGAAGGAAACAGGGAGAACATTAAGATTACTAATCCTGAAGACCTTTTTATTGCCCGGACCCTTTATACTTTAATGTCCTGATAATATCGGTTTTAATTAAACTTGTTTTTTGTTACATTTATTAAAAAATTGGAATTATGAAAACAAAAACAGTTGTATTTATTTCACTGATGATAATTCTTTCCGGTTGTGCAGAATTGCTTAATGTGCTTCAAACAGCCGGGACACTTCCACTTACTGAAACCGAAGTTATCAGCGGCCTCAAGGAAGCTCTGATAACCGGAGCAAAAAATTCAGCACAGCGTCTGGCAGCAGAAAACGGGTACTATGGTGATGCGCTCGTCAAAATATTTCTTCCGGATGAGGCAAAGGTGATAGTTGACAATATATCCAAGATTCCGGGAGGTACACAGCTCGTTGAGGATGTGATACTCAGAATCAACAGGGCAGCAGAAGATGCAGCAAAAGAGGTTGCCCCGATATTTGTAAACAGTGTAACTCAAATGACAATCAAAGATGCTTTCAATATTCTAAACGGTGCAGATAATGCAGCAACAAATTACCTTCGAAACACCACATATAATGAGTTATATGCATTATATAAACCTAGAATACAGACTTCTACAGAGAAGAAAATCATAGGAAATATTTCAACAAAAGATTCCTGGTTAACCCTGACAGGAAAATGGAATACTCTAGCCAATTCGATCGCCGGAAAACTTGCGAATCTGAAACCTGTAAACACTGACCTGGATGATTTTCTTACAAATAAGGCACTTTCCGGGGTGTTTTTAAAAGTTGAAGGCGAAGAGCTTAAAATACGGAAAGAAGTCTCTGCAAGGGTGACTCCGCTTCTTCAAAAAGTCTTCGGAAGTCTTGACAATAAAACATCAAATTAAATCTGATTCAGGATAATGTTTGAAAAAACAATTTTAACTTTTCACGGACTTGAAGTAAAAGTCTCTGACCATGCCAATGAAGGTATCCTGGATATTCTTAATCACGCTGTTCAGGGATCAGAAGGAGGCATGAGATTTCAGCTTCAGAATGTTGATCAGCGAATTAAAGCATACGGGAATCAGATCAGGTTCGTTTCGCTGTATAAAAAGAATAAAATAACCGGAACTGTAGGTGCTTGTTTCCGTATTTCAGGGCAGGGAGTTCTTTCATATCCTACAACTTATATCAGGTATTTAGCTTTTCAATCTGTATATCAATCAGATATCAGCTGGCGTAAAAATGAAAAAGTTACAATTAAACCAGAAACAGATTTTTCCTTTAAGCAAAAAACCCTGGAAATATTCAGCAGACCGCATATTCTTGAGCTGCCTGATGTTTTTGAAAATGATAAACATATAATGTATGCTTTTCTCGAAAGCATGAACGAAAGATCCAAGAATCTCGTTCATCAGGTAGGTTATGAATATATCCGGTCTTTTCTTACGGTTGCTTTCAGCAGATTCAATCCAAAACCTGATAATCGTGTCTCAAAGCTTGCTGATTCAGAAAAAACTAAGATGAAAGACCTTCTGCTCGACTACTACAGGGATTATTCTTTTTTCACACCGGAATATGCATTTTATGATAACAGATATTATGTTCTGAAGGAAGGAAATGAGATTATTGCGGGTGTTCTTGCCATACCTTCCGCTTATAAAGTATATAATGTTCCCGGAGTTTGGGGCTGGGTAATGATGAAAATCCTTCCGGGAACACCATATTTCAGGAGGTTATTCCGCCCGGGTGAATTCCGATATCTTGTTTTTGATGCTATCTATTGCAAAAAAGGGAAGGAAGCTCTGCTTTCCAGTCTGTTTGAATCTGCCTGTGCTGCAGAAGGATTCCACACTGGACTGACATGGCTCGACGACAGAAGTACGCTTTATGATAAAATACGAACAGAAGTAAAGATGGGCGCATTAAACAGAATGCTGAATGCAAAACCAGGTCTTATTTATGCAAAATTTATAAATCTGACCGAAGAAGAAAAGGATCGTTTTTATGATGTCCCGGCTTATATTTCAGGATTTGACTTCTCATGATGATTCCTGAATTTTTCATCAATATGTTCATTGAACCATTTGTCGATCATCGATTTTTTAAATCGCCATTCCTTGCCCAGCTTTGCGGCGGGCATCTTTTTTTCCTGGGCCCAGGTATAAATCGTCTGTGGTGTAACTCTCAAGTAATCAGCGACTTCTTCAAGAGTCATTATTTTATCGTTGTTGATCATCAGTTTTAATAATTGTACTGTCAGATTTTTCATTACTTAATTTATCCTGTTTATCCTGATCTGATTCCCTGGTCGGTCTGAACAAGTTTGCTGCCGATTGAATAACCGCAACATAAAAGTTGCTTTCCCGTGCCCTGAATAATTCAAAGGGAAGATCACGGCTGCCAACAAACGGTCTGAGATTCCATGCCAGCTGAGAACTCACAAAAGCAAGGATGACAACCCAGATTTTAAATATTTTCATTCCGAGTTTTGGATATATATTTTTCTTTTCGCACGAATAAGAAAGCCCATCTATAATAGTTTTGACAGTAAAAAGACCTGAAAAAGAAAAAATTGCCACATGCAATAATTTCAGAAATGAATAATTATCACTGGTTATCATGAAAAAAATCACTATCGGGGCGAACGACAATGCAATTGTCGTGAAAACGATAAATCCCGACAGGATAATGTTAGTCATCTGATAGATATTCATGGTAGAACCTATCATGTATTGAATAACATAAAGAGCAGGAAAACATATTATCAATGACAGAAATATCAGGCATGGTATTTTTATACCTGTAACCAGACTTTGAAGTACTCCATTGTAGCTGCCCATAACTATTCCGTAAATAAAAGAAAACAGGAAAATAAAAAGCACCTGTTTAATGACGTACTTCTTTGCAAACTCTGAATCGCTCAGTATTTCAAAATATTCATCACTGTGCTGAAAGACCTTGAAGACAGATAGTTTTGTTTTCATAGTGGTTTTATTTCCAAAGATATAACAACATACATTAATAAACAATAAAAAACAATAATATATTATAATATAAAATAGGATATTTTATTCCCGAAACAGAATATAAGATGATGTAAAATTGGCAGAAAGAATAGAATATTGGAATTACTTTTATCTGCCAGATTTGGTATATAATAGCTAATTTTATTATCTGAATACTATTAAATATGATTAGTAAGATCAGCGCATTTCTGAAACGAATTCTTGGTAGGAATTTATTTACAAAACTAAAAAGTATATACCTGGGAGTATTGGCACTTCCCTTTGGCAACAATCTGAATGTATTAGCTCAGATATATAAAACTGACAAATGGGGAAACCATAATTATACTGAACATTATGCTAAGCATTTCAGGAAATTTAAGCACAAACGAATAAAATTGTTCGAAATCGGAGTTGGTGGATATCACGATAAGGATATCGGAGGAAATTCATTGAGAATGTGGAAAAGATATTTCTCTTTTGGTATGATTTATTCGCTGGACATTTATGATAAATCACATTTTGAAGAATCAAGGATAAAAATATTTAAGGGGAGTCAGACTGATAAAATCCTTTTAGATAATATATTTAGTCAGATCGGGGAACCCGATATAATTATTGACGACGGAAGTCATATTAATGATCATGTTATTAAAACTTTCGAGTTATTATTTCCAAAATTGAAAACAGGAGGCATTTATGTGGTTGAAGACACCGGGACATCTTATTGGCCTGATTATGGCGGCGATAGTGAAGATTTAAATAATCCGGCAACAATAATGAATTATTTTAAAAGACTTACCGACTGCCTTAATCATCAGGAATTAGTCAGAAACAATTATATGCCAACATATTTTGACAGAAATATATTTTCGATTCAATTTTATCATAACCAGATTTTTATTTTTAAGGGATTAAACAATGAAAGTTCGGGTGTCGATCCAAATAATCCTGAAAGTATTTCAGCTGACAAAATATATCAATAGATGCTACTTAAAAATAATTGATTTACAATTATATACAGTTTAATTCTTTGATATCCTTGTAATCTTGGTATATAAGTAGGAATTAACAGTTGAATCCTGTAATCATGAGTTTTTTAATATCTGCAGAATATTGTAAGGTTATTAATTTTACCGTTGGCTTTAGCCAACGGATTGAAGTCCTCACAAGTGAGGGCTTTAGCCCAAATATTGGGACTAAAGTCCCATCAGATGAGGCTGATACACCGTTGGCTAAAGCCAACGGTAATAGATTTTAATTACAATTAAATCGTTTATTTTGCTTTTAAATCGACACATGAAATAAAAGCTCTCCAACCTCGATTTACTCATGATTTCAAAGAACGATTTTATAATTTTTAATAGACATTAATAAAAATATATATCTGACTATCGTTTTGTGCTGTTAAAATATTTGACACCGATCACTTCATTTTTTTCTCCAGCTTAGCCATACGCTTATACAATGTTCTGAAAGTATCCCATGGATTTATGCGAGGATCCTGCTGATTGTTAATCTGTTGCTTTTCATCACTCCTGATTCTGTAAAAACCATTCATAAACATTTCAGGATTTGTCCAGGTAGTCTGCATCATTCCATAATATCTTTTTCTCATTTCAGGGGTGGCATATTCTCTGAATCTGGCCATATCTGTCGTCTGAATGACAGCAACGGATGGCTTTCTCCATGGGCAGGTTATTACCCGGAAACCTTTCATAGCAAAATAAACAGGAGTCGGATCTGGTCTTTCATAGTGCCAGTCGCAGATAACGATATCTTTGGGGATCATATCTATAGCCCGAAAAGTATCATTGAAGCTGGCTTCCCAGATTCCCATGCCGGTTGTTTTTCCGTCAATAAGACGATCTCCCCATATCCAGAGTTCCCTGTTTTTCAATACAAGATGATTTCGGATCCTGTTTACTTCACCTGCAAAAAGTTCAGATTTGTCCTTGCCTGAACATCTTGGGCATTTATAATCTCCCAGGTAAAAAACTTCGTCCATGCCTGCATGAAAAGCGTCAGATTCATAGATATCGCATATTTCATCAACCAGACTAAAAACTACTTTGTGAACATCGGGATGAAGAGGACAATAACTTTTACAGGACAATCCGTCACTATTGGGCCAGACATATTTCTCAGGCATTTTTATGTATGGTGTTTCATCGAACTCCGGGAAATGAGTCAAAAGATTATTGGGACTATTATACAAGGACTGATGACCAAGTAAATTGATCTGGGGAATAATCCTTATGTTATTCTCTCTGCACGCTTTCACGATCTGTTTGACTTCGTCTTTTGAAAGCGCTCCGGAATCTCTTAATTGCGGATAACTTTCGTATTGGTAGTTAAAATCTACAATAATGAGCAAAGTATTTACTCCCCTTGGAGCCAGCTCTTTGTCGATAAATTTCACAAAGCGATCAACCTTCCCTGAAGCCGGAGCTCCTATGCAAAAACCTTTTACAGGAAACAGAGTATCACTAGTCTCCTTTCCCTGTATATTCTGCTGCAATCCAACGGATATGAATAATACAGCCATTATAATGTTTAAATTATTCATTTCATCAGAGGATTAAGTTAAAATTCATGAAATTTAAGTTTAAGATGTGCAAAATCATACTATCCCTGTTTATTTTTTATGGATTAGTAAACAAGAGCTTATTTAGAGTCTTTACAAAAACTCAACGATTTCTTCCAATAGTTTTCTATCTTTTTTTAAGGTCTTCTGAAATCCGGGTTTTGGATAACCCAGTGGAGTAATCCCAAATATTTGTTGGTTTTCATCAGGATTAAGTGCTTTATTAAGCAATACAGGATCATAAGCGGCAATCCAGCAAGTCGCAACACCCTCATTTTCAGCTGCCAGTATAATATGTGTCATAGCGATTGCGACATCAGTTTCAATGGAATTATAACCATCGAAACTGCGATTCCATGCCTGATTTCTTAATCCTGATGCCACAAGAATGTGTGGAGCATCCTTAAGCCAGTCACGTTTATAACAAGCCTTTACCTCGGCAAGTTTGTCAGATGAAGAGATTACAAGGAATTTCCAGGGCTGGTTGTTCCGTGCTGAAGGTGCAATTCTTCCGGCTTCGAGAATTTTCTCAAGAATTTCTTTTGGTACAGGTTTGTCGGGATCATAATTGCGGACACTTTCCCGTGTACGGATCAGATCAGAGTATTCCATTTTTGCTTGATTTCTTGATTACAGACGCAAGGTAATAATTATGTTAACAAATACGAATGCAGAAAACACTACCCGGTCTGCGATCATTGAAACAAACATTAATATCAGAAATAAAAGTTCCGAAATCAAGTCTGGCATCTTTTTTGTCCATACAAGCCTCGCAGAAGAAACAGCTTAGATCCTCAAAAGAAATATTGAAGATCTTATAAACATATACTTACAATTTTTGTTTAAATACTATTGATGAATGACTGTGATAATATCTGATCTTCATTTAATCTTCATTAATACAAGTTTAATTTGCAGATATTAGGATTCGATTGAATAAAAGTATATCAGAATAAAATGGAGAATAATACAATTTTAAACTACAGCACTTTGATTAATGACAATATTTATAAGACTAACAGTAACCTGGTAAAATCTTCATACAAAACATCCACTTCTAATACTGCACGCTTTAGTTTGACGGCTAAAGAAGGGAGCGATCTTTTCCATTACTTAAAAAGTTTTAATCTTTTTAAAGAACCTGATATTTTGATAATCCCTCCAAATCAGCATTTTTATTATGAAGAAAATGATTTTAAAAATGTCAGGACTTTAATAATTCTTCAGAAACTGAACCTGATAAAAGATAATAATACATTTTTGCAAACATTAAGCCGGTTGTTGCCACCAAATATAAATTTCATAGGATGCTTTTCTGACTGTAAAAATATTGAAGGAAATAGTTTTATATCAAAATTATCAGGAAGATTCAGTATTCTGTTGGATTTGTGGAAAGATCGGGACATTGATAGAAATTATGTGTCCATTCTTTTAAAAAAGTATGGATTTAATATTATAGATATAACGGAAATTAACGGTCAGACATATTTTTATTCACAAAATAGTCCTCATAATATCGAAAAAAGGGCCTAAGCAGAAAAGCCGGACAATCTGATAATTAACTGATATTTATCAAAGAAAATTGAACACAAATGTTATAAAAGTATTGATAAGTATCTGTAAAATCCGGTGATTTTGGGCACCTTTGTCCGATTTATAGTGAACAGTCAATCCAAAAGAAATTATATCCTGTCTGACATCACTAAGACTATTATTTAAAATTCTTATTCTTCTTATCCAGATAAAAAAATCCTCTCTGTTCAACAGAATTTACATTTAAATAAAACTGTTCTTCGTACTCCGGACTTGAAAAATCAATAACCCTCACAGCATCCGACCATTTTAAAGCTTCAGGAAACAGGTCCTTCAGTTGGTTCGCAGTATTATTCAGGAATTCTCTATTAATTATATTATCACCCTTTTCGGGATATAGAGCCATATATAGAATATCAAGTTCAACCAGATTATTAAAGAAATGTGTACCTAGAGACACATCTGGCACAAGACCCTCATGCATTTCTGCTATCTCACATAATACAGATACATTGCGGATATCTGCAAATCCTACCGGTACTCCTAATGCAGGGGTAGTTGATCCCCACCGTCCCGGTCCAAGAAGCATTGTT
>Ga0102851_10002139_pt1 | contig 11808 bp, 6 predicted proteins | sample Mud3Dept3metaG_FD_79558 | JGI IMG/M metagenome (GOLD analysis project Ga0102851, IMG submission 79558) | Freshwater wetland microbial communities from Ohio, USA, analyzing the effect of biotic and abiotic controls - Mud 3 Core 4 Depth 3... | ecosystem: Environmental > Aquatic > Freshwater >... | reverse complement strand
CTCGTGTATATTTTGAGATTTTACAGAAATTATTATTTACAAATTGGATTGTACCTTTTTGATCAGTTACAGCCACAATGCATGATTCATCAAGTGCAAATTTATAATCAGATATTTTCTTGAAATTATTTTGATATAGTAATGCCAATTTTTTATACTTGATTATCATAATAGCACTTACAATAACAATAATAATTGATAATAGGCGATTCATAATTGAAAAATAGGGTTCTTCATCGGAAGGCGGATGAGGTGAAAGAAAATAGCCTGCTGTTATCAATACAATAATTATAGTCGTAGCCATAGCAATAAATCTTCTATCGGAAGCCAATATGATTGGAAAATAAACAACTATATAGAGCATACCATCTGCAATTCCAAGAGGAGTTTGTATATCAATGATGAAGATTGTTAACGAAAGGAGTAACGCTATCGATATATTATATGCGGTTGAGTTTTTGAAATGTTTCATAATTAATTATTTGTAGCGGTAATATTCGCTTCTTTACAAATGTTTAATAACGGGTCTAAGTTACTTTCAATCGGACTGCTGATATTCATATGTTTCCTGTTTTTACGAACACTACTTTTAATCGTTTCGTTTTTGGGGGAAGCTTACCTGCACATTTTGAAATCTTGCTGTTTCTAATTTGGAGATTATTATGCCCATTGGGTTGGAACCAAAAATCTTTGAAAACAATTTGTTGCTTTTACTCAAATCAGCTTCGTTATTTTTTTGTAGGGTAATATTCTTATCAGGCTCTGATTGTCGGGATTTCATGCCAATTTATTATGGTTCTTTGAAAAATTATTTCAGAGTCAAATTAAACGGTTAAAGGGCAATGCAGGTTTTTAGGTAAGAACAATATGCGCTCAAATTCCTTTAAAAATATTTCGTAGACCGGGAGTAATTTATTTTGACGATTATGGCTGGGTACATTATATGTAAATATACTGTTTATTACCTTGCTCAAACTTTTATATTCCAGCATTTCAAAGAGTTGAATTTTTGAAGATTTATAAAAGAACTGAACTCCTGTTTTTTTTATAAAGAGGAATAGATGGAAAGTAAACTTAAAAAAATATGTGATTTCCAGGAATGCGAGAAATATAGATTGAATAAGGTGTTTGACGATCGGGGATTCTAATCTAAGTTTTATATGAATATCGAACAAGGAACACCGATTAACGTCCCGAAGTATCGGGATTAGAAGTGAGTTACTGCCAGATTTTTCGACATTTCAAGAAGTCAAAAATCGTTAATCCAGGTTCTGAAATCATTTTATAAATTAACATTCTCGTTGTCATCCTCCTCAATACTCCTTCAAAAGGAGGAAGGCCATTAGCCGAATAAAAAAACCGAAAATATTTTACACTCCAATTTTTAACTTCAGAAATCAAAAATCGTTAATCCCTGTCTGCGTGGCGGCAGACAGGCAGGGATATTCGATATTCATTTGAACTCTTTCCTTTGCCGTGTAGTTGTAAAAAATCTACCCAATCCTGGTAATCTTCGCTCCCAGATTATTCAATCGCATATCGATATTTTCATATCCGCGATCAATTTGTTCAATATTATGAATCGTGCTTTTTCCTTCGGCAGACAGGGCCGCAATTAAAAGAGAAACTCCTGCGCGAATGTCCGGAGATGTCATGCTGATTCCGCGTAAACGATTTTCATGATTCATTCCAATAACTGCAGCGCGGTGCGGATCACACAGAATAATCTGCGCGCCCATGTCAATCAATTTATCTGTAAAAAATAAACGCGACTCAAACATTTTTTGGTGAATCAAAACAGAACCTTTTGCCTGCGTTGCAACTACTAAAACAATACTCAATAAATCGGGCGTAAATCCCGGCCACGGTGCATCGGCGATTGTCAAAATAGAGCCGTCAATAAACGTTTCTATCTTGTATGATTTTTGTGCAGGAATGTATAAATCGTCTCCTTTTAATTCAATATGAATTCCTAATTTTCTAAACACGTCAGGAATAATTCCAAGATTTTCATGACTCACATCTTTGATAGTAATCTCGGAATGAGTCATAGCCGCAAGACCAATGAAACTGCCAATCTCGATCATGTCAGGTAAAATCCTGTGGAAACATCCGCCAAGACTTTTTACACCTTCAATCGTCAACATGTTGGATGCGATACCGGAAATTTTTGCGCCCATACTGTTGAGCATTTTACAAAGTTGTTGCAGGTAAGGTTCGCACGCCGCATTGTAAATTGTTGTTTTTCCTTTTGCCAGAACAGCCGCCATTACAACATTTGCGGTTCCTGTTACAGATGCTTCGTCAAGATGAATATAAGTTCCGACTAATTTTTTTGCATCAACCGAGTAGAAAAAATTCTTAGAATCATAATCGAATTTTGCGCCTAATTTTTGGAAGCCTTCGAAGTGCGTATCCAATCTTCTGCGACCAATTTTATCACCACCCGGTTTAGGAATAAATGCTTTACCAAATCGCGCCAATAAAGGGCCTACGATCATAATTGAACCGCGGAGACTTGCTGCCCGGGTAGCAAAATCATCTGTCTTCAGGTAATCAAGATCAACAGTTGATGCGTTGAAATTAAATGTTCCTTTCTCAACTTTTTCAACTCTGACACCCATTGCCTGCAACAAGTTGATCAACTTATTTACGTCAACGATATCAGGAACATTGCTGATTGTAACTTTATCTCCGGTTAATAAAACCGCGCTTAAAATTTGTAATGCTTCGTTCTTTGCTCCTTGCGGTCGTAATTCGCCTTTAAGAGCGTAACCACCTTGAATTTCAAATGCTCCCATGAAAATTAATTTCGCTTGATATTTTTGTTTTGACCACCGCCCTGGTTACTTTTATTTTGACCTCCTCCGCTGTGACTTTTTTTCTTTTTATTCCGATTGCCGAAATTACTTTTTTGAGCTGTTCCCGGAACAATATTCGATTTAAGAATATCATTTGTACTTGGCAAAAACGATAAATCTGTAAGTTCAAGTTTGCCGTTAGATAACCGCTTTAAATGATTCGCGATAATCTGATCTTCGATTGAACTTGAGTTGAAAGTTAAATGGAAACGCTTCATCAAACTTGCAATGGTTTTTACGAGAGCAGTTTGTTCATCACCCTTCGGCATTTCACAAGCTTTTTCAATTAATTTTTCAACGGTTTTTCCGTAATGACCAATTTTAATTTCAGTTTGAGGATAAGCTACTCTTTTTGGTTTTTCAGCAAGCGCTTCACGCGTAGGCAAAGGGTATGGAGAATCAACGTCCAATTGAAAATCGGACATGATAAATAAATGCGTCCATAATTTTGGTTTGTATTCTTCCACATCGCGCAATTGCGGATTAAGTTCGCCCATTACTTTAATAATGGCCTGTGCTACTTTATTTCGTTCTTCTTTTGACGCTAATCCAACGGCGTGATCCACCATTTTTTGTACGTTACGGCCATATTCCGGGATATGCATTTTTGGCCGTGAGGTGTTGTATTCTAAATCAATTCTGTTATCCATAATATCAAAAGTAGTGATTTTTGGCGTGATTTGTTCCAGGTGGCCGACGTTTCTCAAGAAACGAATGTAACGACACGGTGGTTATTGAGCCTGTCGAAATACTCGCCCGTGTAGACCGCCGATACAGGAAAAATGTTACCAGAAGCGTTGACGTTTAATTTATTTGCCCTTTGATTTACCAAATTAATTTTGTGCCCTGGCGAGATTGTTTTTTTGCCACTAAGTCACAAAGACACTAAGAAGGCACTAAGAATAAAAATGAAGCGCAAAATTCAAAAATGTAAATTTGTGATTATAGGTTTATATTTTGAAATTATTTTCTTTGTGAAACTTTGTGATTTAGTGTCTTAGTGGCATATTTTTTTACCACAGAGTTTAAATGAGTTTTGCACCGAGTTTCACAGAGTAAATTAATTTAAAAAGCATTGATTTTTTCTCCGTGCAACTTTTGTGATTTTAACTCTGCGCAACTCCGTGGTTAAAAGAATCAGTTATTTTCCGACTAAATTTACTGTCGAAAATCATATTGCCTTAATCTGCTTAACAGCCTCTGCCGCCTGCGAAACCGGCAACTGGCAAGTTTTATTAACACAAACAAAAATCATTGTCTCGCCAATAAATTTTCCTTGAAGCAAAGGCAAATTTCCTTTTTCTCCGCCCATTAAAATTTTATTTGGCAAATAATTTTGATTTATTTCGCCCAGTTTTTCTTCCCACTTTTTACCTGTAACCGCAACTTCGTAATAAGGATAAGTTACATTCATTGCAAGAATTCCCCAGTTAGAATAAGCTGATGCGTAAGCTTCCATTCCGTCATAAACATTTGCCAGCATTTGTTTTGATTTCTTTTTGTAATCGTCATTATCCATCAATGTTCCAAGCTTAAAAAGTACGCGCGCCATTGCAGAATTTGTTGAAGGAATTACGTTGTCACTTATCTCCATTTTGCGCGCAATTAATCCCTTTTCTAAATCTGACGAAAAGAAAAACATTCCGCTTTTTGAATCGTGAAAATGTGTAATTGCATAAGTCATAAGTTGATTTGCTTTTGTCAGCCATTGCTCATCAAAAGTTACTTCGTAAAGTTTTATGAACGCATCAATCGTGAAACAATAATCTTCCAAAAATCCCGGAATTTTACTTTCACCATTTTTATAAGCGTGCATTAAACTGCCGTCTTTTTTGAATTGATATTTTACCAGCCAGTTTGCATTTAGCATCGCGGCTTTTAAAAACAATTCTTCACCGAAAGCCTGGTAGGCGTCTAAGTATCCTGTCAACATCAAAGCATTCCATGATGTCAGCGATTTATCATCAAGTCCGGGACGAATTCGAGTTGCTCTTTGCGTCAATAATTTTTGATTAATCTCTTTTACTTTTTTCTTAAGATCATTGATTGACATGTTCATTTTCGCTGCAATATTTTCGTCAGAATCAGATCTGAGTAAAATATAATTTCCTTCCCAGGCGCCGTAATTATTTATGTTGTAATACGTTTTTACAAAATCAAAATCAGTACCTAAAACTGTTTTTAATTCGGCCTCCGACCAGACATAAAATTTTCCTTCTTCGCCTTCGCTGTCGGCATCAAGCGCTGAATAAAATGCTCCTTCTTTTGTTGACATTTCACGATGCACCCATTGCAAAGTCTGGTAAACAATTTCTTTGTACAACGGTGATTTTGTTCGCTGATATGCGTGTGAATAAAGAGAAACTAATTGCGCATTGTCATAAAGCATTTTTTCAAAGTGCGGAACTTTCCAAAGTGAATCAACCGAGTATCTTGAAAATCCACCGCCAACCTGGTCGTAAATTCCACCGAATGCCATTTTTTCTAATGTCAGATCAACATGATTCATTGCAGCTGAATCACCGGTATGATAAGCGTACTGCATCATAAAATCATAATTATTCGGCATCGGAAATTTTGGCGCGCGATTATTTCCACCGCGCACGGAATCGAAATTTCTTTTCCAGTTTACGATCATCTCATTTAACTTTTCAGCATCAAATAAAACATCTTCTGTCTTCACTTCTATCAACTCAGATTGTTGAATTCCTTCAGTAAGATTTACCGCATATTCAATCATGCGTTTTTCATCTTTCTGATACGTATAATAAAGATTCTGCAAAATTTGTGACCACTGATCTTTTGGAAAATAAGTTCCGCCATAAACCGGGCGACCATCAGGAAGTGTAAAACAATTTAATGGCCAGCCTCCGCTGCCAGTCATCAGTTGAACGGCATTCATGTAAACCTGGTCAACATCAGGACGCTCTTCACGATCTACTTTTATACAAATAAAATTATCGTTCATTATTTTCGCAATCACCGTATCTTCAAAACTTTCATGTTCCATTACATGGCACCAATGACAAGATGAATAACCGATACTCACTAACACTAATTTGTCTTCGTCTTTTGCGCGTTGAAAAGCTTCATCACTCCATGCTACCCAGTTTACAGGATTATGTGCGTGTTGCAGCAAATACGGACTTGACTCATTAATCAACTCGTTTGTGTATTTGAATTTATCTTTATCATTCATCTGGTCATCTTTTTTTTGACTGCTTGCGCAGGAATAAGTCAGCAAGGCTACTGCAACCGTTATTATTCGAAATGGATAGTTGAAAAAGTGATTCATGCCGCCGGTGTAATTTACCAAAATATTTCCCGTAAATATAGCTATCTTGCGCTTGAAATTGATCATTATGCAAAAACCCATTCTATTACTTTTAAGTCTTTTAAGCCTCAACGCTTTTACACAAGGTTATTTTCAGCAAGAAGTTAATTATACGATAAGTGTAACGCTGAATGACAAGGACAATACTTTATCCGGTTACGAATCGTTTGAATATATAAATAATTCAGGCCTTCCGCTGGATGCTATTTATATTCATTTATGGCCAAATGCTTATAAAAATAATAAAACAGCTTTAGGAAAACAGCTCTATAACATGAACGACATGTCGTTAGAGTTTGCGACAGAAGAAGAGAAAGGTTATATTGATTCGCTTTATTTCCAGGTAAATGGCGAGGATGTAAAATGGGCCTATGATGAAGAGCACATTGATATTTGCAAAATAAACCTGAATTCTGTTTTGCAAAATGGTCAGAGTATTATTGTAACAACTCCATTCAAAGTAAAAATTCCTTCGGGAGATATTTCAAGAATGGGTCATGTTGGTGAGTCTTTCCAGATTACACAATGGTATCCAAAGCCTGCAGTGCTTGATCAGAATGGCTGGCACGCAATGCCCTATTTAACGCAAGGCGAATTTTATTCTGAATACGGTTCTTTTGATGTCTCAATTACTTTGCCTAAAAATTATGTTGTTGGTGCAACAGGTGATTTGCAAACTGAAAGTGAAATTGCATTTTTAGAAGAACGAGTTCAAAGCACTGCTGATAAATATAAAAAAGGAGAATTTAAAGATCGCAAAACACTTGCGGGTGGATCCACGGATTTTCCGGAATCAAGCAGTGAAATGAAAACAGTGCGCTTCACCCAGGAAAATGTTCACGATTTTGCATGGTTCGCAGATAAACGATTTGAAGTTTTAAAAGGAGAAGTGGTGTTGCCGCACACAGGAAGAAAAGTAACAACATGGGCAATGTTTGTTACGCACCATCACCAGCTGTGGGCAGATGCCATTGAATATATTAATGACGGAACTTACTACTACTCACTCTGGAACGGTGATTATCCATACAACAATGTTACTGCAGTTGACGGAACAATAAGCGCCGGCGGTGGAATGGAATATCCAAACATTACTGTTATCGGAAACGCATCATCAAAAGAAGAATTAGAAGTTGTTATTGTGCATGAAGTTGGTCACAACTGGTTTTACGGAATATTAGGATCAAACGAAAGAGATCATGCCTGGATGGATGAAGGATTAAATACGCTAAATGAAATGCGTTATATCATGACAAAATATCCAAAAAATGAGCGTTTATCTGATATGATGATGGGCATGGCAGATCGCGTGCATCTTGAGCATTTAGATCATCACGACATGAGTGATTTGACTTATTCACTTTCTGCGGGATATGGAATTGATCAGCCAATTGAACTTCCGTCTGCAGATTATACTTCTATCAATTATGGTGCTATTGTTTACGCTAAAACGGGTTTGGTTTTTACTTATCTGAAAGATTATTTGGGTGATACATTATTTGATAAATGTATGCAGGTGTATTATGACGAATGGCAATTTAAACATCCGCAACCGCAGGATTTACGCGTTGTTTTAGAACGTGAATCAGGTAAAGATTTAAGTTGGTTATTTGATGAAATTATTCCAACAACAAAACATATTGACTACTCAATTGCCAAAGTAAAAACGGACGAAAAAGGAACAACGGTTACGATTAAAAATACGGGCCAGGTAAATTCGCCTGTTCGTGTTGACGCCTATTTTTCAGGAAAAATTAGAGCGACAAAATGGCTTGAACCGGGCCAGGATAAAGGCACTGTTTATTTTGAAGGAACTAATTACGATAAATTCAGAATTGACAGTGAACGATTAATGCCGGAAGTAAACCGCAATAATAACAGCTGGCACACAAAAGGTTTATGTCACAAATACGAACCGTTGAAATTTGAATTTTTAGGCGGAGATAATGAACCTGAATATACCAATGCCTGGTACACACCAATTATCGGAACAAATGTTTACGATAAATTTATGGTCGGGATTTTAATTCATAATCAAACAATTCCAAAAAATAAATTCGAATATACTTTAGCTCCGATGTTTTCTATCGGACGAAAAAATCTTGCCGGGTTTGCCAACATTTCTTACTCATGGGTTCCGGCAAAAAATTTCAGAATGATTTCCATCGGTCTCATTTCAAAAACATTTGGAAATGGTTTGGGAGTTGCTGCAGACTCAATAACTCCGGCTCGTGGTGTTTATTATAGTTTTCAGCCGTATTTAGATTTGAAAATTGGCAAACCAGTTGCGCGAAGTTTTACAAAACATCGCCTGCGTTTAAGTGGAAATTATGTTATTGAAAATGGCAATTTACTTTATGATAATACAATCGTTGGCGGTTCTGCAGTTTACACATTCAGCTTTAAAAAACGTATTCACGATTTAACCACAAATGTGCGTTTGGATTATTATAATACGTCAACAAAAATTGGCTTAGCGTCAACAGCAAGTGATCTTTTGAATGCTCAACTCGAAGTAAAATATAAAATGCTTTACTGGAAAAAGAAAAAAGAATTCATTGAATTGCGAGCTTTTATAGGTCAGAATTTATTTTACAACGGAACTCAAAACAGCCGTTATGGTTTTGCATTAGGCGGCCAGTCAGGAACGATGGATGCCTTTTATGAAAACTATATGTTCGGCAGAAATGAAACCTCAGGATTATGGGCACAGCAGCGTATAGAAAATCAAGGCGGATTTAAAACTGTTTCAGGTTTTGGAACTTCTACAACACAGGTTATTGCTGCCAATTTATTTTTTGATCTTCCATACATTCCATTCGTTGGCTTGTTTGCAGACTTTGGAATGTTTGATAATGCAGGAACAATTGAAACTGTTTACGACGCAGGAATTGGATTAAGAATAGCAGATAAGATCGGAATTTATTTCCCGCTTTATGAATCAGCAAATCTTAAAAATTCGTTCGCGGCAGATGTGAAATATTATCAGAAAATAAGATTCACACTTAATTTGAATGGTATTAATCCGGGGGAGATTATTCAGAAAGTTTTGTAAAAGATTAGTACGGTTTTTATAAATTTTTTATTCTTCATTTTTAAACAGATTTCTATGAAAAAATTACTTCTGATCACTGTTTTATTTTTTGGTGCAATATCCTCAAAAGCCCACGTAACAAAGGCGGATATTGAATCAATGCTCACAGAACTTGGAACCACGTTAGATAGAATGGATAATATTTTTATCGGCAACACGATGACTTATTTCAATGACGGAACCAGCAAACAATGGTATGATAATTATACCAAAGAAAAAGGGAATAAATTTATTCTGACAGAAACCGGTTTTAAGATTGTTTATAAACCTGGCGGCGTTGTTACGTCTATCTTTTTTGTTCCTTATACAAATATTATTACGATTGATATTGGGTTGGATTATATTAATATTTATTTGATTAAGTAAAATATAGCTTTTTTATTAGTTCATCGTAATAAAGAAATAATAACAACGGAGTAGTTGTTATTTCAAAATAAGATGCAATTTCGATTTTATGGATGACAAAATAAAAGAAGTTATTAATGACAATTTGAAAGTTCTCCAGCAGAAAACAAAAGAACTGAACAAATATAATGTCGTCAATGTAGATTTAAATCGAATCATTTTTTTTCTATCTCAATTTAAATCCGCTGATCAAGTGGTTTTCATGATAAAGTTGATTTTGTCAATTGAATTATTTGATTCTGACAAAATCACGCATCTCTTGAATAAAGCCTATCACCAAGTTGATGAAAACTTGAAGGTTAAGCCTTTGTTTTCCGCTTTAGGAACAATTCAAGATAGCAGCGCCATAATTTGTTACCGACTACTAAAAACCATTTTCAAAGATGAAGAAGGAAGTTTGAAACACATTTCAGAATTAACCTCTGTGGGTGAAATGACTTTAAAAGACAAGCCTTCTTCGATAATATTCTTTGATGATAACATTACTTCAGGGACACAATTAGAACAATTTTTTACTGAGTGGATTGATGGAAGTGAAAAACCAGAGCTTGTTCGAAAACCTTTAAAAAAAGAAGAGTTCGAAGTTGTTCAGAAAACACCAATTCGGATTTGTTATGCAATTCAACTTTCTGAAAAAAGTAATGAGAAAATTGAAAAGATTAGAACAAAATATAAATTGGATCTTAAAATATTAAGAGGTAAAGTAGATTACAACAATTATATGGATTACGAATCTCACACTATCGAAAATCCGGAAGAAGGAAAATTTGCACGGGAATTAATACGTGGTATTGCAGAACAACTTTATAAAGATAAAGATTGGGAGGAAGATAAATTGTATTATAGATTGCTTGGTTATGGTAACTTAGGTAAACTTGTCGCATTTTATTACAACGTGCCAAAATCTTTTGTTCCTGTATTTTGGAAATTTGGTATTGTTGATGGCAAACCATGGCTACCCTTGCTTCCTGAAATTCAAGAAAAGAAAAAAATTGACAACAATAACATAGAAATTGATTTTACAGTTATCGGAGAAGTATTAAGTTACGGAAGCATTAAATCAGATGAAAGGTTTCCTCTACTTCATTTCGGATTTGCTAAACACAAAGGGAATGCTGAAGTTATCGATTATGTGAATCAAAGTTCCTTGAAAATTCAAATTCCTTCTTGGAAGGCTTTACAAGAAAAGATTTTCTCAGCTAAACCGGTTGTACACAGACAACCCGCAATAAATCCTGATGATTATGATGAAATGAGCGCTATGAGGCTGTTCAACGAAAATGGAAATCCTGATCATCTTATCGAAAAGGATTACAGCAATTATTTGAAAAATGTTGCAGAATACAACGGAGCGCTTACAAAGTATTTCAATGCAGTATGTGATTATATTCAGAGGATTTCTTCCACAAATCAAATTAAGTTATTGATTGCAAATCAAGGAAATATTCGAGCAACACAATGTACTGTCAAAATGCATTTCAATACTGAAGACATTGTTCTTGGTGCAAACAAAGGTATTCCTATACCTGAGTTTGAAAATAAGGTTCCAAATATTAAAGCATTCAATTCAAAAAAAACTTTTGCTGAATTGATAGTGGAAAAACAACCACCTTGGTTGGGTGAAATATTTTCTAGTGAGCCGTTAGAGTTTGGAGAGAGCTACTTCATTCGTCCATTTGAAAATCAATTGGTAGGTCAAAATGACAACGACACCAAAACCACTGAAATAACAAGAATGAATAAAGCCATATTCAAATTCGAAATATCCTATGAAATGAATTATCATGAAAACGCGAGCACAATTGAAGGCAAATTAAATGTCATTTTTGAAGAGGTAGATAAAATTGACAGTAAGTTGCTAAATTCTCTGTTACGGACTTTTAAGGATTTAGCTGGAGTGTGGACATATTAATACTGCACCTTAAAATAATATTTAGTTACAAGTGAGTAAATGTCTACTGATCAACAAAAATACTTAGAGGAACTTGAGAAAATTTCAAGCGCAACAAAAAATCTTGGAAGACAATTGCATGCCATCACTCCAAATATTTCAATGTTCGATTTGTATCTTATTACAGCATTAAATCGAACGGTCAACATCAACAAGGCGTTTG
>Ga0102851_10002137_pt1 | contig 11810 bp, 6 predicted proteins | sample Mud3Dept3metaG_FD_79558 | JGI IMG/M metagenome (GOLD analysis project Ga0102851, IMG submission 79558) | Freshwater wetland microbial communities from Ohio, USA, analyzing the effect of biotic and abiotic controls - Mud 3 Core 4 Depth 3... | ecosystem: Environmental > Aquatic > Freshwater >... | reverse complement strand
TAAGGGTAAGATGTTCATCGATGCAACTTATGAAGGTGATTTAATGGCAACTGCAGGTGTCAGATATACCTTTGGCCGTGAATCCAACAGCGAATTCGGCGAAACACTGAATGGCGTTCAGGTTCTGCAAAACAAATATCATAATTTCGTAGATGGAGTCGATCCATACATCAAAAGAGGAGATCCGTCGAGTGGCTTATTGACTTTCATAGATAAAGACGGGCCAGGCATTGAGGGCCAGGGAGATAAGCGGATCCAGGCTTATTGTTTCAGAATGACTCTTACCGATCATCCTGAGAACCGGATACCATTTTCCAAACCCGATGGTTACAATGAAACGGATTATGAGCTCCTGTTCAGGAATTATGAGGCAGCCAAAGGACCTGTTGAGAAAATGTACAGCTACGGAGATCCGTTGGTACCATGGATCAATTCAAAAATGCCAAACAGGAAAACAGATACAAACAACCAGAAGGGATTCTCCACGGATTTTATTGGTCAGAATTATGAGTATCCTGAAGCATCCTATGAGGAACGGGAACGAATTGCTGAACGTCACAGAAAGTACCAGCAGGGATTAATGTGGACTCTGGCGAATCATCCACGTATTCCGCAACAGGTCAGGGCTGTTGTCTCGGAATGGGGAACTTGCAGGGATGAATTTACAGAGAATAACGGATGGACGGACCAGCTTTATATCCGTGAAGCAAGACGGCTCAGGAGTGATTATGTAATGACCCAGAAGCATTGCGAAGGTCAGGAAATTGCAGAGGATCCTGTCGGGCTTGGAGCTTATGGAATGGATTCCCATCATGTCCAGCGATTTATTGACGGTAACGGGTTTGTGAAAAATGAAGGAGATGTTCAAGTCCCGGTAGCAGGACCTTATCCTATAAGCTACAGATCTGTTGTTCCAAAGAATTCTGAGTGCAGTAATCTTCTGGTTCCGGTGTGCCTAAGTGCAACTCATATTGCATATGGTTCAATAAGGATGGAACCTGTATTCATGATACTTGGCCAGTCGGCTGCAACAGCAGCCTGCCTGGCAATTGACAGCAAAGTTGATATCCAGAAAGTGAAATATCAGGAGTTAAAATCCTGCTTGCTAAAAGACAGGCAGATTCTATCTGCCATCAGATGAAATGGACATAGTCAGAAGTCAGAAGTCGGAAGCCGGAAGTTTTTTTATTGCCAACTGCCAACTGCCGACTGCCGACTTCTGTCTTCTGGCTTCGGTCTTCTGTCTTCCTTAATTAAACCAGTACGACAACTTAACCACCAACCCCCGGTTTTTGTTTCTGAGATCACCGGTGTATGAATTGCCGGTGTAAACAATAAACAGATCTGATACCGGAGCAAAACGCCACTGGAACCGGACATTCATATTAAGGTTGTCTATCTGATTATTGTATTGCACAAAAGTAGTAAGGAATAACTTGTCGGTAAATGTTATATCCAGCCTCGGGCCGACAAGTATCAGTTCAGCGCTGTTGTATGGCTCAGGTAAGGAAATATTGGCATAATTTGCCGTTATGGCTATACTTCCATAAGGCTGAAACCTGTAATTCATTGCACCGCCGATATGCCATCCTGATCCATTGTAATAACCACCAATTTGGCCTTCCAGATTGTAATAAAACAGCTTCCGGGTATCAGAGGAAAAATTAATTCCGGCATTTGTCCAGGTGAAATCTTCACCTGCCGGAAGCTTAATTCCGCCTGTATTTGTGGGATCAAATGCACTGCTTAATTTCACGAATTCATTGTCCACATTTATAGTCAGCTGGTTTTTATTCTTCCAGCCTATCGAATAGTTAATTATGATCTGGCGGTCAGTTATTTCAAACGCGGGACTGAAAATGGCCTTAAAATTAAAGCCCGGACCATGATTCATTATTTTACTTTCTGATGGCATGTAAAACAGGTAGCTGACCGAAGGAGAGATTTCATAATACCCTGTTCTTCTTATATAGCCAGTTTCAGCGATATAATCAGCTCCTATCCATGCCTGATCAAGGCTGGCTTTAAGGTATTGTGAGTTATAGGAAATCCTGGCGCCTGCTGCTGCGGCATCTGCTGTGGCTCCCGGATAAAAAGACTGATGGTAAAATGCTTTGCCTGTCCATCGGTTATCGGGATTTGCCAGGTTATACTCGAGCCCCGCCACCCTGTTGTATTTCAGGATGTCAGGAAGCGTATCACTATAGCTGCCGGTAACTTGTTTATTAACCATGAATCCGACTATGCTTGACCTGCTGAAAACATTACGCTGTAAGATTGCAACACCATAGTTGCCGGATGGTATCTCGTTATGTTTACCGGTCTGTATATCCATTAATCCAACCCTCCACCTGTCTCCAAACCGGCCTGTCAGTTTCAATCCAGCATTGACCGGAACATTGAGTCCTATTCTTCTAGAAAAGAAAGGCTGTATCCCCGATTTGCCAAGACTGGAAAAAAGATCGCTGTTTTCGAGGAAAAACTGCCGTTTTTCAGGAAAAAACAACTCAAAACGGTCCAGATTTATCTGTTGCCTGTCCACTTCAACCTGCGAATAATCGGGATTGACAGTAACATCAAGGTTCATCGAGGTAGAGAGGATCATTTTACCATCGAAACCCGCATTCCAGTCCCATCTGGTATTTTCAGCGGTCTCGTTATCCGTTGTGACTTTGGCGATGCCATACGGTATAACTGAGAAGCGGAGTCCTGATTTATCAAGTGGTTGATCCCAGACCAGGGTCCCTGTATAGGGTAAGGAGCAGTGAGGAAACTGCCGGGGCATTGGGGCCCATGCAGATTTTTCATTATTTTTCAGATCAAGACGGCCGAAATTTATTCCCCACTCCTTCTCTCCGCCAAAATACCGGAGACTACGGAAAGGAATTGCACACTCCACAACCCATTTATCATCATAGCTTTTGATTTCCGATCTCCACTTGATATCCCAGTTGTAATCAACATTTATTCCTCCGTATTGCAGTCCGTCTGCTTGTGAACCTGCTGCTGTAATACCAAATGCAAATCCGTTGGTCTGATCATTGTAGGTATCGATAAAAAACATGTAGTTATCATTCATGCCGAATGAAAAATCCCTGCGCATCGATTCCACAGGTCTCTTTCCTGGCGTAGGATCATAACAGATGGCCCCGACATAAAGATTTGTCTTGTCATATGTCACATATGAAACCGTTTGTGCTATTGCATAACCGGTGTCGGTGGGAGTAACGCGCTGAAATTTCCCGGCAGGTTCAGCATTCTTCCATGCTTCTTCATCAAGCACCCCGTCAATATTTATCAATTCATCTGTCCGGGCAATATGGATGCGGTATTTATCCCGGTTAACTGCTTTGGATTGTGCACAAACCGGATGATTTACCAGCAGAAAGAATGCAAATATTGTAAGCAGTTTGTTAAAAGCCATGCCCGGTGTTCCTGAAGACCGCAAAATTAGAAATAATATGATCTGCGTTGATTATTGTTGTGATATTACATTGGATCCTGTCATAAAGCCAATTCCAAATTTTCGCTCTGAGATTTTCATCAATAAAGGCTTTTTCGGTCAGCTGACCTTGGATCCTCCACGCATTGCCCACTGTTAAGCTTCCCGTTTATAGCATCTGTTCTGTAAGGTTTGCTTGCATCGTAATAATTTCTGGAAATATCCAAATCGGAAATCAGAATTCCCGGGACATTTTCAGTTAATTTGTTCTGTACGAGGCCGTCAGGGGTAATGAAATAACATGGCCAGCTTTCAGCTGCTGATGAATTTGTCAGTGACATGTAAAAATAATTTGAAGCCGCCATTGCCTGGGCAGTAATATGCATTATTATGGGATGAATGCTTCCCGGTTTTTGTCTTGCGTTGTAAAATGACTGAAAGATTATATTCACGCCTGATTTACAGTACTGCCTGTATAGTTCGGGAAACCTTATGTCATAACAGATCAGCAATCCGCAGTTTACTCCGTTTAAATTGAAGGTAACAAAATGGTCACCCGGCGAAAAGAATTTCAAATCGCTTCCGGTGCAAAACCGCTTATCATATCTGTCGGCTATATTGCCTTCAGAATTAATTACATATAAGCTGTTATGAGGTTTGTTTGCACCGCTCAGCCTGTGCATTGAGCCCAGTATCACCCATATTTTTAATTCCTTCGCCAGATTCATAAGGGAATCAGTCGCTCTGAATAACTCATCCCAGTCAAAATTGTCAAGAGAATTCATATCTGATCCCGGATATCCTGACAGGGCACATTCCGGGAAATGAACAATATCAGCCTGCTTCAGTTTAGCCTCAATGATCTGGTTTCTAATCCAGCGGTAATTTTCTTTAATATCTGATGACACAGGAAACTGGCATGACGCTATTCGAATTTTTCCATTTTCCTGGTTTTGTGTCTTACCCTGAGCATATATTTCAGCTCCCGGTGAGAGAATACAAATAATTATCAAGACCTGGAACGGAATTAATTTTCTTTTAAACATGATTCTGTTTGTTAATGGTACTTTAAGAGTATTATTTACGAAATTGTTGTCCGGTCCAAATCTAATTAAGATTTTTCTGAATGCCTAATATTACTTAATTGTCTTGCGGTCTTGGGATAAATCATAACAGTGTGATTTATCTACGTATTATAATACGGTGTTAAATACGTAGATATATAACAATTGATGCTTTTTTAAAGGGGGGTGTCCGCCAGCCGGCGTACGGGGTGGTTTATTTTAATTCAGCCGGATCCAGTCGTAATATCACACTTTTCCGGAGCCGCAGGAAGAAATTTATTGTGTACATTTACCTTATATAATCCAAAATCAAGTAACACATTCAAATAAAAAATCCATCCATGAAAAAAGACAGAAGAAGCTTTATCAAACTTGCCGGTGCAGCAGGAATTGGCCTGGCCGGGAATAAGTTCTACAATGGACCTGATCTTTACAATAGTGACAGATTTATTCCCGGTATCAGTCAGTTATCAGAAGAGAGCAGGACAAACATGAAATTAAATCCTGATGATATAGCGGTTAATCTTATAGGTCCTTACGGATCATGGGCTGCCGGACTGACAGGTAAAGGTCTTCCATCATTATCATTCCGCCGGAAAGATTGGATAAAAATTGATACCTGGAGGAAGACAGCGAAGAAACGTCTTGCAGAAAGGCTGGCGATTCCCAGTCTTGAAGGAGTTCCCGCTGTGACAGTTGTAAAGGAATACTCTTTCGATGGTCTCCATATTGAAGAGCTTAAATGGCAGCTGCCCTACGGCCGGCCAACCGAAGCGATCCTTCTGAAACCCTTAAATGCTGAAGGCAGGCTTCCTGGTATACTTGCTTTTCACGACCATGGCGGGAACAAGTATTTTGGCACCCGGAAGATCACTAAAACCTCTGATAACCAACATCCTCTGATGGTCAGCCATCAGAAGGAATACTATGAAGGCCGTGCCTGGGCAAACGAGATTGCCAGGAAGGGATATGTTGTTCTGGTTGCTGATGCTTTCCCCTTTGCCAGCAGGCGTGTCATGATGCAGGATGTTCCTGTGGCGCAGCGACAGGGCCTTGATGATAATGATCCCGAGGATCCTGAAAATATTATTTCCTACAACCGCTGGGCAGGTCAGCATGAACACATAATGGCCAAGTCTCTATTCAGTGCGGGGACAACCTGGCCCGGTGTTTTTCTGGCCGAAGATCTGAAAGCGCTCGACATCCTGTGCTCAAGGCCGGATGTGGACAACTCACGCATCGGCTGCGCCGGATTATCGGGAGGCGGTATGAGAACAGTCTTTGCCGGAGGTTTTGACAGCAGGATAAAATGTGCGGTATGCGTGGGATTTATGACCACATGGAGAGATTTTCTCCTTAATAAATCCTTTACACATACATGGATGACTTATGTGCCGGTGTTACCCAATGAGCTCGATTTTCCGGAAATACTCGGATTGAGAGTCCCCCTTCCCACTCTTGTTCTTAACGACAACGAAGATGATTTATATACACCGGATGAAATGAAAAGGGCTGATAGTATTCTCAGGGAAGTATACGACAAAGCTGGTGCCGGTAGTAAATATAAATGCTCTTTTTATCCCGGTCCCCATAAATTCGATGCTGCTATGCAAAAAGAAGCGTTCGACTGGTTTGACAGATGGCTTAAAACCCGTTAAGAGATACAGCGCCCATAAATCCCTTGAAATGATCATTAATGAATAATAAACCAGATAACAATCAATTTAATTGTAAAAATGGAGGTGAAAAATGAGTGAAAAAAACGGACCGACAAACCACAGGCATGATCATTGCTCTTCATGCATATCACGCCGTAAATGCGTAGGCATGCTTTCTGCTGCAGCACTTGGCCTCACAATGGGAACCCCCGGCTTCGCAATGGAAGCGATGTCACGGCGTAAAATGCAAAAAATCCCACCCGATTTTATTGATGTGACTAAACTTCGTCCAAAACCCAAAGTACGTATCGTTTACGCTGTCCTGGAACAACCACGTCCTTACTGGCTTGGCTGGCCGGGAACAACTTATGATCTGGATGCACATGAGAAAGAATACAGATCGAAGCTCGATGATTCCTGCCAGAAGCTAAGCATTGATTCAGAATGTGAAGAAAAACCCATCAGCGATGAAGCAGGCTTGACAGCTCTTATCAAAAGAGTTAAAAGCAGTAAACCTGATGGATTAATAATTACCCTTCAGCATTTAAATTGTTGGAGATGGATCAATCCTGTAGCAAAGGATCTGGGTGTCCCTCTTATTGTCTTTGCCCCAATTGGTACCGCATTTACTCAACATGTAGGAATCGGACGTTTGCCGGGGGTATATGTTGTTTCGTCACTGGAATGGCAGGCAGTTGAGAATGGACTGCAGATGATCAAAGCGAAACGCATGTATGAAGAGACACGGGTTCTTCATATTCGCAGTAATAAAACAGAAGAAACTGTGATGGACAAGCTCGGGATGAAGGTCAGGGCCATTCCACGTAACACGTTCAATGAACTGTATAACAAAATGCCGGTTACAGCGGAAGTTAAAGACATCGCATACACAATGAAACGAAGAGCATTGAAGGTTGTTGAGCCGACAGAGGAGGATATCCTTAATGCCGCCAGAGTTTATACAACAGCAAAGCAACTGATGGCAGATGAACAGGCAAATGCACTTTCGATGGACTGCCTTGGTATGGTCACCGACAGACTTATACCAACACCACCGTGCGGTGCATGGTCAATGTTACAGGATGAAGGCATCACGGCAGGTTGTGAAGCGGATCTCATGGGTGCAACAACTCTTATGCTTACGAGCTATCTGCTGAACAGACCGGGGTTCATGAATGATCCGGTCCCCGAGACTTTCAAGAACCTTCTCATTGCGGCTCATTGCGTATCAGGAACCCGGCTGAGTGGATTTGACAAGCCTCAAGTTCCGTTTATCCTGCGTGACCATTCCGAATCATCTCTGGGCGTTTCGGTGCAGGTACTGTGGCCGGTTGGTGAACCTGTTACTTTGCTTGACTATAATAATCCCGGTGAAATTATTATTGATACCGGGACAGTGGTTGGCAATGTGGATACACCTCCGGCGGGCGGGTGCCGTACATCGGTAGAGATCAGGATGGACAACATAGAGGACTGCAGGGATGTAAAAGGTTTCCACCAGGTAGTTGTTCTGGGCAATCATCGCCAGATTATTGAAGGATTCAGTCAGCTCTACGGTATAAACGTTGTCCGTTCACCGCAACAAAGGGAATCTGTAAAAATATAACCTGACTTACCTGATGGTCGGCAACGCTGACCGGCAGGATGGGAAACTAAATTCACCGGATTACTCTAAGTAGTAAGCTGTCTTTTGCTTGTTTTTATAAATAAAATAATATGATTGATCAGGTAACAAAGTTAAATAACAGGATTACCAGTATAGATGCATTACGTGGTTTAGCGATGTTCCTTATATTATCCATCGATATTGGAGGAGCACCAATCGTACCTGCATTTACGAAATTGTGGGGTGAAAATTTTGCCAATGCTACTGCTAATCAATTCAGGTATGATTTTACGGAGGGATTGAGATTATGTTTTATTGCAATGCCAATGTTCCTTTTTGTTGTGGGGCTGGTAATACCCTTTTCGATGAATAACAGGCTGTTACAAAAGGATAAGAAAAATTTATACCTTCACATTATTAAACGTGCTTTGATTTTATTTCTACTTGGATTGATAGCAGGAGGCCATCTTTTAAATCTTGAGTTCAAAGAAATGCGGGTTTATAATAATGTTCTGGAATACATTGGAGTAGGTTATCTGGTTTGCGCAATAATAGTACTTAACACAACCCGGACTTTTCAGCTTGTTCTGACGATAATCCTGCTGGTCTTGTACTGGTTAATATTTTTGGTCATTCCGGTTCCGGGCTGGGAGGGAGAAACATTTTCAGGTAAGATGAATCTTGCAATATATATTGATAATGTTGTTTTAGGCCAGCATCATAATCCCGGTTCATGGCAGGTCCTGGCGACAATCAGCTTCATCGCGAATATGCTTTTAGGTGTTCTCATGGGCCATATAGTTTTCAGCGACCGGGATAAAAAAGATAAAACGAAGTTATTGTTCATCTGGGGTTTAGCTATGTTGGTAGCCGGTGCAATCTGGGGACTGTTTTTCTCTGTAATAAGGAGTTTATGGACGAGCTCTTTTGTACTAGTAACCTGTGGAATATCAACATTATTATTGGCGTCTTTTTATCTTCTTATCGATGTTTGGGGGTACAAGAAATGGGCGCTTTTTTTTATTGTTTTTGGCGTCAATTCAATTGCCATATATATGATGGCGCATATGTTTGATTTCAGATTGATCGGAAATATATTCGTTGGCGGGATAAGCAGATTTTTTACATCAAATGTTCAGGATTTTATTCAGGCAGTTGCCGCTATGATAGTTATGTGGTTGATTATGTATTGGATGTATCGCAAAAAAACATTTATCAAAATTTAGATCAGGAAATTCTTAAAACATGAAAAGACATTTGTCCGCATTTTCTTTTGTCTTGTTCGCTTTATTAGCAGGTTATTCATGTAATGAAAATCGAAGCTCGAAGAAAATTGATTCCCAGGACAGTAGCAGAATTGTAGATGTAAAGATACATGGATCCGGAATGGATTCGGTGAAACTATCTGAAATACCAGTACGGATGCAACAATTCGTAAATGAAAAGAAAATCGCAGGAGCAGTGACACTTGTCGCCCGGAATGGACAGATAGCAAGTTTTGAAGCAGTTGGATTTCAAGATATTGAGAAGAAAATTCCAATGCACAGGAATACCATGTTTCGAATTGCATCAATGACAAAACCATTTTCAGCAGCGGCAATAATGATGTTATCTGAAGAGGGTAAGCTTCAAATAACTGATCCTGTCGCAAAATATCTTCCTGAATTCGGGAATATGTGGCTTTTATCCGAGATAACTGAAGAAAAAAAGATACTCATCCGGCCTGAACGTCAGATAACAATACTCGATATTCTGACGCACACATCCGGTCTGGCAGCTTTACCTTCGGATATTTCTGTAAATTCCATTAAAGAATACATTCTGGTAGTTTCACAGCATCCTCTGCAATTTGAACCCGGTTCACAATGGAAATACGGAGGATCAGGTATTACCGCGGCTGCCCGGATAGTTGAAACCCTCTCCAGAATACCCTATGAAGTATTCCTGTCAGAAAGGATCTTTAAGCCATTGGGAATGAAGAATACTTCCTTTTCCCTCCCTGATGAAAATGAAAACCGGGTAGCTGCTTTGTACCATCCTGCAGCTGATTCATCTTTAGAGGCTATTGAGGCTCCCGACCTGTATGGATTTCCCCGTCCTGAAGGAGGATTAATATCAACAGCATATGATATTTATATCTGGATGCAGACTCTTCTGAATAAGGGAGTTTATAATGGAACAAGAATCCTGACTGAAGCATCAGTCAATGAAATAACCAGGATACAAACCGGTGATCTGGCAACTGGTTTTACAGATGGAATGAGTTTTGGTCTTGCCGTAGGGATTGTTCGTGAGCCTTCAGGCGTAACTGCGATGCTGTCAAAAGGCACTTTTGGACATGGCGGAGCTTTCGGAACCCAAAACTGGGCTGATCCCCTTAATAATACAATTTATATCCTTATGATCCAGCGTCAGGGTTTCGGTAATGGCGATGCATCTGAGATAAGAAAAGTATTCCAGCAAACTGCAGCTGACGCAATTATCAAATAATACTAAACGATGAAAAGAATAACATTACTAATTATCAGCCTTTTAACGGGATTATATGTTCTTCCGCAGACAAAAACTCTGGTATCTGATGGACCTGCAAAGATGCATCAACCAAGATATTGCCTCTTTTACGATAATCATACCATGCCTGCATGTCCCGACGTAGGTGAGAATTTTGATGCTGAAGCATTTACTGACAGAATAAAGCGTTGTGGCGTTGATTACCTTACATTTCATGCCCGCTGTAATGAAGGGATGGCTTATTACAATACTAAAATAGGTATAAAACATCCGTCTCTGAAATATGATCTTTTCGGCAAGCTGGCAGATGCATGCCGGAGAAAAGGAATTGCTTTAACTGCCTATATCAATGCTGGTATTAGTAGTGCTGAAGGCCTTCAGCATCGTGAATGGACAACACTATATTTCGACGGACGCGAATATCGCGAACCTCGTTTCACCCCGTATGTGCGCACCATGTGCTATAACACGCCTTATCGTGATCACCTCATCGCAATGATAAAGGAAATTGCAAATAATTATCCGGTATCAGGATTTTTCATCGACTGCCTGTCTGGTTATCCCTGTGTGTGCCCTATATGTGTCAAGGAAATGAAGACGAAAGGGATTGATTGGAATGACAGGGAAGAAGTTGTTAAATTCTCGGAGTTTTCTATGATGCGGTTATCTCAGGATATCTCCAATGCAGTCAGAGCTATAAATCCTAATTATTTGCTTTATTTCAATGGGCCCGGCTTTGAAGAACAGTCAGAAATCGGAACCCACATGGAATGCGAGTGTTTACCGGCAGGGAGTTGGGGTTATGAATATCTACCGGTTCTTTCCCACTACATGAGGACACTTGGTAATAAACCCATTCTCAACATGAATGCACGTTTCTATGATTGGGGCGATTTTGGCAGCCTGCGGCCCGAAGCAGCTATTAAATCGGAATTGCTGTATGGGCTTGCCAACGGGATGCGCCCCGATGTTGGAGGACATTTTCACCCGCGTGGTGATCTTGAAAATGCAGTTCTCGACAGGATAGAAAAGATATACAAGGAGTTGCAAACAATGGATTCCTGGTTCGACAATGCGAAAAATATTACCGAAATAGCCATAGTTTATCCCCGTTCGATTGGCAATATACGTGGCGATCCTCAGCTTAAAAGCACAGTGAGAATGTTGTCTGAACTGAAACAGCAATTCGATGTTGTCACAACTTTCTCTGACTGGAGTAAATATAAAGTTCTCGTAATACCTGATGACATAACTTTTAATGAAGAAGTTGCCCGTCGCATAAAAGCTCATATCGCAGCAGGCAAAGCAGTTATCTCAAGCGGAAGCTCCGGGCTGGACAAGGAGATGAAACAGTTTGTGCTTGAAAAGGAATGGGGATTGAAATATATGGGAGAGAATGATTTTGATCCTGCCTATTTTATTGCAGGAAAGAATTTTAATCATGGACTGCCCGACATGCCCCTTTCCTTATACGCCTCCGGTGTAGATATTGAACCGCTGTCAGGTACCAGTGTTGAGGCAAGCCTTAT
>Ga0102851_10002135_pt1 | contig 11812 bp, 9 predicted proteins | sample Mud3Dept3metaG_FD_79558 | JGI IMG/M metagenome (GOLD analysis project Ga0102851, IMG submission 79558) | Freshwater wetland microbial communities from Ohio, USA, analyzing the effect of biotic and abiotic controls - Mud 3 Core 4 Depth 3... | ecosystem: Environmental > Aquatic > Freshwater >... | reverse complement strand
GCCTTCACCTCCTGGATGTTCGCCAGGATCTTCTCGTAGACGCTGTTCCTGCCGGCAAGGACGACCACCGGCATGTTCTCATCAATGAGGGCGATGGGACCATGCTTCATCTCCCCTGCGGGATACCCCTCGGCGTGGATATAGGAGATCTCCTTGAGCTTGAGCGCCCCTTCCAGGGCCATGGGATAGTTCGGCCCCCTGCCGAGGTACAGGAAGTCGACGGCCTTGAAATAGCGCCGCGCGATCTGTTCGATGGCGTCGTTCTGTTCGAGGCAACGTTCGACAAGCGTGGGGACATGCACGAGGTCCGCCAGCCTTGTCCGGACATCGTCCCGGGACAGCGAACCACGGACGCTACCGAAGAAAAGGCCGAACAGGTAGAGGGCGGTCAGCTGGGCGGTGAACGCCTTGGTCGATGCAACTCCGATCTCCGGCCCGGCGTGGGTGTACACCACGCCGTCAGCCTCCCTGCTGGCCGTCGAGCCGACGACGTTGCAGATCGTGACGACCGTCGCGCCGCGCGTTTTTGCCTCGCGCATCGCGGCAAGGGTGTCGGCGGTCTCGCCGGACTGGGAGATCGCGATGAGCAGAGTGTCCCCGTCGACGAGCGGGTTCCGGTACCGGAACTCAGAGGAAATGTCGACCTCCGTGGGGACGGACGCCATCTCCTCGATGATGAACTTTCCGACGAGGCCGGCATGCCACGATGTGCCGCAGGCCACGACGAAGATCTTCCTGATCGCGCACAACCGCTCCCGCGTGACGCCCATCTCCTCGAGATGGATGATGCCGGCGTCCTGGGAGATCCTGCCCCGGATCGTGTCCATGATGGCGCGCGGCTGCTCATGGATCTCCTTCAGCATGAAGTGACGATAGCCGCCCTTCTCCGCCATGACGGGGTTCCAGAGCACCCGGGTGACCTCGCGGGACATCTCGTTGCCCCGGAGGTCCGTAACGCGGACCCCTTCGGCGGACAAAATTGCCATCTCGTCATCGTTCAGGAACAGCACATCGCGCGTGCGGTGCAGGATCGCCGGGATATCCGACGCGAGAAAGAACTCGCCCTGGCCAAGCCCCACGACGAGGGGGCTTCCCTTGCGAGCGCCGACCACGATATCCGGCGTGCGCTCATCGATAACGGCGATCGCGTAGGCTCCCTCCAGACGACGCGCCGCCTCGCGGACGGCCGTCTCGAGGCCCGTCCCTCTCGCGGCGATGCTGTCGATGAGGTGCGCGATGACCTCCGTATCGGTCTCGGACTGGAACGTGCGCCCTCCCGCCAGGAGTTCCTTCTTGAGGGCCGCGTAGTTCTCGATGATGCCGTTGTGGACCACCACCACGCTGCCGGCGCGGTGGGGATGGGCGTTCTCCTCGGACGGTCTGCCGTGGGTCGCCCAGCGCACATGGCCGACCCCCATGGTCCCCGTGAAGTGCTCGTTCCTGAGGACCGATTCGAGGTTCTGGAGCTTGCCCACTGCCCGCCGGAGCGCCAGCTTCCCATCCTGAAGCACGGCGACGCCCGATGAGTCATACCCCCGGTATTCGAGCTTCTTCAGTCCCTCGACCAGGAGGGGAACAGCTGATTCATTGCCAATATAGCCGATAATGCCGCACATAAGCCAGATACCTCATTGAAAACATCAAATTGCAAAGTGCAAATTACCGACGAAATGCCAGAACCTGTTCTTTCGAAATTTGCGATCTGCTATTTGCAATTATCTCTTCTGCTTCATCCTCTTCCGGCGGCCGGCGACCCCTTCCCGGATATCCTGCGGGACCCGGCTGATCGCAAGCGCCCCGGGCGGCACATCGCGGGTGATCGTGGCGCCGGCCGCGACGAGCGCGTCCTTTCCAACGCGGACCGGTGCGACGAGTTGAGCGTCGCTTCCCACGAAGACCCCGTCCTCGATGATGGTCTGGTGCTTCTTGAACCCGTCATAGTTGCAGGTGATGACGCCCGCGCCGATGTTCACATCCTTGCCGATAGTGGCATCGCCGAGGTACGCAAGGTGGTTCGCCTTGCTCCGCTCGCCGATGACGGTCTTCTTCGTCTCCACGAAGTTCCCGATGCGCGCGCCTTCGCTGAGCACCGTGCCGGGCCGCAGATGGGCGAAAGGCCCCACCGAGGCCTTGTCCGCGATACGGCCCTCCTCGATGACGCAGCAGTCCTTGATCGTCACTCCATCACCCAGGTCGCTGTCAACGATACGGGAGCCGGGATGGACCGTGCACCCCTCGCCCAGCCTGGTCTTCCCTTCGATGCGGACATTCGGGTAGAGGACGGTGTCCCTGCCGATCGCGGCATCGAGACCGATGAAGACCGTTGCGGGGTCCAGCATCGTGACCCCCGCAAGCATCCATTTGAGGTTGGTCCGTGTCTGTACGACCATCTCCGCTTGGCTCAGGTCGAAGCGTGGATTCACGCCCATGGCCTCCTCGGGGTCCGGGCAGATTACCGCAGCGACCTTGAGCTTCTTGCGTCGCGCAAGGGAGATGGTGTCGGGCAGATAGTACTCGCCCTGCGCATTCGCGTTCCTGAGCCCGCCGAGCGCCGACAGCAGGAACGTTTTCTCGAAACAGTAGATCCCGGTGTTCACCTCCCGGATCTTCCGGTGCGTTTTCGATGCGTCCTTCTCTTCCACGATGCGCGTCACGCCCGACGGTCCGCGCACGATTCGCCCGTACCCCGTCGGATCGTCAAGCATCGCGGTCATCACCGTGACCGCGGCGCGGGACCGCACGTGGGCGTCCAGCAGGGACGCGAGCGTTCCCGCAGTGAGCAGCGGCGTGTCGGCGCAGAGGACCATGACCGGCCCCTCGGCCCGGGAGATCGCGTCGGCGGCCTGGCGCACGGCATGGCCGGTGCCGAGCTGTTCGGACTGCAGCACGATCTCGGCGCTGTAGTCCGCCACGGCGCTCCGGACACGGTCCGCCTGGTGTCCCAGGACCAGCACGGTCCGTTCCGGCCCGAGGGGAGCGACCGCCTCCAGTACGTGCCGGATGAGCGGCTTCCCCGCGAGCAGATGGAGCGCCTTGGGGACGCTCGACCGCATGCGGGTCCCCAGGCCCGCGGCAAGGATGACGACCGTGGCCTTCATGCGCTTCCCCGCTTCAGCTTCAGGGCCTCCCGTTCGCTCAGGGAGACAAGCCCGAGGGAGATGATGAACTTCATCCCCTGCTCCACCGACATGTCCAGACGGTGCACCTCCGCCTCGGGGAGAATGAGCAGGAATCCGGCGGTCGGGTTGGGCGTGGTCGGAACAAAGACCGTCTGATAGTTTCCGGCAAGCCCCACGTGCCCCCCGGCGACGTCCCCGGTGACGAATCCGATGCTGTAGCACCCCGCGCGGGGATACTCGACCAGAGCCACACCGTGGAAATTGTGTTTAACCGAGAACGTTTCCATGACCTGTTTGACCGTGGAATAGACGCCTCGCACCAGGGGAACCTTCTGCATCAGTTCGTCCCAGAACACGAGGATCCGGTTCCCGAAATAGTTCGCCGAGATGAACCCGATCGCGAGGATGAACAGGATGAGGGTGATGATGCCGAGTCCGGGGAACCGGACGCCGATAACGTAGGTCGGGATGTCCCCAAGGATGCTGTCGATCCATCCGAGGATGGACCTGAGCACAAGAACCGTGACGGTGACCGGAACGACGACGAGAAGTCCGGTGATAAAGTATTTCTTCAGAAAATTCTTCAGCTTTTTCACGTCGTTATATTACTGATTTTGCCGAGGGCTTGCAAGCTTTTTTTCAGCGGAACTGTTTGAAAACACGGAGAAGTGACGAACTACCAGCTGTTATAGGGCGTGCCGTTGGTGGCAACGAGAGGGCTGGCGCTGTGGACATCGAAGACCCCGCCGTCATCTCCTTCGAGTCCGACGGTGATCCAGTCCGCCGCGCCGGTAATGGGATCTTTGGGGATCTCGCGGAGATAGTTCCTGGACTTCTCAGACTGATTGACGAGCTCCGAGAGCTGGGTGGGATATTTTCCGTTGTCGGCGTAATACTGGTCCAGGGCCTCGCGCATCTGGAACAGGTCCTCCCGGAGCACCGCCTCCCTGGCCCTCGTGACGGCCGCCTTCAGGTTCGGCTGGGCGATCGTGATCAATATGCCCATGATGGCAAGCACGATCATGAGCTCCAGCAGAGTGAATCCCCGCCGGGAGCGTATCCGGTGACCGCCGACATCCTGCCGTCTACTGTTCTTTTCCATTGCCATTCCCGTTACCGTCCGCTACCACTCGCTGTACTTCATCCCGTCGAGGCCGGTCCCGTCGCTCTTGGAGTACACATCAAAGACGTTCTCGCCGCCCCACTGCGTCGAGTCGGGCGGGTCGCTGTACGAACGGAGCCCCCAGCCGTTCGCGTCGCCGATAAAGTCCGGCGGCATCATGGGATCCCGGGGGATGCGGCGCAGATATTTCTTCGTCTTGTCTCCGGTGCCGGCGAGCGTCAGCGGCTTGGTCAGCGCCTCCAGCGATTCCGGATAGTTGTCATGGCTGCAGTTGTCGCTCGCGAGCTTCTTGGTGATGCAGTCCCTGTTGAAGGCGTCAATGGCGCTGCGCATGGTTCTGAGCCCGCTCCGGAGCTCGATCTCCTTGACCCGCCGCACCGTCATGCGCGACAGAGGCATGACCGCCGTCGCCAGGATGCTGACGATCGCGATGACGATCAGCAGTTCGATGAAGGTAATGCCCCTCCGGTCAGCACGCCGCATGGACCCACCCTACTTGACGACGACCTTCGCGCTTCCCATGCCCGCCTTGATCGGTTCACGGTTAAAGTTCCCCAGCTTGACGCTCTTGAACAGGATGGGACTCGTGCCGGCGGACTTGGCCTGGAACACGACGGCGCAGAGGCTCCCTTCTCCCGCGATGCCGCCGACATCGCCGATGCGGGTGATATAAATATCCACGGTCCCCGCCTTGATATTGTTCGAGAACAGGAACGACGTCTGCTGGTTGTCCTTTTTCAGGAAGGCCCCCTCGGCAGCGGACTTGAAGTCCACGACCTTGGGATCGTAGCTCAGCGTGAGGATCGCCCCGTAAAGGTCCTTGACGTTCGCCACCGCCACGTCGAGCCGCGCCTCCTGCCCCACCGCTGCGGCCGATTCTGCCGGCTTGAGCTCAAGCTGTGCGACGGGAGGTTCCGCCTCGGGACCTTCCGGTTTCGTCTCCGCAGGCTTCTGCGGTGCCGCCTGCTCCCGTTTCGCCATGGCGTCCAGGACGGCGGCCTTGTCCGCGGCCTTCTCCGCCGTCTTTGAGCTTTTTTCCGCGCCGGTCACGAACAGGGGCTTCACATCGTAGGCCTCTTCCGTGCCCGACCAGAACGACTGGAGGTCCTTGTCCGGAAGCTCCATGGTCCTGACGATGTTCGGCGTGATGGACATGAGGATATCGGTCTTGATCGTGCCGTCGTCGGACCGTGAAAAGAGCTTTCCAAGGATCGGAATGTCGCCCAGGAGCGGGATCTTGTTCGAGCTCTTGCGCTCTTCGTCCTTGATAAGTCCGCCGATGATCACCGTCTCGCCGTCCCGGAGATTGATCGTCGTGTCGGTATTGCGCGTCCCGAACTTGTACTGCTTCTGACCGTTGCCGAAATCGATGGCATCGCCGAGGTTGCTGATCTCGAGGTTCATCTTGAGGGTCACGGTGTTGTTCAGGTGCACGTTCGGCTCGATGGCAAGCTTGATGCCGACGTCCTTATACTCGAAGGTCGACGTCACGGCGACGGTCGCCGTGGACTGGACCGTCGAGGTCTGGATCGGGATCTTGTCCCCGATGTGGAACTTGGCCTGTTTGTTGTTGAGGACCCGGACCCGCGGATTCGCCAGCGTCTGGGCGTCCGAGTCCTGCTTGATCAGGGTCAGGAGGAGGCTCGGAAGCGTCAGGACGATGTTGTCGCTGCTCATGCTGCGGAACTGGCTCAGCGACATCCCCTGGGTGATCCCCACATTGCTGATGTTGGGATTTTCCGGAGTGATCTTTGTTCCCGAGAAGGATGCGCCGATCGTCAGCCCCGGCTGGAAGTTCCAGCCATAGGAGAGGGCATTGGTCCTCGAGATCTCCAGGATCTCCACGTCGAGGATGACCTCGGCCTCCTTGAGATCGTTGGCGGCGATGATCTTCTCGACCAGCTTGACCTTTTCCGGCGTGTCGCGGATGGTGAGCGAGTTCAGCACGTCGTTCACGTAGACCTTCCGGGTGTCCAGCATGGACCGCGTCAGGTTCACGATATCCTTGGATTTCGCGTTGTTCAGGTAGAACGTCTTCATGATCAGGTCCTGGTACTGGTCGATCTTGGCCTTGGTCTTGGGAATGATCATGATCGTGTCGGCGCTCAGCTTCTTCATGAAGAGCTTGTTCGTGGACAGGAGCAGGTTGAGGGCGTACTGAAACGACACATCCTTCACGAAGACCGTGACCGGCTGGGTCCTGACCTCCTCGTCGAAGAGGATGTTGATGCCCGACAGTTTGGAGAGGAGCTCGAAGACCTCCTTGATGTTGGTGTTCTTGAAGTTCAGCGTGATCGGCTTGTCCGACGCCAGCGTCAGGACCTCATCGGGCTCGACCTCGGTCTTCTTTTTCTTGAGCTTCTCAATGGCATCCTGGTACTTTGCGTTCTCCGGATCCAGTTCGACCGACCGGTTCAGCTCGTTGATCGCCTCACTGAGCCGGCTGAGCTCCATGAACGTGAGCGCCGCGCGGTAGTGTTCCTCGGCCTGTTTCATGTTCAGGACGGCCTTGAGCGCACCCTGGATCGCAGCGTTGGTGGGATTCAGGTACACGGCCTGCTGGAGCTCGATGATGGCCTGGTCGAGCTTGCGTTCCTTGATGAAGTCGCGGGCCCGTTTGTAGTGCTGGTTCGCCGCCGTTTCCTCGGCACGAAGGAGCGCCGAGCGATACTCAATGTCCTGGGGACTGCTCTTCAGGGCCTCGCGATATTCCTTCACCGCAAGGTCCCAGTCCCCTCCCGACGCATATCGTTCTCCCCGCTGGAAGGCGCGTGACCCCGCGCAGCCCCCCAGTCCAGCGATCAGGATCATCGTCAGCATGAGCATGCCGATCTTCTTCATCTTGCTCCTCCGGAGTGACGGCATCAATTCGGAGCGTAGACAGCACGGCTCCGTGCGATTCGTTCAGCGGCGGCTCCCCGCGGCAATGCCGGGGAGCGCCCCGCGGAACACATCGTTCCGGCCGACGCAGCGCCCGATTACCTGGCGCCGCCGGTCAGATCGATCTTGACCTCCACCTTTGTGACCGTGTCCTGCAGGATCACATGGTCCTTGCCGACCGATTTTACCTGGTAGGTCTTCTGCACCACGGCTCCGCTCTTGACGATGAACAGCTCTCCCTCCTTGGACAGGAAGAGGGAGCTGTCCTTGTCGGTCAGGTATCCCAGGAACCGGAACTTGGACAGGTCGGCCTTGGCCATCTCCGCCGCGATCTCTTCCGGCGACTTCACCGGTACCGTGGCGGTCGGAAGCGTTACCGTCGTGACCGGTTTCGAGACCTCGACCGGCGTCGTTTTCGGCTTCCCTCCCCCTTCGGGGCTGCTCATCCGGAAGAGGTCCCGGGACACGCCGGGATACTTCTCCACCCGTCGTTCAAGAAAGACGACGAGAGGGTCTGTCTTGGTCCCCGGCGCGGGCAGCCCCTTGCGCACAGGCGTGGTTACCACCATGCCGCGCGTAAAGGTGAGCGGGGCTGTCCGGGGAGCCTCGGCGCTGAACAACCGGTAGCAAATCAACGCCACCAGCGTTACCAGCAAGGCCCTCAGGAGCTTTTTCTCCTGCTGTCTGGTCATTGCCATAATGCGCCGTCCCTGAACCCCTCTTCCCTCCCACGCCGTACGTCGGGCCCGTGGCCCACAACGCGGCAACCATCGATGCATCTAACCTCTTAGTCTCCCCTGATGTACGTCACCAGCTTCATCTGGAGCTTCACCCGTCCCTTGTCGGAAGCCAGTTTCAGGTCCTGGATCCCCACAAGCCGGGTCGAGGTCTCGACCTCGTAAATGAACCGCTTCACGTCGGGATAGGAGCCTGACGCCGGGAAGGTGAACGTGAGCATCGTCAGCCCCCCGGATCCCGGCTGGGGAATATCCGAATTGACCGCATCCACGGAGAGGTCCAGCCTGCGGGACGCCTGCACAAGCTCCTTGATCAGCAAGGGTACATCTTTCTGCCGGGGAATGTCCGAGATGATGCCGGCAACGACCTGTTTCTGCTTCTGGAACAGCACCGCCTCGGCGTATTCCTTCTTGAACTCGGCGTATCGCTGACGGTTCTCGGCAAGACGGGCAGCAGCAGGCGCGACGATCAACGCGTAGAGCAGCGCATTGAGAGCGATGAGTCCGGCGCACACGGAGGCGACAACGCGGAGCCGCCTACTGGCCCGGCTTCTGATCAGCGTCCGGAGCCGGTCCGGCTTCAAGATGTTCCTGATAATGGACTGCCACATTGAACGAGAGGTTCCCCTTGTCGAGAGACTGGTGTTTCAAGAGCGGGTTCCGGAACGACCGGGACCGCTGCAGACCGATCATAAGATTGCTCAGCGCTTCGGGGGACTGCGCCGTCCCCTCGAGCGCCACCGCCTGCTCCTTGCCGGAGAGCTCCACGCGGGTCAGTGCAACGCCGGAGGGCGATACGGCCTCGATCCTGGTCAGCAGCTGCGTCCACGAGAACCGCCTGGCCTCGAGCAGTCCGGTCATGGCGCCGAGGTCCTTCACGAGCTGCTGCCGCTCCAGCATCGCAGGGCGCAATTTCTCGACCGATGCGGCGAACTCCTGCATCTGCCGTTCCTGGACCGCGTTCTGAGCGCGAAGGGAGTCCGCAGTCCAGAGCAGCGCGCCTGCGCTGAGGCCGAGCAGGACGGCTGCGGCGAAGAGTCCCTGCCGGACGCGTAAAATGCGCCGATAGCTGGTCGTGGAAAAGTTGATGGTGATCACAGGACGCATGCCGCTCATCCGCCCCCCCCGGCGCCGAACGCCGCCGCCATGGCAGCAGCATCCGCTCCCGCAGAGGACAGCACGACAGCGGGCGAGAGGATCTCGACCGTAAGGTTCGTCGCCTCCGTCATGGCCTGCGCCAGGGGGGCGAGCGCCGCCGAGTCGCCGTCAAGGAACAGGTGGCCGACCTCGGTCTGCTGCTGCCGATCCATGTGCATATAGAAATGAAGCGAGTCGTCGAGTTCCCGCTGGAGACGGGTCACGGCTTCCTCCGGGGCCCCCGCCCTGAATTCCTTGGACCGGTAGAACCGGGGCCCGCCGCGGTCCCAGACGACCGTTGCAGAGGTGGTATCGGTGATCCAGACCAGGGCGTATCCGCGGACCCCCCGCTGAGCGATGGAGGACGCGTAGAAGTTCACCGCATTGAAGGATGACGGCCCCACCAGCCACGGTTCGAATCCCAGAGCGGTGAGCAGTTCCTCGTACTGTTCGATGACCTCCTGCTTGGCGACGCAGGCGAGCACGGAAAATCCCTTGTCCTGGCGTGGTAGGACCTGATAGCGGAGGATCGTGTTCGAGGTGTCAAAGGCGGCGCCCTTCTCCAGACGCCATCTGATCAGCCGCTCCCGGTCCTTGGCGCCCGGTGGCAGTTCATCGAACTCGAGGGTCTGAACCCGGAACACGCCGTCGGGAAGGCTGAGACCGGCACGGCGCAGCGAACGGGGAACGTCCTCCCGGAGAGCGGTCTGAATGAGAGAAGTCAGCCCTTCCTGGTCCCTGATGTTCCGGGAAGCAAAGCTTTCGTTCACCACTCCCGCCGGCATCTGCGCCGATTTCGAGGCAAGAAGTGAAGCATTCCTGCCGCTCCCGGCGAGGACACTCAGTCTGAGCACCTTGGAGGTTATCTCAAGCCCAAGGCACGGTGCCGTAAAAAATCTCTGCATTGTCCGCATATTAGCAAGGTACCGGGGGGAAGTCAATTATTTAGTGGAAGAAACGAGGCAGAGAGGCTTTTGACCCCGATGAAGAATCCAAGGCGGAGCAGCCGATGCATCCCTAAAAAAAACCGCGCAGCGGACTGCGCGGATCATCATTCATTCAGCGGAATCGAAGGCATTCCGCTCCGTATGACGCCATATGTTCATTTATAGAGCTGCTCACGAGCGCCGATCCTCGGAATCGGACGAGAGTATCGAAGGTTCCCTGCCGCAGTGAACTTCAGAGGCGCGAGCAACCTGTTCCCCTTTCCGCCAACCTGCTTCCTTTTTCATTATTCGCGGCCACGACCTGCCGCCTATGCTTTCTCAACGTTGACCATGAAAGCCTTGGATTCAGGGATCATGGTGTTCGCGTCACCGATGAACGGCGTAAGGAGATTGGCACTATCTCCTGATGCTGCGTCGCCCGGGTACTGCCAGCCGAAGCACCACGGCATGCCGACCTGGTGCACGGTCGAGCCGCCAACCTTGAAGGGCTTGAACCGCGAGGTCACCACGGCCACGGCGCGCAGTTCGCCGCGTGCGGACGATACTTTCAGGACGTCGCCGCCCTTGATCCCCTTCTCTGCCGCCAGTTCCTTGCTCATTTCCAGAAACTGCTGCGGCACCATCTCGAGCAGCCAGGGCATATGGCGCGACATGACGCCTGTCTGCCAATGCTCGGTCACCCGGTACGTGGTGGCAACGTAAGGATACCGCAGGTCACAAGAGTAGTATTTTGCAATATCAATACCGACCTCCTCCTGGATCTTGAGGCTGACAGCCGGATTGATCCGCTGCTTGTTCAGAAGGTTCTCTTCCAATGGACATTCGAGCGATTCATAGTGCTCGGGGAACGGCCCGTCGTTCAGGCCAGGCGCGTAGATGGCGCCCTTCCCTTCGGACATCATGATAAAGGGATATTTGCCTGTATCCTTTGCCATGGGCGGCGCCGGGCCGTCAGGCACATCGCCTACCCACATACCGGGCTTCTTGGTTGCGGGATCTTCCTTGTTCGGGTCCCACTTCAGAAGCGGTCGTTTGGGATCCCAGGGATTGCCGTTCGGATCCACCGAGGCGCGGTTGTAAATAATGCGACGGTTCACGGGCCAGCACCAGGCCCACTCGGAGTAGAGACCGAGCCCTGTTGGATCGTTCTTGCCGCGGCGGGCCATCATATTGATTACCTTGCCATCTTTCTGCGTATAGCTCTGGCTGTAGAGCCAGTTTCCGCAGGAGGTGGTCCCGTCTGCCTGAAGATGAACAAAGGACGCGCAGAGCTCGCCCTTCTTTCCGAGCAGTTTGGGCGGATTCGCCTTCTTGTCGTACACATCCTCAAGATAGTAGCCGTTGATCTCCTTGGCCACCTTGTGGATGTCCACCTCTTTCCCGTAGTTCCAGGTGGTGTTCATGATGGGAGCCGGGAACTTGCCGCCTTCTTTTCGATAGAGTTCCCTTACCCGCAGGAAGAGCTCATTCGCGATATCCGCATCGGGACGGGCCTGGCCAAGATGATCGATCGCCTTATATCGCCACTGTACCCACCGGCCCGAGTTGGAGAGGCTGCCCTCTTTCTCGATCGATGATACGCAGGGCAGGAAGAAGACCTCGGTCTGAATATCCTTTGTCTTTATACCGGGGCCCCGCCAGAATGAGGCTGTTTCATTGTCAAAGAGGTTGACGGTCACCATCCACTTCAGTTTCCCGAAGGCGTCGCGGACATACTTGGCAGCAGGCGTCGAACAGGCCGGGTTCTGTCCCCACGCGAAGAACCCCTCCGTCTTGCCCTGCCACATATTGTAGAACAGATTGAGCCATGACGCGTTCATACCCTCGTCGAGCTTCGGCAGCCAGGAATAGCCGAAATCGTTCTCTTTC
>Ga0102851_10002133_pt1 | contig 11814 bp, 8 predicted proteins | sample Mud3Dept3metaG_FD_79558 | JGI IMG/M metagenome (GOLD analysis project Ga0102851, IMG submission 79558) | Freshwater wetland microbial communities from Ohio, USA, analyzing the effect of biotic and abiotic controls - Mud 3 Core 4 Depth 3... | ecosystem: Environmental > Aquatic > Freshwater >... | reverse complement strand
TCGGGCAGCGCGCGGCCCTTGACGACCGACAGCGCGTATTCGAGGTAGGCCCGCTCGGCATAGTGCGCGAGGGTGATCGCGTCGTCGTTGGCGGGTGGGGGCGGTTCGGGGGCAAAGAGATCGAGGGTCATGTCGGCGCAGGCAGCCCCGGGGTGGGCGGGAGGCGCGCAGTTTAGCGAGCAGGCGCCCGCAGCCGCGCTGGCCGCGACGCCGACACCCCACGCGAGACGCCGCCGAAGGCACGCTGACTTGGCATGCATCAAGTCGTGTGCCTGTGGTGGACGGCAAAATTTGCATCACTACCTGATGCGATGGCCCCATGAACAAGCCAACCACCCCGCCCGTGCCATTGACGCGGGACCGTGCGCCGGAGTCGCCGACGCAGCGCCTGGATCGCCTGTTGCACGCGAGCGCCGCGCCGCTGATGGCCGATCTGTCGCCGGTATCGCTCGGCCTGGCCTGGGCCGACTGGGCCTGGCACCTGGCGGTCTCGCCCGGTCGCCAGATGGAACTGGCGGCGCTCGGCGCCCAACTGGGACGCGACACGCTGCAGCGCTCGCTGGGCGACGGCGGTGAGCAACCGACCGGCGACGCCGACGACGACCCGCGCTTTCGCCACGAGGCCTGGGCGCGCTGGCCGTTCAGTTCCTTGCGCGCCGGTTTTCGCAACACCGAGGCGTTCTGGCGCGAGGCCGCGCAGATGCCAGGCATGACCGCGCACCACGCCGACATGACGCGTTTCTTCGCCCGTCAGTGCCTGGGCATGATGGGCCCGGCGAACTGGCTGCCGACCAACCCGGTGGTGCTCGACGACGTGGCCGCCTCGGACGGTGCGCACCTCGCCAAGGGCATGATGCACTGGCTTGCGGACGTGTCCGGGTTGCCCGATGCGCATGACGCTGCCGAAGCCCAGCGCTTCGAGGTCGGCCGCAACGTGGCGATCACGCCCGGGACTGTCGTGCTGCGCAACCGCCTGATCGAGTTGATCCGCTACGCACCGCAGACGCCGCGCGTGCACCCCGAACCGCTGCTGATCGTGCCGTCGTGGATCATGAAGTACTACATCCTCGACCTGCAGCCGCACAACTCGCTGGTGCGCTACCTGGTGCAGCAGGGGCACACGGTTTACATGCTGTCGTGGCTCAACCCGGACGCCGCCGACCGCGACCTGACGATGGACGACTATTTGCGGCTGGGGGTGCTCGATGCGCTGCGCACCATCGGCACACTGCACGGTCCGGCGCAGCCGGTGCACGCGATGGGCTATTGCCTGGGCGGCACGCTGCTGGCGATCGCGGCCGCCGCGCTCGGCCGCAATGGCGGCACGCGGGGCATCGCGGGCGTCACGGATCTACCGCCGCTGCAATCGCTGACGCTGCTGGCGGCGCAGACCGACTTCTCCGAGCCTGGTGAACTCGGGCTGTTCATCGACGAAAGCCAGATCGGCTACCTCGACCAGATCACCAGCGGGCCGGGCTACCTCTCCGGCAATCAGATGGCCGGCTCGTTCCAGTTCCTGCACTCGCGCGAACTGGTGTGGACGCGACGCATGCGCGAGTACCTGATGGGTGAACGCGAACAGAGCACCGACCTGATGGCCTGGAACGCCGACACCACGCGCATGCCTGCGCGCATGCACCACGAGTACTTGACCGCGCTGTACCTGCACAACGCGCTGGCGACCAGCAGCTACCGTGTCGAGGGTCGCGCGGTGTCGCTGGCCGACATCCGTATCCCTGTTTTTCTGGTCGGCACCGAACGCGATCACATCTCGCCTTGGCGCTCGGTCTACAAGTTGCACCACCTCTGCGACACCGAGATCACGTTCGTGCTGACCAGCGGCGGGCACAACGCCGGCATCGTCTCGGAGCCCGGCCACGCCAACCGCAGCTTCCGCATCAACTGCCGGCACGCACACGGGGCCTGGACCGAGCCGGCTCAATGGCTGGACGACGCCGCGCAGCACGAGGGCTCCTGGTGGCCCGCCTGGCATGAATGGCTCGCCGCGCGGTCGTCGCGACCGCAACGGCCGCCACCGCTGCCGGCCGCGGCCGTGCTGGACGACGCCCCGGGCCGCTACGTGCGCCAACGCTACGCCGAGGATGACGGGCCCTAGGGTCGGCCCCTAGAGTCGGCGATCAACCGATCATGCCGTCGCGCGACCATGATCGGGGGGTCGCGAGCGATCGCGCCCTGCATCCGCCATGAGCATCCGCCACCTCGATTCGCTGTTCGACCCGCGCTCCGTGGCCGTCATCGGCGCCAGCCAGCGGCCCGCCAGCGTCGGCGCCACCGTCTGGCGCAACCTGCGCGCCGGCGGCTTCGCCGGGCCGCGCTGGGCCGTCAACCCCAAGCACAGCCGGTTCGACGACGAGCCGGTGTATCCCGACATCGCGAGCCTGCCCGAAGCGCCGGAACTGGCCGTGATCTGCACGCCGCCGGCCACCGTGGCCGGCCTGATCGAAGCGCTCGGCGCACGCGGCACGCGCGCCGCGATCGTCCTCACCGCCGGACTGGACGGGGTGCAAAAGCAGGCCATGCTCGACGCCGCGCGCAAGCACCTGTTGCGCATCCTCGGCCCCAACTGCCTCGGGCTGTTGTCACCGCACGCGCGGCTCAACGCCAGCTTCGCGCACGCGGGTGTGCAGGCCGACGGGCTCGCGTTCGTGTCGCAGTCGGGTGCGCTGGTGACCGCGATGCTGGACTGGGCCAACGGCCGTGGCATCGGCTTCTCGCATTTCGTGTCGCTCGGCGAACGCGCCGACGTCGACTTCGGCGACCTGCTCGACTGGCTGGCCAGCGATTCGCGCACGCGCGCGATCCTGCTCTACATCGAGTCGATCGAAGCGCCGCGCAAGTTCATGTCGGCGGCACGCGCGGCGGCGCGCAACAAGCCGGTGCTGGTGGTCAAGGCCGGACGCACGCCGCAAGGCCAGGCCGCAGCCACCTCGCACACTGGCGCCCTCGCCGGCTCCGACCTGGTCTATGACGCGGCCATCCGCCGCGCCGGCATGCTGCGGGTCGACACGCTGCAGGATCTGTTCGTCGCCGCCGAGACGTTGGCCCATTTCCGCGGCACGGCAGGCGGCTTGACGCATGGCGGCGCCGGTCAGGCACTCGACCGCCTGACGATCGTCACCAACGGTGGTGGCGCGGGCGTCATGGCGGCCGATGCCGCGGCACTGGCCGGCATTGCACTGGCCCCGCTCGACACCGCGATGCGCGAGCGCCTGGATGCCGCACTGCCGGCGAACTGGAGTCGCGCCAACCCGGTGGACATCATCGGCGACGCGCCGGTCGAGCGTTACGTGCAGACGTTGCAGACACTGCTGGCCGACCGCGCCAGCGGCACGCTGCTGTTCATCCACGCGCCGACCGCGATCGTGCCGAGCGCAGACATCGCGGCCGCGCTGCTGCCAGTGGCACAGGCCGCCGCGGGGCGCGTGCTGAGTTGCTGGCTCGGCAACCCGGCGGTGCAGGTTGCCCGCGACACCTTCCATGCGGCCGGCGTCCCGACCTACGACACGCCAGAGCAGGCGGTACACGCGTTTTCGCTGCTCGTGACCTATCGGCGCAACCAGGCCCTGCTGATCGAGGCGCCGCCGGCACACCCACAGGCCACCCCCGACGTGGACCAGGTCCGCGCCATCGTCGACGAGGTGCTGTCCAGCGGCCGCGAGTGGCTCAGCGAGCCCGAAGCGAAGGCGCTGCTGGCGGCCTGCGACGTGCCCGTCGTCGGCACGCGGGTCGTCGGCGCGAGCGCCGACGCGGCGGTGCAGGCGGCCGACGCCATCGGCTACCCGGTGGCGTTGAAGATCCTGTCGCCGCAGATCACGCACAAGAGCGACGTCGGTGGCGTCGCCCTCGACCTCGACGACGCCGCGGCCGTGCTCGCGGCGGCCACCGCGATGCGACAGCGCGTTGCGCACCTGCGCCCCGATGCGACGATCGACGGCTTCACGGTGCAGGCCATGGTGCGGCGGCCACAGGCGATCGAGCTGATCGTCGGCGCCAGTGTCGACACGCTGTTCGGCCCGGTGCTGTTGTTTGGTCACGGCGGCACCTCGGTCGAGGTGGTGGCCGACCGCGCGTTGGCCCTGCCCCCACTGAATGCGCCGCTGGCCCGGGCGCTGATCGCTCGCACCCGCGTCGCGCGCCTGCTCGAGGGCTGGCGCGACGTGCCCGCGGCAGACACCGCCGCCGTCGTCGCGGTGCTGACGGCGGTGTCGCAGTTGCTGGTCGACGAACCGCGCATTGCCGAACTCGACATCAACCCGCTGCTGGCCGACGCCAAGGGCGTGATTGCGCTGGACGCCCGGATTCGCGTCAGCGCCGGGGCGCCGGGCGGCGCCGACCACTTCGCCATTCGGCCATATCCGACCGAATTGGTCGAAACCGCCGAATGGCAGGGCCGCACGCTGACGCTGCGCCCGATCCGGCCCGAGGACGAGGCCCAGCATCTGTCGTTCCTGGCCCGGCTCGATCCGATCGACATCCGCATGCGCGTGTTCTACAGCCGCCGCAGCATCGAGCGCAGCGAACTCGCCCGCATGACGCAGATCGATTACGAGCGCGAGATGGCGTTCGTCGCCACGGCGCCGCTGGCCAAGGGCGGCGAGGAGACGCTGGGCGTCGCGCGCGCGGTCTGCGACCCCGACAACCAGGACGCCGAGTTCGGCATCGTGGTGCGCTCGGACCTGAAGGGCGGCGGCCTCGGTGTGTTGCTGATGCACAAGCTGATCGATCACCTGCGCGCGCGCGGCACACGACGGCTGGTGGCCACCGTACTGAAGGAAAACGAGCGCATGCTGGAGCTGGCGCGCGAACTGGGCTTTGCGTTCGACGAGTTGCAGCCCGAGGCCGACACGTTGCGGCTGCACCTGTCGCTCGATCGGCCCTGAGGTCGTCCGCGGTGACGGCATGACGCACGCGACGCCTGCCGGCACCATCGCGCTGACGCTGGCCGACCAGGCCCGCGTCGTCGCGTCGTTGCAGGCCGCGCTGGCAGGACCGCGACGCACGACGGTGGTCACGCTGATCGAGACGCACATCTCGTTCGTGCTGGTGGCCGGTGACATGGCCTACAAGATCAAGAAGGCGGTGAACCTCGGCTTCGTCGATTTCACGACGCTGGCGCTGCGCCGCTTCTATTGCGATGAGGAACTGCGCCTGAACCGCCGGCTGGCGCCGGCGCTGTACCTCGAGGTCGTGCCGATCACCGGCTCGCCGGCGCAGCCGGTGCTCGGCGGCCACGGCCCGGCGATCGACTGGGCGGTGAAGATGCGCGCCTTTGCGCAGGACGGGCTGTGGGACCGTCTGGCAACCCGCAATGCGCTGGGCCCGGCCGACATCGACGCGTTGGTCGACGTGCTGGTCGCCTTCCACGACACCGCAGCAGTCGCTGGCGCCGCCGATGGCTACGGCCAGGGCCCGAAGGTGCGCGCGCCGATGCTGGACACGCTGCAGGCCCTGCAGCCACTGTGCCCTGCGTTGCACGAGCGCGCCGAGCTCGACGCGTTGACACAGTGGGAGACGCAGGCTTTCGAGGCGCTCGACGGCCGCTTCGACGAGCGCGTGCGCGAGCGCCGCGTGCGCGAGTGCCATGGCGATCTGCACCTGGGCAACGTGACGCGAATCGACGGCCAGACCACGGTGTTCGACTGCCTCGAGTTCAACGCCGAGCTGCGCTGGACCGACGTGATGAACGACGTCGGTTTCATGGCGATGGACCTGCACGGCCATGGCCTGCCGCGGCTGGCGCACCGGTTCGTCAACGGCATCGTCGAGGGCAGCGGCGACGTCGCGGGCCTGCATGTGTTGCGCTACTACATGGTGTACCGGGCGCTGGTGCGCGCCAAGGTGGCCGCGCTGCGGGTCGCGCAGCTGGGCACCCATGCGCTGCCGTCCGAGCGCAGCACGGCAGCCGGCGCGCGCCGGCGTTACCTCGACGTCGCGCTGGCCTGCAGCCGTCCCGCCGCGCCGGTGCTGATCGTGACGCACGGCTGCTCGGGCAGCGGCAAGACGCTGCTGACCCAGAGCCTGCTCGAACTGATTGGCGCCATCCGCGTGCGCGCCGATGTCGAACGCAAGCGGCTGTTCGGACTGCCGCCACTGGCGCGCAGCGACCCCGCGTTGAGGGAGAAGCTGTATTCGAGCGCCGCCACGGAGGTCACGCACGCACGTCTGCGCGAGACAGCCGGCCTGGCACTGGCCAACGGCCACAGCGTAATCCTCGACGCGACATTCATGGCCTTCGAGCAACGCGAACTCGCACGTGCGCTGGCCGGGCAACTGGGCGTGCGCTTCGTCATCGTCGACTTCCAGGCCCAGGCCGAGACGCTGCGGCAGCGCGTGCAGCAACGCGCGCAACGCGTCGACGACGCCTCGGAGGCCGGACTGGCCGTCCTCGAGGACCAGCTGGCCCACGCTCAGCCGCTGCAACCGCAGGAGTTGCCCGCGGTGTTCGCCTTCGATGCCGAGCCGCGATACGACGAAGCCAGCATGGACGCGCGCTGGGCCCCGTTGCTGCAAAGGCTGGGCTGGCCAGTGACCCGGCCATGATCGACCATTCTTGACTGGGCTCAACATGGCGTCACACCGTTGCGGCTCAATCGGTAGCAAGCTTGCTCATTCGCTTGTCAACCCATCTCGATCCGGCCGGAGCCCCCATGAAGCGCAAGTCCCCAGCGCAGCCCGCAAGACCCGTGTTGCAACCCACCGCAGAGGACGCGGAGTTGCTCGAACTCGATGCCAACGACGACGGTGGCAGCGGCGAGTCCATCGTGGCTCGGCCCGACGGGTATCACTGGCTGGCGCACGATGGGGTCCAGGAGTTCGGTCCTTTCGAGACGCTGGAGGAAGCGCGCGCGGCGATGCAGGCGGCCAGCGACGACGCCGAGCACGAACCGGCCGAGACGCTGCAGGAAGCCGAACTGGAGATCGGCATCGCCGACTGGATCGACCCCGAGACCGGTGAGCCGGCCGAAGGGCAATCGCCGCCGCACCTCGACGAAGACTGACGCGGGCTACGCGGCGGCGGGGTATTGCGCCGCGGCTGCACGGGTGCGTGTTGCCACCTTTTGCGCCAGCGCGGCGGGCGACACCACCTTCACCTGCTCGCCGTGGCGCAGGATGTCCATCGCCAACTCGGTCGCGTCGGCGTATGGGACGCGCAGTGTCAGCGTGCCGTCGTCGTGCAGCGTGGCCTGCTGCTTGGGGTGCCACTGCTCGTGCCGGACCCACTGCGACGCTTCGGGCGTGAAGGCGAGCGTCGCCCACTGCACCTTGGCGCCGCTGAAGACACCGTAGCCAGCGTCGAGCGTGGCCTCGATGGTCTTGGGTGCGACGTCCTTCGCGCGTTGCTCGAGCAACGTGGCGCTGCGGATCGCGTCGAGCGCAAAGCGCCGCAACGCGTCGCTGGCATGGCACCAGGCATCGAGGTACCAGGTGTTGCGCCAATGAACCAGCCGCTGCGGCGACACGACGCGTTCGGTGTCCTCGCGCCGGCTGCGCACGTAGTAGCGCATCTGCACACGCAGGCGCCGCGTCATCGCGCTGCCGATCAGCTCGAAGTGCCGCCCCATCACGGGCCGCCGCGCCGCGCTCATGATCTTGACCCGCTTCATCAGCTCGCCGGCTTCGGCATCGCCGGCGCCCAACATGCCATGCAGCTTGTCGAGCAGCGGTTGCAGATGGCGCGCCAGCACGCCGCCCTCGTCGAGGCCCTGGATCAACTGATGCATCGTCAGCAGCGCGTGGATTTCACGTTCGCTGAACCAGACCCCGGGCAACTCGTGTCTGACCTGGCGCTGGTCGCGCGCGTCGGGCCGCATCGAATAGCCGTTGGCGAAGCGGTCGTAGACGATCGGCGCATCGAGCCGCTCGCGCAGGTACTCGAGGTCCCGCTTCAAGGTCGCTCGACTGACGCCGAGTTCGTCCATCAGATCGGCAAAGGGCACCGAGCCGCGACTGCGAATCAGCATTTCGATCTTGTAGAAGCGTTCGGTGCGGTCCATGGACGTCGATGTCGTTGGCAGAAGCAGCAGGGTAGACGATTTGGCCATCGGCAGGCTCACGCCATGAGCCTATGGCCCCGCAAACTGGCTGCGCCGGGGTCGTCCCGGTGACCTCCGAAAGCTGGCCGCCATGCCGTACACCGCCGACCTGTTCGCAGACACCGCCGCCGTCCGCCCCGCCGACACCATTGACGCCATCGGCTTCGAGATCGGCTGGGACCACGCCCATTACCGGCTGACGCCGCCGCCACAACACCTGGCCGAATCCCACCCGGTGCACCAGGGCTGGCAGGCCGGCACCGCGGTGTTCGGCACCCGCACGCTGAAGGCCACGCCACACGTGCGCAAGTGGCTGCAGCTGCGCCTGAACGCCTGGAGCCGTGGCCGGGCCTTCGAGGGCCTGCAGGTCACGCCGCACTTCCTGGCCCAGATCGACGTGCCGGTGTGCCCGATCACCCGCACCCCGTTGAGCCACGCCAGCGGCGCCGGCAGCGATGCCTCGGTCGACCGGGTCTGCAACCAGGCTGGCTATGCCGCCGGCAACCTGGCCGTGATGAGCACACGTGTCAACCAGGCCAAGGCCGACCTCGGCTGGGACGACGCGCTGACCGTCGTGCGCCAGCTCGAAGCCTCGGGCTTGGACACGCTCGACGGTCTGGCCCCGGTGCATTGGTCGCGGCTGGGCGTGCTGATGAGCTTCGTGACGCCGCTGCCGCACGCCCAGGCCGCGACGCTGCCGCTGCTGGTGCTGCCGCCCAACCGCCTGCGCCTGCTCAATCCAGTGCAGGCGTTGCAGGCGGTGGTCACGCTGGCCTTCACGCAGGCCCAGGCGGTGCCACGGCTGCGCGAGTTGCTGGCGCACCTGCCGGCGCCCACGCGCCACGACTTCCAGGTCTTCGTGCTGACGCTGCAGGCCCGGCGGCTGGCGATCGGGATGCAGACCGCAGGCCTTGCGTTGCGCCACGCACTGGAAGACCTGTGGGCCGACGCCGCCGTCAACCGACGCTGGCAACGCTTTGCGCTGCAGCTCACCGAAGCCGACGCCGAGCGCCTGGTCAAGATCGCCTCGCGGCGTGGCCTCGCTGGCAAGACCTGGCAGTGGCTACCGCGGGCGACCGCCACCGAAGGGTGGGCCCTGGCCAGCGGCGGCTACGCCGGACCGCGGCCAGGTTGGGCGCGCGCCAAGCCGCCGGTGAAGAGCGGCGCCGGCGTCCCGGCTACCATCTCGCGATGGTCAACGTCGACTTCGACGTGCTCGTCATCGGTGCCGGCATTGCCGGCGCCTCGATAGCGCACTTCCTCGCACCGCACGCCCGCGTCGCCGTGCTCGAGCGCGAGGCCATGCCGGGCTACCACACGACCGGCCGCTCGGCAGCGATGTTCATGGAGAGTTACGGACCGTCGCAGGTGCGCGCGCTGACGCGCGCCAGCCGCACGTTCCTGTCGCCGCCGGCCGGCGGCGAACCGTCGCTGATCACGCCGCGCGGCGCGTTGTACGTCGCCCGTGCCGAGCAGGCCGACGAGCTGGCCGCGCTTCACGACCAGTTGCGCAGGGACGGCGCGAGCGTGCGGCCGATCGATGCGGCAGCCGCGCGCGCACGCGTGCCGGTCCTGCGCGAAGAGGCCACCGCCGCGGCACTGCTGGACGAACAAGCCTGCGACATCGACGTCGATCGCCTGCACCAGCGCTTTCTGCGCGGTGCGCGTCAGCACGGCGCGCAACTGTTCGCCGGCACCGACGTGCGCGCGATCACCTGCGCCGATGGCCGCTGGTTCGTCACCACGCCGACGCAGCGGTTCTCGGCGCCGCAGCTGGTCAATGCCGCCGGTGCCTGGGCCGATGTCGTCGCGGCACTGGCTGGCGTGGCGCCGCTCGGCCTCGAGCCGAGGCGGCGCAGCGCGTTCACCTTCGCGCCGCCATCCGGGCTGGACGTGCGCGACTGGCCCTGCGTGGCCGGCATCGACGAGGACTTCTACTTCAAGCCCGAGGCCGGCGTGCTGCTCGGCTCGCCGGCCAACGCCGATCCGGTGCCGCCACACGACGTGGTGGCCGAGGAACTCGACATTGCCACCGGCATCGCCCGCATCGAAGCCGCCACCACGTTGTCGATCCGTCGCCCGCTGCGCACCTGGGCCGGCTTGCGCAGCTTCGTGCCCGACGGTGGGCTGGTCGGCGGCTTCGACGACGCCGCGCCCGGGTTCTTCTGGTGCTGCGGCCAGGGCGGCTACGGCATCCAGACCAGCCCGGCCATGGGACAAGCGTGTGCCGCGAACCTGCTCGGCAACGCGCTGCCTGCACATATCGCCGACGAGGGCATCACCTTCGCCGATCTCGCCTGTCGGCGTTGACCTACTCGAGTTCGAGCGCGACGCGGGCGTCGTACTCGCGCGAGAGCATCGACATCACGACCAGCGAGTCGTAGCCGTCGGCCAGCTTGACGCTCTCGCGCAGCACGCCTTCCTCGATGAAGCCCTCGCTCGCGTACAGCGACTGCGCGCGCACGTTGAGGCGCTTCACGTCGAGCCAGAAGCGATGCGCGTGCAGGTCGCGAAAGGCCATGCGCTTCAACAGCCGCACGCAGGCCCGGCCGATCCCCTGGCCTTTGGGCTGCAGCACGATGCGCTTCAACTCGACGCTGCGGTGCTGGTTGCGGCAACCCTGCAGGATCACGAAGCCGGCGCGGTCGCAGGCGGCACCGGTCTCGACGATGAAATGGCGGAAGTCCGGAAACCGGACCGCGCCCTCGTGCTGCATGCGTTCCCAAGGCGTGATGAACGGCAGGTTGTGCGAGTCGACTTCGACCGACTGCACGAAGTCCAGGTCAGACAGCATCGTCGGCCGCAACCTCATGCGCGGCGCATCAGACATCGATGGCCACCGTATCGCCGTGGATCTCCATCAGCTCTCTGCGCGCCGCCGCCTCGCCCTTGCCCATCAGCTTGGTCAAGGCGTCGCCGGTGGCGGCGAAGTCGAGCTCGCCATAGGCCACCTGCAGCAGGCGGCGCGTGTCGGGATTGAGCGTGGTTTCCCACAACTGCTCGGCACTCATCTCGCCGAGGCCCTTGAAGCGGCTGATGCTCCACGAGCCTTCGCGCGCGCCTTCCTTGCGCAGCTTGTCCAGGGTGGCATCGAGTTCGCCATCGTCGAGCGCATAGATCTTCGCCGCCGGCTTCTTGCCGCGGGCGGGCGCATCGACGCGATACAGCGGCGGCTTGGCCACATACACATGGCCCCGCTCGATCAGCTGGGGAAAGTGACGGAAGAACAGCGTCAGCAGCAACACCTGGATGTGCGAACCGTCGACATCGGCATCGCTCAGGATGCAGACCTTGCCGTAGCGCAAGCCTGAGAAGTCCGGGGTGTCGTTCGGGCCATGCGGGTCGACGCCGACGGCCACCGCGATGTCGTGGATCTCGTTGTTCGCGAACAGGCGATCGCGTTCCACCTCCCAGGCGTTGAGCACCTTGCCGCGCAGCGGCAGAATGGCCTGCGTCTCCTTGTTGCGCCCCATCTTGGCACTGCCGCCGGCCGAGTCGCCCTCGACCAGGAAGACTTCATTCAAGCCCAGGTCGCGGCTCTCGCAATCGGTCAGCTTGCCGGGCAGCACGGCCACGCCGGAGCCGCGTCGCTTCTCGACCTTCTGGCTCGCCCGCTGGCGCGTCTGCGCCTGCTTGATGACCAGCTCGGCGAGTTTCTTGCCCTGCTCGACATGCTGGTTCAACCACAGCTCGAGTGCAGGTCGCGTGTAGCCCGAAACCAGCCGCAACGCGTCGCGCGAATTGAGTCGCTCCTTGGTCT
>Ga0102851_10002132_pt1 | contig 11815 bp, 11 predicted proteins | sample Mud3Dept3metaG_FD_79558 | JGI IMG/M metagenome (GOLD analysis project Ga0102851, IMG submission 79558) | Freshwater wetland microbial communities from Ohio, USA, analyzing the effect of biotic and abiotic controls - Mud 3 Core 4 Depth 3... | ecosystem: Environmental > Aquatic > Freshwater >... | reverse complement strand
GATGGCCTTGAGGCCGATGCGGCCCATGGCCTTCAGGTCGCCCGTGCCCGCGATGCCCACGACCAGGGTCGAGAACAGCAGCGGCGCGATGATCATCTTGATCATCCGCAGGAAGGCGTCCGCCAGCGGTTTCACGCCGACCCCGAACGCCGGGAAGAAGTGCCCCACGGCGATGCCGATGGCCAGGCCGATGAAGATCTGCGTCGTGATGCTCGGCACCCACGACGGCCGCTCGCCACGGGGTGGGGCGGTGTGCTCGGTCGGATGCGTGATGGCCATGGCTCGCGGGGACTAGCGGGCGTAGTAGGCGTCGATCGCGCCGGCCACGGTCTGCAGCTGCTCGTCGGTGAGTTCGCCGTAGATCGGCAGGGCCAGCGACTCGGCCGCGGCCGCTTCGGCCGCCGGAAACGCGCCCAACGCGTAGCCGAGGTCGGCAAAGCACGGTTGCGCGTGGAACGGCACCGGGTAGTAGATCTCCGTCCCGATGCCAAGCTCGGTGAGATGTCGTCGCAGCCCGTCGCGATCGCGCGCGCGCACCACGAACTGGTTGTAGATGTGGACCCGGTCGGGAGCCTCCGGCGGCAACGCGAGGTGGCCCGCGGCGGCGGCCGGGCCGAGCAGGGCGCGATAACGCGCCGCGTTCACCTGTCGGGCCGCGGTCCAGGCCGCCAGGTGACGGGCCTTCACGCGGAGCACCGCCGCCTGGAGGGCGTCGAGGCGGAAGTTGCCGCCAATGGCGTGGTGGTAGTACTTCGGCCGCATGCCGTGGCCGCGAAGCAACCGGACCGTGTCGGCCAAGGCCGGGTCGTTCGTCGTGACGAGGCCGCCATCGCCAAACGCCCCGAGGTTCTTGCTCGGAAAGAACGAAAAGCAACCGACCCGGCCGATCCCCCCGACCGCCCGTCCCTTGTAGCGTGCCCCGATGGCCTGGGCGGCGTCCTCGATGACCGGAATCCCGTGCCGCGCGGCCGTTTCCAGAATCGGTTCGAGCTCCGCGCTTTGCCCGAACAGGTGGACGGGCACGATCGCCTTCGTCCGGGGCGTGATGGCAGAGGCGACCGCCGTGGGGTCGAGGTTGAACGTGGCCGGATCGATGTCGACGAGCACTGGCCGCGCCCCCAGCCGCGCGATGCAGCCGGCGGTCGCGAAGAACGAGTAGGTGGACGTGATGACTTCGTCGTCACGGTCGATGCCGAGCGCCATCATCGCGACGAGCAAGGCGTCGGTGCCGGATGACACGCCGATGGCGTGATCCACCTCGAGCATCGCGGCCAGCTCGGCCTCGAGCGCCTCGACCTCGGCACCCAGGATGAACAACTGGCTGTCGCACACCCGTGCGATTGCCGCCATGACGTCGTCGCGAATCGGCCCGAACTGAGCCCGGAGGTCGAGAAGCGGTACACCCATACGGCCGACCATCCTACACTCCGCACCACCGCGCCGGCCAGCCGAGGGCGAGATCACGGTTACAAAACCGTCAGGTCGTGTCAGCCGCCCGACAGGCGGCCGCAGGCTGGTCGACGGGAACAGGCCGCAAATGCGGGGCTGATCGTGGCCGGTCGCCAGCCGCTGTCGCCGGCACGAGGGTTGCCCCGTCTGGGAGGGCGGGCGTGTCCCGCCGCGACCACTCATGACAACCCAACGCCGCCTCCTCGCCATCCTCATCGCTGCGACAACCTTCGCCTCTGCGCTGCCGGCCCTGGCCGCCACCGTCACCGTGAGCTGGGATCCGACCCCCGGCGAGGACGTCGGAGGCTACGTGGTGCACTACGGCACGACCCCGGGCGATTACTCGGTGTCGATCGACGTGGGTCGCCAGACCTCGTGGCGGACGTCCGACCTGCCGACGGGCCAGCGGTACTACTTTGCCGTCCAGGCCTACGGTCCCGGCCGGGAGATGGGCGACTTCTCCGAGGAGTTGTCCGCCGATCTGCAGGGCACGCGCAAGCCGCGGACGCCGCGCCTGCCACGCTTCACCGACCTCAATGGCGATTTCCGTGACGATCTGCTGGCCTACGATCCGCACACCGGTCGGTTCGGTCTCGGGCTCTCGCGGGGCGACTCGTTCAGGCACCTGTGGGGGCAGTGGACGTCGGGTCTGGCGATTTCTGGCGCCAACTTCGACAACGACGGGAAGGACGACCTGCTGTTCTACTCGCCCGAGAAGGGCACGTGGGCAGGAGGCGTGAGCCGTGGCGACGGCACGTTCGATGTGGTGCAGGGCGACTGGGTGCCGGGCGGCAGCGTGCAGGCCGGCGACCTGAACGGCGACGGCGCCGATGACCTGTTCTTCTACGATGGCTCGAGCGGGCGGTGGTCAGCGCTCGTGGCCGGAGCCGACGGCGAGTTGGCTCGACACGACGGCACGAGCGGGCCGGACCGGGAGATCTACGTGGCGCGGGTGCACAGCGGGGCCCGGGCCGAGGTCGTTCTGTACGACAGCGCCAGCGGGGCGTGGTCGCTCGTGTCGAGCGATGAATCGGGGAGTGTCGTGACCACCGACGGCGGGTGGCAGCCCGGGATGTTCGTTCACGCGGGGCGCCTCACGACCAGTGCCCGTGAGGATCTCCTGCTCTACAACCCCGAGTCGGGCGACTGGACCGTCGCGACCAGTGAGGATGGCGGTGCCTTCTCGTATCGCTCGGGCTCGTGGGTTCCCGGGTTCGAGCTGGAGGTGCACGACGTCGACGGCGATGGTCGCGATGAGGTCCTTGCTTACGCGCCCGAATCGGGTCGGGCGATGGTCTGCGGGTGGTCCGAGGGCGCGTTCTCGTGCCGCAAGGGACAGATGCAGCCGGGCGCACAGCTGATGCTCGGCGATTTCGACGGTCGTGGCGTGCCTGAGATGCTGGTCTACGATCCATCCACCGGCCGCTGGACGAGGACCGATCCGCTCGATCCGGACGGTCGACCAACGGGCATTGGTCAGTGGCAGCCCGGGCTGACGCTCATCGGCAAGCAGTGAGACCGGCTCCGGTCGCGTTGGTCGCTACGAGCCGAGCACTTCCTCTACGAGTCCCCGGACGCGTGCCGCGATCGCCAGGCTCGCGGTGAGCCCTGGCGAGTCGATGCCAGCGGCTTGGACGAGGCGGGGCTGACGCGCGTCGCGCCGCACCAGGAAGTCGGCGAAGCTGTCGAACGAAGGGTGCAGCTTGGCCCTGATGCCCGACCCCGCGAGGCGGAGGTCCTCGAGTCGCACCTCGGGGACGAGGAGCCGCGCGGGTCCCACGTACGCATCGATCGGATCGCGCGCGTCTTCGTAGTCGTCCTTCCGCTCCTGGTAGCGGATGGTTGGGCCCAGCAGGACCGTCCCCCACATCGTCCTCGTGAAGTGCGTGCCCAGGCCGTGGCCGGACGAGTGCGGCAGGGGATAGACGAGACCGTTGACCAGGTGAGTCCGGCTGCGAACCAGCTCGGCGTACTCTCCCCGGCAGGGGTAGATCGTGTACGCTTCGCCGCCGAGCATGGTCGAGACCTCGTCAGCGTGCAGTCCCGCCGCGTTCACGACGGCCCGCGCAAGGATGCGCTCGGCGCCCGTGTCGACCTCCAGAGCACCGGGGCCATCATCACCAGCCATGGCCACGGTGTGCGTCAACAGGGCCACGTCACGGTCGGCGCACACGTGCGCGAGCGTTCGCACCAGGGCCTCGGCCTCGACGACCCCGCTGTTCGGCGACCACAGGGCCGCGAGCCCCGCGACGTGAGGCTCCCGCGCGGCGATGAAGCCGGGGTCGACGATGTCCAGGCCCTCGACGCCATTGGCGCGTCCCCTCGAGAGCAGCGTCTCGAGCTCGCGCGCTTCATCATCACGGGTCGCGACGATGAGCTTGCCGCAGCGGGCGTGCGGCACGGCGTGGCGCGCGCAGAACCCGTAGAGTCGGCGCGCGCCCTCGACGCATAACTCGGCCTTGAGCGTCCGGGCGGGGTAGTAGATCCCGGCATGGATGACGCCGCTGTTGTGGGTGCTGGTCGCCATCCCCGGCCGCGGAAGGCGCTCGAGCAGGCACACCGAACGGCCGGCCGCTGCCACCTCGGCCGCCGCGGCCAGGCCCACAACGCCGCCGCCGATCACGAGGACGTCGATGGCCTCCATCGGGGCGATTGTCGCACGGTCGGCAGCGCGCCGACGCCGTTTGATATAGTCCTGAGTCCGGCCGCGGACGTGCGGGCAGTGGTGAAAACGATGGCAAAGCGTGCACTCATTACGGGCATCACGGGGCAGGACGGCTCCTACCTGGCGGAACTCCTTCTCGAGAAGGGCTACGACGTGTTCGGGGTCATCCGCCGGCTGAGCGCTCCGAACGTCTGGCGAATCGAGCACCTGCTCGGGCGCGTCACGCTCCTGCAGGCCGACCTGCTGGACCAGCTGTCGCTCATCAAGGCCGTGGATCAGGTGAGGCCGGCCGAGTTCTACAACCTGGCGGCGATGTCGTTCGTGCCCGCGTCGTGGGACCAGCCGATGCTCACGGGCGAGTTCAACAGCCAGGGCGTCACGCGCTGCCTCGAGGCCATCCGCCAGGTCGACCCGTCGATTCGCTTCTACCAGGCCTCGTCGAGCGAGATGTTCGGCAAGGTGCGCGAGGTGCCTCAGACCGAGCTGACCCCCTTCCACCCGCGCAGCCCCTACGGCGTGTCGAAGGTGTTCGGTCACTACATCACGGTGAACTACCGCGAGAGCTACGGACTGTTTGCCTGCTCGGGCATCCTGTTCAACCACGAGTCGCCGCGCCGCGGTCTCGAGTTCGTCACGCGCAAGGTGACCGACGGCGTGGCCCGCATCACGCTCGGTCTCGCAGCCGACCTCAAGCTCGGCAACCTCGACGCCCACCGCGACTGGGGCTTCGCCGGCGACTACGTGCGCGCCATGTGGCTGATGCTGCAGCAGGACCAGCCCGACGACTACGTGGTGGCCACGGGGACCGCGCACTCCGTCCAGCAGCTGGTGGAGGTGGCCTTCGGCCACGCGGGCCTCGACTGGCGCCGCCATGTCAAGACCGACCCGGCGTTGCTGCGGCCAGCAGAGGTCGACCATCTCATCGGCGACCCGAGCCGCGCCACGCAGGTGCTCGGGTGGGAGCCGACCGTCGACTTCGACGGGCTGGTCAAGATGATGGTCGAGGCCGATCTGGCCCGACTGCGGGCGAATCGTCGCGAGGGCTAGCGACCGGTCCCTCGACTCGAGGCTCGCAGCACCAGATCGAAGGTGCCCACGGGCACCTGGGCCTGCAGGCGGATGGGGAGCCGTCGCTCGTCGGCCGAGACCCAGAGCGTCATGTTGCGCGTGGGCCCGGGCTTGCCTGCCGCATCGAGAAACACCGGCGTGAGGCGCCACGCCTGCACCGGACCCATCCGGCTCTCGACCGCCTCGGGGCCGCTCACCGACATGCGGATGCGGTAGAGTTCGCCGCTGTCGACCACCGACAACTCGAAGCTCCGCCCGGCCGCGAGGCTCATTGCCCGGGCGAGGAAGATCGCGGACAAGGCGTCGACGCTGTTGGCGGCCACGGGCAGGTTTCGCGGGGCCGCCGTCGACGGGTGCACCTCGTACGTGGCCGTCTTGCGGCCCGCATCGAACCTGGTGACCTTCGTGCTTTCGGACTGACCCTCACGGGCGAATGTCGACGCCCACCAGGCCGCCAGGGTTCGCGTATCGAGCAGTGCGTCGGCCTTGTAGTAGACGGGGTAGAGCCGCGCGAGGAGGGGGATGGGCTGTCCTTCCGCCACCAGATAGTAGGCGGCCGAGCGCCCGCTGGTGCGCCGCTCCCGCACGGAGACCGTCGCCGTGCCGGCGACGAGGAAGTTCGACCACGCGACGTCGTAGGTGAGCGACTCGCCAACGGCGAACGGCACGGCCCGATCGGGGCGCGATGAGGCGGCTGGCGCCGCACGCGGGACCGGCGCCGGCCCGGTCGCCTGGCGTGATTCGACGACGGCCACGGCGATTGCAGCGGCGACGAGCGACACGACCGTCGCCCGAACCAGCGCCTGAGAGCGTGTGGGGTGCATCACCCCCATCGTGCCACAAACGCGCGGCGGGTGCCGGCGCGCGCTAGAGGCGACGCCCCATGGCCGCGTAGTCGAGGTGGGTGAACAGCAGGCGATTCAGGCGTTCCACGTTGGCATTGAACGTCTCCGACCGGTCGTCGTCCCCAGGCACCGTCTGCAGCTTCTCGTGTTCGGGGTAGGGTGCCCGGTAGCTGACGGAGACCTCCTGGAATCCGCTGGCCGTCAGCAGATAGCTCAGCGTGTCGGGGTGCAGCGGGCGCACGTGCGTGATGTCGCGGATGTAGCTCTCGAAGAAGGCGAACCAGCACGCGGGGTTGATCGTCTCGAGCACGATGCGCGAGCCTGGGCGGAGCTTCGCGTAGGCCACGTCGAGCAGGGCCAGCAAGTAGTCGGGCTCGAGGTGCTCGACCACCTGCGCGGCCAGCAGCCCTCCGAGCGCGCCATCTGGCAGCGCACGCAGGAACGACAACGCATCGCCCTCGTCCACCCGAAGGCCGCGTGACCGGCAGACCTCGACCATCTCGTGGTTGAGGTCGAGGCCCCGACCCGAGATGCCCGACTCGCGAAGCAGATCGAGGAACTCGCCACGGCCACAGCCGAGGTCGAGCACATCGGAGGCGCCCTCGAAGAGCGGAACGTAGTCCTCGAGCCTTGCTCGGATCTCGGCCTGGGAGCCACGGAAGCGGTCCTCGAACCCCACGTACTTGTAGGAATCGAGTGCGCCCGCGGGCCCGGCTGCGGTGGCGGGGGCACCACCGCCCTCCTGCGCGCCGGGTGTCGCCTGCGCGAGCGCGGCTGTGCCGGACTGCTCGGCGAGACGGGCCACCTCGCGCTTCAGCACGGCCGTGGCCTGGTGCAGCGTCGCGAGGGCGGCCTGCAGGTCCGCGTGTGCCGTCGTGAGGCCTGTGACCCTCGCCTCGAATCGCCGCTCGTGCGCCTGCATCGACTCGGCGCGCATGCGCAGCTCATCGGCCAGGCTGTTGACGGCCCCGACGAGGCCGTGTTCGAAGGCGAGGGTCACGACCTCCTCGTCCTTGGTGTTCACATACGGCGTCACCTGCTGGAGCAGGATCATCAGTCGCGTCTCAAAGGCCGCGAGGGCGCCCAGTTGGTCGCGCAGCACGTCGGTCAGGCGCGCGACCGACTCGCGCACTGAGCGCTGGTGATGCACGTTCCGGTTCAGGTGGTCGACGACGAGGGAGTTGAACACCGCCTGCCGGTGAAAGGCCGGACCCACGAGCCGCCAGAGTGCGGCCGCCACGCGCCGCTTCCAGCCCGACGCGGGCAGGGCCGTCCCCTCCGGCACGATGTTCCACCGCTCGTTGAGCGCCCCCATCTGCGACTCGTCGTAGACGCCCGGAATGCCGGGAAGCGAGGGCATCTGCAGAACGGCCGCGTCGACAGCCGTGAGCGCGTCGTTATAGGCCCGATCGGCCTGCTCACGCGCCGCCTTGCGTCGGGCGAGTTCTTCTTTCGAGAGAGGAGTGACCGACATCGTTCCTCCGAAACCCGAGGTTCGTTGCGGCTGGGTTCACCGCAAGATGTCATCCATCGCAAGTCCCATGCGGCCGAGCGTTTCCAGCGCGAGCGACGTGCCGTCGGCCAGCAGGTGCCTGGGGAGCGCCGAGCGGGCTGGGCTGGGCGCCGCGTCCATCGTGTACTCGAGCGCACGCACGTAATCGCCTGTCATCACCTCGAGCGTGTGATGTGCGGTCCAGTGAGCCCTGGCGTTGGCTCCCAGCGTCTGCCGCAACGCGGGGTCGCGGGCGATGCGCCGCATGGCCAGCCGCAGCGAATGGTCTTCGTCGAGGATGTCGATGCTGATGGCCACCGCGCGGTCGGGAGGCAACGGCGCGAGGCAAGGTGCGCCGTCGAGCACCGTCCAGTTGCGCGGGTCGAGCGAAGGGACGTCAGTCGTGGTGACGAGGTCGGTGATGATGGTGGGCAACCCTGCCGCGAGGCACCGCAACCACGACGCCGACGTCTCGCCGGCGCTCGGCCAGCGGAGGCAGAGGGCCACGTCGGCCGAGGCCAGCTCGTGATCGAGCTCCTCGTCGGACACGCGCCCCGCGAGGCGGACGCGGTTCCCGAGGCCCAGGTCGGCGATGTCCGACGCCACGTCGTAGTGGCCGACCGTGTCGCCGACGAGCACCAGTTCGGCGTGCGGCGCATAGGGCCCGATGGCATCAAGGGCCCGCAACACCTGAGGGAGGCGCTTCTCCGGCGTCATCAGGCCGAAGGCTGCAAACCGCACGCCCCCCCCGCTCCCGCCCGGAGACCTCTGGTCCCGGTCGGTGAGCCGGCCCTCGCGCGGGCCGCGCACGCCCATGCGAACGTGAAGCACGGTGGTTTCAGGAAACTCCTCGCGCAGATCGTCGGCGAGCGGCGCACTGTGAACCGCCACGGCGCGAGCCGCGGTCATCACGACGTGCAGCATGGGCCACAGGTAGTAGATCGCGCCGGTGAACCCGGCCACGACGTACTCGGCGGCCGCCGGGTCGACCTCGGGGTGGTTGAAGCGGAACTCCTCACGGTAGTCGTCTCGACGACCGCGGCTCAGGAGCGACCGTGCTCTCGCGTGGTGGAGCTGCGCGTCGTGGAGCACCACCAGCCCGGGAAACCGCACGAGGTAGGGCCACATGTAGTCGTGGCACGGGGCATTGCCCACTTGGTAGACGATGACCTCGTACGGATGGCGGAGGTGGCGCCACAGGAAGTCGTGGGCGGACCAGACCACGCAGCCGTCCACCCGAGCGGCGCTGGCGCCCTCGACGAACACGTCGATGTCGAACGTCGCCGCCAGGAGCGGCAGCACCTCGACGCTGTAGGCGGAGATCCCCGAGCGAACGGGCGGCAGTGGCGTGAACCAGGCCACTCGCGGGTGCATCGCGTAAGCCTACGGCAGCGACGTCCGGGCTGCAATGGCGCGGCGCCGGCACCAGGCGCGCGATTGACTGGAGCGAAGGGTCCGAATAGCATTACCTCTTCCGGAGGCGATCGTGCGCCTGTCGGGGCGCACTTCTCGAACCTCCCCAGTCATTTGCGGACACCATGGAAGGCTGGCTTCCCATCGTCATCATGATCGCGTGCGGGGTGGGCCTCGGCGTGGTCGGCACGGCCCTGTCGCAGCTGGTCGGCCCGCGGAGCCCCACGCCGGAGAAGGGAGCGCCCTACGAGTGCGGCGTGCCTCCCGTCGGCGACGCGCGCGAGCGACAGTCGGTGAAGTTCTACCTCGTGGCGATGATCTTCTTGCTGTTCGACATCGAGGTGGCATTCCTGTATCCGTGGGCGATGGCGCTCCGAGACCTGGGCTGGGTCGGGTTCTTCCAGATCCTGGTGTTCTTCGGCCTGCTGCTCACCGGGTACATCTACGTGTGGCGAAAAGGCGTGCTCGACTGGGGTTCCCAGGAGGGCCTGTAGTCGCACGCGCACACCCCCGCCCCCAGGATGACCACGTTGGAGACTGCGCACGCGATGCGCGAGAAGGATAGAGCGATGCCCCCCGAGCTTCAGCCGGCCATCGGAACGGGTCCGCAGGACGACATGCCGTTCCTGTTGACGCGCGTCGAGCGGGTCGTCAACTGGGCCCAGCGCTCGGCGATCTGGCCCGTGACGTTCGGCCTGGCCTGCTGCGCCATCGAAATGATGGCGATGAGCTGCTCCCGGTACGACATCGCCCGGTTTGGCGCGGAGGTGTTCCGGGCCTCGCCCCGGCAAGCCGACCTGATGATCGTGGCGGGTCGCGTGTCGCGTAAGATGGCCCCGGTTCTCCGGCGCGTGTACGACCAGATGCCGGAGCCGAAGTGGGTGATCTCGATGGGCGCCTGCGCGTCGGCGGGAGGCGTGTTCGACAACTACGCCCTGGTCCAGGGCGTGGACCAGGTGGTGCCGGTCGACGTGTTCGTCCCGGGCTGCCCGCCACGTCCGGAGTCGCTCATCTACGGGATCGTGCAGCTGCAGCGGAAGATCGCACAGCACCGGTCGAAGCTCTACTAGAAGTCGGCAGACCGGGCGGCCGACGACGAGGCCGCCTGGCTCGCCTGACGCGGTCGGCACGCATGGACGCAACCACGATCATCGACACACTCCGCCCGCTGGTTGCGGGTGCCGCGCTCGAGGCGGCCCCGTCCGTCGACTTTGCCACGATCATCGTGCCGCGCGAGCGGATCGCGGAGGTGTGCCGGGCGTTGCGCGACACGCCCGAGCTCGGCTTCACGTATCTCTCCGATCTCACGGCCGCCGATTTCCACCCGCGAGAGCCGCGGTTCGAGGTGGTGTACCACCTGGTCAGGTTGGGCGTGCGCGACTTCCCGGCCGCTGGCGACAACCCCGCACCGGCGCGGGTCAGGCTCAAGGTGCGCGTCTCGGGCGACGCGGCGACGCTGCCGACCGTGGCGGGCGTCTTCCCGAACGCCAACTGGTCGGAGCGGGAGCTGTTCGACCTGTTCGGCCTCGTGTTCGAAGGGCATCCCGACCTGCGCCGCATACTGCTGCCCGACGAGTGGGAGGGGCATCCGCTCCGCAAGGACTACCCCGTGCAGGTGAAGGTGCCGGTCCAGACGCACGAGATGCTGCAGCTCACCGCGGAGGAGTTCGCGGCGAACATCGACCGCCAACGGAGCGCGCTCGGTCAGCCACCCCGCGGCGATGCTGGTGCCCGGTCGTGACGTCGTGACACGTTTTGGCGCCCTTCCGTCGGACGCGGTGGCGCGAGCAGGTCGACTGCTCGCGGAGTCGGCGTCGGTCATCGCCACGGTGGGGCAGCGCGATCTCGGCCCCCTCGTGCGGTCGGCGGACGCCATCGTGGCGTCCCTGTCGACGGGAGGACGGGTGCTCGTGTTCGGCAATGGCGGCAGCGCGGCCGAGTCACAGCATTTCGCGGCCGAGCTGGCCGGTCGGTTCGAACGGGACCGCGCACCACTGCCGGCCATCGCGCTCACCACCGACACGAGCATCCTGACCGCGGCCGGCAACGACTACGGGTTCGACAAGGTGTTCTCGCGACAGGTCGAGGCGCTGGGCCGGTCGGGCGACGTCGCGATGGCCATCTCGACGAGCGGTGTGTCGCCAAACGTCTTGGCGGGCGCACGGGCCGCGCGGTCACTCGGCCTGGTCACGATCGGCCTGACGGGTCGCGACGGCGGCGTCCTGGGCCGGGAAGTCGACGTGCACGTCAACGTGCCGCACGCCTCCACGGCGCGGGTGCAGGAAGCGCAGCTGGCGATCCTGCACGTCATCTGCGACCTGGTCGAAGGCGCCCTCGAGGCCGCGTGACGGCCGGGACATCAGGACAGAGCCTGCCATGGGTCAGATTCGAACCGAGACGATGACGGTGAACATGGGGCCCCAGCACCCAAGCACGCACGGGGTGCTGCGGCTGGTGCTCGAGCTCGACGGTGAGAACGTCGTTTCGGCGTCGACCACCATCGGGTACCTGCACACCGGGATCGAGAAGACCGCGGAACAGAAGAAGTGGCAGCAGGTGATCCCCCTCGTCGAGCGGATGGACTACCTGAGCGCGCAGTCGAACTCGCTGGCCTTCGTCACGTCGGTCGAGAAGCTGCTCGGCCTCGATCTGCCGGATCGGGTGAAGTGGATCCGCGTCCTCCTCGCCGAGCTGCAGCGCATCAACAGCCACCTGGTCTGGCTGGGCACCCACGTCATGGACCTGGGCGCGGTCTCGGTGATGCTCTACTGTTTCCGCGAGCGCGAGCTGCTGCTGAACATCAACGAGATGATCGCTGGCTTCCGGATGTTCCCCAGCTACATCCGTGTGGGAGGCCTGCGCGAGGACCTGCCCGCGGAATTT
>Ga0102851_10002131_pt1 | contig 11821 bp, 8 predicted proteins | sample Mud3Dept3metaG_FD_79558 | JGI IMG/M metagenome (GOLD analysis project Ga0102851, IMG submission 79558) | Freshwater wetland microbial communities from Ohio, USA, analyzing the effect of biotic and abiotic controls - Mud 3 Core 4 Depth 3... | ecosystem: Environmental > Aquatic > Freshwater >... | reverse complement strand
GGCCCGATCGCCCAACCGGCGCCGTTCGAGTTCCGTCCCGGCGTGGTCGTCGACAGGGCCGGGGCATTGCCGCGGCAGCGTCGCCTCCGGCGAGGGGCGGCGCTGCCGCGCAGCGCGAGTCGTAGCGCGACCCCCTAGTAAACCTCGTCGTAGTAGAAGCGCCTCCCGGCCAGCTCGAAAAGCAGTGCCTGGGCGAATCGCCGAAACAGATCGTTGCGCCCGGGCGAGTGCCGGGAGACAACGTGACAGGCCGTCGCCCGACGGCCCTCGACGATCCAGGCCGCGCCATCGACCGTGATCATCCCAGGCTCCTCGATCGCGTAGGGCTGCCGCCAAAATCCCTCCTCGGCGAAGCCCAGCATCGCCTCTGCCGCCCTCCGATCCAGGTCGGCGTCGGGGTTCGCACCGCCCCGCTCCCGCAGCCGCTCCAGGACCGAGCCCGCATCGACCTCGGCGAGAGGCCCCTCCTCGCCTTCGACGCCCTCGAGGCGTTTGTACTCGTACCGAATCTCGTTGGATCCGGTACGGAAGACGTGCACCAGAATCGGGTTGTCGAAGGCGCGCAGCCAGAGGAGCCGATACGACTCAGCCTCACCGGCTCCGCTACACAGAGGGGGCTCGCCGAACCGCTCGAGGATGCCCCGGTACTCCTCAAGCTCGACCGGCGTCGCCTCCGGGAAGGAAAAGACGAGGGGCGAACGGTGCGGCGCGAGCTCGACCGCGAGTTCCGTGTCCCCCCCGGCCCTCATCACGACACCGTCGAGTGCCCAAGACGAAGGAAGGTCCGAGGTCACGGTCACGGTATACGTACCGCTGGGAAGCTCGAGCTCGAAAGCACCCCGGCGATCCGTGGAGGTCCGGAAGACGGAAGCTCCGACGACGAGCACCTGCGCAATGACCGGCGCCTGCCCCCCCGCTTCAACCACGGTACCGCGGAGCGTTCCCGCCCAACCCGGCTGTACCAGCCACGACGCCGTGAGAAGACCTGGGAAGATCCCGTGGATGACACGCATCTCGATTGTGTTGGATTCTAGAGCGCAAACCGGATCCTGGGGCCCGATTCCACCTGCGAGGCCGGTGGGAACGCGGAGGAGTCTCCAGGCGAAAGCGCCACGATCGACGAACGGCGGCACTCTCGACCCTCTCGACGCCACCCGACGATAGACCTACTCGTTGAGGACCTGCCCACGCTCCCGGAGGAGCCGCGTCTGCTGCTTGTCCCCAGCGCGCGGGCTAGAATCCGCGGCCTTCGGGAGGCGCGCGTGAGGGAGATCGACCGGATCGAAGGGAAGCTGGTGGAGATCGAGGGCATCCTGGCGGAGGGCGACGCCGCGGTGGCGGTGCGGGTGTCGTCGGTCTCGGGGTGGTCGGTGGCGCAGCAGATCGACCACACGCTGATGGTGGTCGAGCGCTCGCTGGCGCGGCTGCTCGAGCGGCCGGCGCCGCTCGCACGCGGGCTGACCCTGACCGGACGGGTCGTCCTTACCCTGGGCTGGTTCCCGCGCGGCTCGGCGCGGGCGCCCAGGGGGTTCGAAGGGCGGGAGATCCCGAGCGCCGAGCTGGCCGCGCGCCTGGCCGGCGTGCGCGCGTCGCTCGCCCGGCTCGCCGCCGAGCCCGAGCTGCTCGCGCGCCCCGAGCCGGTGGTTCCGCACCCCTACTTCGGCGGCCTCGACGCCCGGCGTACGCTGCGCAACGCCGTCGTCCACACCGAGCACCACCTCGCCATCGTGCGCGACCTGCGCCGCGCCGCCGCCCGCGGCTGAGCGCCCCGGCCGCCGGCCGCGCGCCGGGCGCGCCCGGATCGGGGCCCGCAGCACGTAGACTCCTGCCATGGAGAACCTCGGGCGGAAGTTCCGCCTGTCGCAGGCCGCGACCAGCGGCGGTTGAGCGGCCAAGGTCGGTCCGGGGGACCTGACCTCGCTGCTCGCCCGGCTGTCGGCGGAGCCCGTCGCGGGCGCCGCGGGCGGCGACGGCCGGGGTGTGCTCGTCGGGCCGCAGACGGAGGACGACGCCGGCGTCTTCCGCCTCGGCAGTCACGCCCTGGTCGCCACCGTGGACTTCATCCCGCCGGTCGGCGACGACGCGCGCCGCTTCGGACGGATCGCCGCCGCCAACTCGATGTCCGACGTCTGGGCGATGGGCGGCGAGCCGCTCTTCGCGCTCAACGTCTGCGCCTTCCCCCCCGACCTGCCCGAGGAGGTCCCGGGCGAGATCCTGGCCGGCGGGCTCGGAGCGCTGCGCGACGCCGGCTGCGCCCTGCTCGGCGGCCATTCGGTGCGCGACCCCGAGCTCAAGTACGGGCTCGCCGTGGTCGGGCGCGCCGATCCGGAGCGCCTGCTCACCAACGCCGGCGTGCGCGCCGGGGACCGGCTGGTGCTGACCAAGCCGCTCGGCACCGGCGTGCTGGTCAACGCCTTCAAGTACGACCGGCTGGACGCGGCCGGCCTCGAGCCCGCGCTGGCCGAGATGGAGCGGCTCAACCGCGACGCCGCCCGCCTGGCGCTCGCGCACGGCGCGCGCGCCGCCACCGACGTCACCGGCTTCGGCCTCGCCGGGCACGCCTGGAACCTGGCGCGCGAGTCGCGCGTCCGCCTCGAGCTGCGCTTCGACGCGCTGCCGGTCCATCCCGGCTTCTTCGAGCTCGTGCGCGCCGGAGTTTCCACGGGCTGCACGCCGCGCAACCTCGCCCATGCCGCTCCGCACGTCGAGTCCCGGCAGGCGCTCGCCCCCGAGCAGGAGGAGCTGCTCTACGACCCCCAGACCTCCGGCGGCCTGCTGCTCGCGCTGCCCGCCGAGCGCGCGGCAGCCTGCCTCGCGGCCCTCCTCGCCAGCGGCCACCGCGCGGCGGAGATCGGCGTCGCCCGCCCGGGCCCACCGGGCCTCGCCCTCGCCTGACGCCGCGCCGGCGGCGAGCGCCGGGCGCTCCCGATTCTCACTAGAATGGCGGCGGTCCACGGGGCGCGGGATCGAAATGGGGGCGGCGATGAAACGGGCGGTGACGGCGATCCTGGGCGGCGGTCAGGGGACGCGGCTCTTTCCGCTCACCAAGTACCGCTCGAAGCCGGCCGTGCCCGTCGGCGGCAAGTTCCGGTTGATCGACATCCCGATCTCGAACTCGCTCCACGCCGGCATCGACCGCGTCTACGTGCTGACCCAGTTCAACAGCGAGAGCCTGCACCGCCACATCGCGCAGACCTACCGGTTCGACGTCTTCCGGGGCGGTTTCGTCAACATCCTCGCCGCGGAGCAGAACCTCGACAACCGCGACTGGTACCAGGGCACCGCGGACGCGGTGCGCCAGAACCTGACCCGGCTGATCGACGACAGCGATCCGAGCGAAGTGCTGATCCTCTCCGGCGACCAGCTCTACCTGATGGACATGGCGAGCTTCGTCAGAACCCATCGCGAGCGCCAGGCCGACCTGACGATCGCCGTCAAGCCGGTCTCCCGCGAGGAGGCGGCCGCCTTCGGCATCCTCCGCCTGGCGCGCGACGGCCGCGTCGTCGAGTTCGTGGAGAAACCCAAGGAGCCCGAGCTGCTCGACGCGCTCGCGCTCGACGAGGCCACCATCGAGGCGCTCGGGTTCCAGGCCCCGGAGGGCTCGCTGCTCGCCAGCATGGGCATCTACGTCTTCCGGCCCGAGATCCTCCGGGAGCTGCTGGTCGGCAGCCCCCACGCCGACTTCGGCCGCGAGGTCATCCCGGTCTCGCTCGGGCTCTGCCGGGTGTTCGCCTTCCCCTACGACGGCTACTGGACCGACATCGGCACCATCAAGAGCTTCCACCAGGCCAACCTCGAGCTCACCCTGCCGCTGCCCTCGCTCAACCTCTACGATCCCGACTACCGCATCTACACCCACGCCCGCTTCCTGCCCGGCACCAAGATCAACCAGTGCTCGGTCGGCTGCTCGATCCTGTGCGAGGGCTCGATCATCACCGGCGCGCGCATCTCGGACTCGATCGTCGGCATCCGCGCGGTGGTCCAGAAGGGCGCCGTGCTCGAGCGCTCGATCGTGATGGGAGCCAACAAGTTCGAGACCCTCGACGAGCGCGCCCGCCACGAGATCCCGCTCGGCATCGGCCGCGACTGCCACATCCGCAATGCCATCGTGGACTTCAACGCGCGCATCGGCGACGGCTGCCGGCTGACCAACGAGGCCGGCGTCAAGGAGGCCGACACCGAGAGCTGGTGCATCCGGGACGGCATCATCGTGGTGCCCAAGAACGCCGTGCTGCCGCCGGGCACGGTGATCTGATGGGGCTGCGCGTCTGCCAGTCCGCGGCCGAGCTCGCGCCCTTCGCCAAGACCGGCGGCCTGGGCGACATGGTGGCCGGCCTGGCGCGCGCGCTCGGGCGCGCCGGCCACGAGGTGCGCGCGTTCCTGCCCTTCTACGCGCCGATCGCGCGTCTCGACCACCGCTTCACCCTGGTCGATTACCTGCGCGACGTCGAGCTCCAGCTCGGGAGCCGCCGGTTCCGGTACTCGGTCTTCTCGGCGCGCCTGCCCGACTCCGAGGTCGACGTCTACTTCGTGCACTGCCCGGCGCTCTACCACCACGACAGCGTCTACTCCTCGGGCTGGGACGAGTACCTGCGCTACGCGCTGCTCGGCCGCGCCACACTGGAGTCCTGCCAGCGCATGGGCTGGGCTCCCGACGTGGTTCACGTCCACGACTGGCACACCGCGCTGGTGCCGGTCTACCTGCGCACGCTGTACGCCTGGGACCGCCTGTTCGCGCGCACGCGCACGGTGCTCACGCTCCACAACCTCGGCTACGCCGGGAGCTTCGGCGCGCACGTGCTGCCCGATCTCGGACTGGAGGCGAGCGCCCATCTCCTCCACCAGGAGGACCTGGCCGCAGGCCGCGTCAGCTTCCTGCGCACCGGCCTTCTCCACGCCGACTATCTGTCCACCGTGAGCCGGACCTACGCACGCGAGATCCAGACGCCGGAGCACGGGTTCGGACAGGAGGCCCTGCTGCGCGCGCGCGCCGACCGGCTGGTCGGGATCGTCAACGGCGTCGACTACGGCGAATGGGACCCGGCGCGCGATCCCCACCTGCCGCACAAGTACTCGGCGCGCGGCCTGGCCGGCAAGGGACGCATGAAGCGCGCCCTGCTCGAGCGCGTCGGGCTGCCCTTCTCGGAGCGCGCTCCGGTGATCGGCGTCGTGTCGAGGCTGACCGCCCAGAAGGGGCTCGACCTGCTCTTCGACGTGCTGCCCGACCTGCTCACGCAGCGCGACCTGCGCTTCGTGGCGCTGGGCAGCGGCGAGCCGCGCTACGAGTCGTTCCTCGCCTGGCTGCAGTCCTCCTTCCCGGGCCGCGCCTGGTACTACCGCGGCTACCACGAGGAGCTCGCGCACTGGATCGAGGCGGGCGCCGACCTGTTCGTGATGCCCTCCCGCTACGAGCCGTGCGGCCTCAACCAGATGTACAGCCTGCGCTACGGCACACCGCCGGTGGTGCGCAGGACCGGCGGCCTCGCCGACACGGTCGAGCTCTGGAACCCGATGACGCGCGAGGGCACCGGCTTCCCGTTCGAGCACTTCACGCCCGAGGGGCTGCGCTGGGCGCTCGACTACGCGCTCCGGGTCTACCAGGACCCCGAGGCCTGGAGGCAGCTCCAGACCAACGGCATGGCGAAGGACTTCTCCTGGGGCCTCCAGGTGCGCGAGTACGAGGAGCTCTACCGGCGCGCGTTGGCCTGAGCGGGCGAGCGACCGGGGCCGGGTGTGAACCGCTCCGCCCCGCCGCACCCGGAACCGTCGTAGTGTGACGGCCCCGAAACCCCAGGCTTTCCGAGAAGGAGGACGCTCGGTGCACCACGAGATCCGCAGAGCCCGCGTCGCCGTCGTCGCCGCCCTGACCCTGGCCGCCGTCGCGGCTCCGGCGCTCTCCGTCTGCTACTCGTCGCCCTTCCCCGCCTGCCCGACCGGCAACGACCCGCTCAAGAGCACGCTGCTCACGGTCGCGGTCGGCGAGACGCCGATGGCGTTCGTCGATCCCGCCGACCGTTCGCCCCGCCGCTTCGTGCCGCTCAAGATCGGCCGCATCCGGGTCTGGAGCGGCAGCGCGCTGCTGGCCGCGGACTTCCTCGACATCGACGCCAAGGTGACCTCCGGCGGCGAGCGCGGGCTGCTGGCGATGGCCGTGCATCCGCAGTACCTCGCCAACGGCTACTTCTACCTCAAGTACACCTCGCAGGGCCCCCCGGCTCCGGGCGACTTCGGCGACCTCGTCATCGAGCGCTACACGCGCTCGTCGATCGATCCCAACGTCGCCGATCCCAGCTCGGCGCACGTCGTTCTGGTCATCGACCACTCCGAGGCCGGCAACCACAACGGCGGCTGGCTCGCCTTCGGGCCCGACGGCTACCTCTACATCTCGACCGGCGACGGCGGCAACGGCTGCGACACGCCGATCCGCGACGCCCAGAACCCGGACTCCCTGCGCGGCAAGCTCCTGCGCATCGACATCGACGGCGACGACTTCCCCGACCCGCTGCGCAACTACGCGATCCCGTTCGACAACCCCTACGTCGGCGCGCCGGGCGCCGACGAGGTCTGGGCGATCGGCCTGCGCAACCCGTTCCGCTTCAGCTTCGACCGCGACAACGGCGACCTGTTCATCGGGGACGTCGGCCAGGACAACTGGGAGGAGATCGACTACCAGGCGGCCGCCACGCCCGCACCGGTGAACTTCGGCTGGGTCTGCCGGGAGGGCTGCAACAGCTCCGCGACCGGCGCCTCGGGCTGCTCGCTCGCCGGCGGCGAGTGCAGCGGCCACACCGGCACGGCCTGCGAGTATCCGACCTCGAGCGGCCTCTGGGACCCGATCCTCTGCTTCTCGAACCCGGGCGGCTGGGCCTCGATCATGGGCGGCTACCGCTACCGCGGCTCGTTCGTCCCCGATCACGCCGGCCGCTACCTGTTCGCGGACGCCGCCTTCGGCCAGATCTGGCGTACCGATCCCGCCGACCTGACCACCGCCGCGTGCTGGGACGGCGGCAACGGCGGCATCTACGCCTTCGCCGAGGACCGGCTGGGCGAGCTCTACGTCGTCAACGGCGTCGCGCGCACCGTCGAGTGCCTCCACGACGGCAACCCGGACGGCTGCTACTGGGCCACCTGGGGCGGCTTCTTCCAGGACGACTTCGAGACCGGCGACACGGCGCGCTGGTCCTCGACCACCCCCTGAGGCGGCGCGCCGGCGACGCCGCGCGCCGCGCTTCGATGGTAGGGTCGAGGGCCTCGCGGTGGCCAAGGCCCGACTCCCCGTCCTCCCCTCCGATCCGCCGGCGCGGACGATCCGCAAGTCGCGCACGTCGAAGTGGCGCGCGGCGTCGCTGGTCGCCGTCCACCTGATCGTCGCCGCGCACGTCGCGCACTGGCTCGTGGCCGGCCGCACGGTCACGCCGGTCGAGCCCTCCGAGGCGATGGCGTTCGCCAAGGGCGGCGTGATCAACGCCGGCCTGATCTTCTTCGCCGCCACGATCCTGCTCACCGCGCTCTTCGGTCGCTTCTTCTGCGGCTGGGCCTGTCACCTCGTGGCCCTCCAGGATCTCTCGCGCTGGCTGCTCGAGAAGGCCGGCATCCGGCCGCGCCCGCTGCGCTCGCGCCTGCTCGCCTGGGTGCCGACCGTGGCCTTCTTCTACATGTTCCTCTGGCCGGCGCTGTGGCGGCTCTGGGCCGGCGACGACCCGACGCGCGTGCACGGCACCGAGCTGACGACCTCGGCGTTCTGGGAGACCTTCCCCGGATGGGTGGTCGCCATCCTGACCCTGCTCGTGTGCGGCTTCCTGTGCGTCTACTTCCTGGGCGCCAAGGGCTTCTGCACCTACGCCTGTCCCTACGGCGCGGCGTTCGCCGCCGCGGAGCGGCTCGCCCCCCTGCGCGTGCGCGTCACCGACGCCTGCAACGGCTGCGGACACTGCACGGCGGTGTGCACCTCCAACGTGCGCGTGCACGAGGAGGTTCGCGACTACGGCATGGTCGTGGATCCCGGCTGCATGAAGTGCGCGGACTGCGTCAGCGTCTGTCCGAACGACGCGCTCTACCTCGGCCTCGGACGCCTGCCGCTCGCCGCCGGGCGCCGGACCGCGCCGGCGGCGCCGCGGCGCGCGGCGCTCTCGCGCGGCGAGGAGATCGTCCTCGGCCTCGCCTTCGTGGCCGGCCTCGCCGCCTGGCGCGGGCTCTACGGCGAGATCCCGTTCCTCATGTCGCTCGGGCTGGCCGGCGTGCTCGCCTTCCTGACCCTGCTCGCGCTGCGCCTCGCGCGCCGGCGCGACCTCGCCTGGCGGCGCTGGCGGTTCAAGCGGGCCGGCGCCCTGCTGCCGGCCGGCCACGTCCTGGTCGCGCTCCTGGCGGCAGTCGGGACCGCCTGGATTTACGCCGGCGTGCTGCGCGCCGAGGCGGCGCTCGCCGACCGCGTCTACCGCGGCACCGCCCCGCAACGCTCGGCTCTGGTCGACGCGACGGCCGCGCCGCCGGCCCTCGACGCCGCCGTCCGGCGGCGGATCGAGGGCGCGCTCGGCCGCTACGAGCGCATCGAGCGGTGGGGGCTCTTCCCCTGGCTGGGCGCATCGGGGCGCCGGGCCGCGCTCGCCTACCTCGCCGGCGACGCCGCGACCTTCTCGGCGGCCGCCCGCACCGCGTTCGAGCGCGGCGAGGCGACCTTCGAGCTCGCCCTGCTGAGCGCCCGCGCCGCGGCCGAGCGGGGCGACCTCGGCGCGGCCCGGGCGGCGGGCGAGGCCGCCATCGGACTCGCGCTCGACCGCCCCGAGGGCTACGCCGCGCTCGCCGTCCTGCTCGCGCGCGGCGGGGCGCTCGACACCGCCGCCGAGGTGCTCGGCCGGGGCCTCGCCCGGCTCCCGGCCTCGACCCGCCTCGCCTACGACGCCGGCGTCGTGGCGGCCATGCGCGGGCGACCCGGGGAGGCGATCGACGCCTTCGCAAGGGTGCTCGAGCTCGATCCCGGCCACCGCATGGCGCGCGAGAACCTCGCCGGCATGCTGGCCGCGGCCGGGCGCTTCGAGGAGAGCGTGAGCCTCTACCGCGCCGCGCTCCGCGAGGCTCCCGGGGACCTCGACCTGCGCCTGCTGCTGGCGCGCGCCCTGGCCGGGGCCGGCCGCCCGGACGAGGCGCGCACCGAGGTCGCGCGCGTGCTCGCCGGGTCGCCCGGGCATCCCGCCGCGGAGGCGCTGCGGAGCGAGCTCGCCGCCGCCTCACCGCCGGCGAGCCCGGCACGCTGAGCCGGCGCAGCTCCTCGGGACGGCCCGCGGCTCCCCTCCCGAGGTGGGGAAGACCCCTCCCGGGGTGGCCTCTTCCCCACCCGGACGATCTGGTCTAGGATGCCGCAGCCGATCCGACCCAGCGACCCGCCGGGACCCGACGCGGAGCCGAAGGCGCCTCCCTCCGCGCGGATCGGGCCAACGACCCGGCGCCAGACCTCACGAAAGGCAGGAGAACGACGATGCAGCAGCCGTGGTCAGCCCGCCGCCGCACCCCGATCGCGATCGCGCTCGCCAGCGCGCTCGCCACCGCCCATCTCGCCGCCGCCGCCGTCCGGCCGCAGGCGCCGTCCGGGCAGACCACCGGCCCCGACGTGACGGTGATCAGCTTCTCGGGCTCGGCGCTCGGCAACTACGGCGCCGTCGCCGGCGTGCGCGCCTACGCCCTCGGCACGACCTCCTGCAACGTCGGCAACGTGCCGGTCTGGTGGTGCGACAGCAACACCTCCTACTGCTCCGACGAGCAGCACCCGGTGATCGCGCAGAACCTCTACCGGCTCAAGTCCGGGCGCTTCGAGCAGATCGGCATGAGCTGGCTCAAGCACGGCTTCGTCTCCACCAACAGCGCGAGCGCGACCTGCCTGCCCGGCGTCGGCTGCCAGCAGCCCCAGCGCGGCGGCGACCAGCTCGGCATCGGCTGCACCGACACCTACGGCTCGAGCCTCAACGGCTCGCGCCCGCTCGGCATGCGCTCCGAGGTGAATCCCACCACGGGCGCCTTCCCCTTCCCGTACACGTTCGTCGGCTCCAGCTCGCTGCTCGACCAGCGCATCCAGGTCGAGGAGACCGACCTCGACCCGGCGCTCAACCCCGGCGCGCTCTACTACGCCGAAGGGCAGTACATCGCCGCCGACGACGCGCGCGCCGGCAACGGCCTCAACAACGCCTCCTATCGCCAGGTCCTGGTCGGGCCCGCGCCCGCCTTCGAGCTGACCTTCACCGGCAGCATGGTGCGCGAGAAGTCCGCGCTCGAGGCCTGGCCCGTCCTCGACCCCACGGTCGCCCTGCTCAACGTGGACTACACCTCGCCGATCCGGCAGCGCTTCCACGTCGCGCGCAAGGCGACCGAGACCTCGCCCGGCGTCTGGCACTACGAGATCGCGGTCCACAATCTCAATTCCGAGCGCGCCGCCTGGGGACTCTCGCTCGACTTCCCGGACGGGACGGCGATCACCAACGTCGGCTTCCGCGACGTCGATCACCATTCCGGCGAGCCCTACGCGACCACCGACTGGACGATCGCGACCGACGCCGGCCTGGGACGGGTCTCCTGGACCTCCCAGGACTGGGACACCGACCAGAACGCCAACGCCCTGCGCTGGGGCACGATGTTCAGCTTCTGGTTCGACGTCGACTCGAGCGCGCAGCCGCTCGGCTGGCTCAGCCTCTTCCGACCCGACCCCTCGCGCGACGCCCCCGCGCTCTACTTCCGCCTGCCGCCGGTGCCGAGCCTGGCGCCTGCGGAGGCGCTCGCCCGCACCGCGTCGCCGCGCGACGCGAGCGCGGCCCGGAAGTAGCGCTCGATTCGCCGCGGCGTGAGCGCGCGGCCCCCTGGAGAATTCTGGAGCCGGCCCCCGTGGGGCCGTCCGCAGCTTGCCCGATCCGTGACTCGAAGGAGGAGCCTGCCGATGCCGAAGCCGAAGCCCGACCGCCGTCCCCGCCTCGCGCGCCTCGCCCTGCTGGGCGGCGCGCTCACGCTCGCCGCGGCCGCCGGCGCGAGCGGGCCCGAGGCGCCGGCCGGCCAGACGCTGGGACCCGACGTCACGGTCATCCAGCTCACCGACATCAACAACAACGGCGTCGCGGCCGGCATCCGGGGCTACTCGATCGGCACCACCTCGTGCAATGTCGGCAGCCAGCCGGTGGCCTGGTGCAACTCGCTCGCGGGTTGCGGCGGCGGCCTGCTCGCCCCCGAGGACCACCCGGTGATCGCGCAGAACCTCTACCGGCTCAAGGACGGCCGCTTCGACCAGATCGGGATGAGCTGGCTCAAGCACGGCTTCCTGTCGACCAACAGCCCGAGCTCGGCGTGCCTGCCCGGCGTCGGCTGCCAGTCGCCCCCGCTCGGCGGCGACCAGCTCGGCGTCGGCTGCACCGACACCTACGGCGCCGGCCTCAACGGCAGCCGCCCGCTCGGCATGCGCTCCGAGGTGGACGCGGCCAACGGCGAATTCCCATACCCGTACACGCAGCAGGGATTCTCGGGCGTGGACCAGTGGGCGCAGGTGGCCGAGGCCGACCTCGACCCGGCCCTGAACCCGGGCGCCCTCTACTACGCCGAGGGTCACTACGTGACCGCCGACGACGCCCATTTCGGCAACGGCTTCAACAACGCCTCCTACGCGCCGGTGACGGTCTCGCCGGGCAGCTACGACCTCTTCCTGGGCGCCACCGTCCGGGAGAGGGCCGCGATCGAGGCCTGGCCGCTCGCCGATCCCGCGGTCGAGCTCGTGCCGGTCGACGTCGTCGTCGCGGGCGCGCCCGCCCAGCGCTTCCACGTCGCGCGCAAGGTCACCGAGGTCGCCCCCGGC
>Ga0102851_10002129_pt1 | contig 11822 bp, 9 predicted proteins | sample Mud3Dept3metaG_FD_79558 | JGI IMG/M metagenome (GOLD analysis project Ga0102851, IMG submission 79558) | Freshwater wetland microbial communities from Ohio, USA, analyzing the effect of biotic and abiotic controls - Mud 3 Core 4 Depth 3... | ecosystem: Environmental > Aquatic > Freshwater >... | reverse complement strand
TTTATTCCATATTTAAATTTTCTTAACTTAAGAAAAACGCATGGATAACCGGTATTGATTTCCATCGCTCCGGCACCTGATTTTGTAAGCATTCTAATGCCAATATAAAAATTTGAAAATGTAAACGAACTAGGAATTTTTGGAAGATCAAATTTTAATACTTCAATATAGCTACAACCTCCACTATTTTGTTGACCACTTAAATATATTTGACCATAAGTACTATATACTTTATCAACTATATTATCTAAATCCGTTATCGAAAAATCATTTATTACATCGGGAAATCCGGTTCCTCCATTTGAATATAATCCGTCATATGTTGCATGTTTTAAATATAAGTCCCATCGTGGACCTGCACCATCATACCAGTTAGATAAATCAGCAAAGGTATCGGCATGCAAATTTTCCACTGGAAGAATCATATAGCTATTTTGTGTGTCAAGATCTCCCTGATCAAATAGTTTAGGATCTATTTCAATTTGATTATATGCTTCATTAACTCCGTTAAATTCGTATCCAAATGGAGCAATTCTTGAAAATCCGTCTTCATTGGTATGTGTATAAATTTCCGCTCCATTTGTAAGATGATTTCCATTACTATCATAAAAACCTTTACATGGCCAATGATCACAATCATATCTTCTATAAATTTTATAAAATTGCACCCATGATCTATCATCACCTGTATCAACAAGTTCAGTTTCAAAAAAATCAACAGTTACAAATCGTAAAAATTCATTCGCTTGCTGGAAAGAATAAACTTCACGTATTTGATTTTTACCTGTTCCGTCAACTATCTTTACATATGTATCAACAGGATATGTTACCGATGACCCACCGGTACTTCTAAATTCACATTGATAATTTCTTCCAGGAGATTGTGATATATCCGTTATTGGAAACGATACAGTATCAACATAGTCACTTCCAGTAAAAAAGGAATCATTATAAAATTTTGATTCAATCTTATCAAATGTTCTAATAAATTTAGATAATGATGACCTTGATATTTTTTCAGTATTATTATCTATAAATGGAATTAATTTACCAAATGTCGCTGGAACAACTTTTCCTATTGTATCATTTGATGCATGCGGGTATTGTAATGTTGTAATTACGTTTAGAATATTTGATCTTCTCTTTTCTTGCATTCCTTTAAACGGGATCTTATATTCTTTATTTGTATACGAAGGACTGCAGCAAGTATAAGTTCTAATTTTTGTACTACTTGAATTCCCATCATCAAAATTAAAATACCATATTTCAAGTTTTAATCCTTGTAAATTAATATTTTTTGATATAAGAATATCTTGAAATTTATTATTATTTTTTATAGTTACATCACCATTACCGGGACTTGATGTATTACCACCATTTCGTAAGTCAATATTAACTGAAAACTTACTAATCCCATTTTGAACAATAATTCCATCAGCCCAACCAGTTAATCCTACAATTGAATTCTGAATCCATCTAAATTCCGAATTTTCATTTGCAACATTATAAAGACCTATATCAGCATCAGCAACAACGGTATTATTTTTATCGTCAAGGATAATTTTTATACCAAAACATTTTGACATATTTATACCTTTTTTAATGCAAGTTGGATATCAAAATTATCGAAACCAATATGTTTAACTATTATTTTGTCTGTAAATAAATGTACTGTATAAGTTGCGGCCGATTCATGATCTGCACCGAAAATATAATAATAATCTCTCGTAGTGATGTCAAAATTACCGCTTCTTTTTGTATTTGTTAAGTAATTAAGAATTGCGGCACATTTACTTGTATTACATTGTTGTGTATATTTAACTATTGAAGAATCACCTGTTGAACCTCTATCAAAATATTGAGAAGAACTATTCTCCGTAAATTGAACTGATATTGTATATTTTTGATTAGGTTCAAATAATCCTTGTGGCATCCTACATTTTGTTACATCACCAAAAGTCCATAAACCATCATCTATTTCAGTTGGTAATGGAAAAGAAGGATAAGAACCTACATTTGTAATAATGAGATTACAAATAAAACATTTAAATGGATTCTGTTGTATTTTTGGAGTATCTCTATATTCAATTGATACGGTAAAATTTCCAGTATTTCCTTTATCACAACCGAAAGGGTACAGATCGTTTCCAGTGGCCGGTAGAGTTAATGTGACGTTTTTTGCTCTTGCAGTTGTATTAATAAATGTATTTAATGCCTGTTGTTGTGCGGTTGTAAGAATAAATGTACAATTGCATTTTCTTTTATCATATTTGATTCCATTATCAACTATAATAGTTGTATTATTATCTAATTCAGTAAAATCAAAAGGTAATAAAATTTGAACTTCATCATTTAATAATGGAAAAGGTAACTCAATACTATTATTGTTATATGTAAATAATATATCACTCATGATTGTTCTACTCCACAAATATAGGATAATTCACCTGTACATTGATTTGATTCATATGGTGAAATAACTATAATTTGTTTTATGTTAACTTCTGATTGATAACTTTCACCACATCCGCCATAACCCCTTAATTGAAATTTTTCATTTATAATTAAATTATCCGAATCTGATTCATATGTTCCTGTTAATTCTAAATCGTCAATAAAAGCATAATAAGAAGATCCGATTTTTATAAATGTTATTCTATGATCTATATCATTTTGATTATTTCTATCTAATGTCAGTATAATCGATTCATTCATATACATTTGAATAACTAATCTATTACTACTATAATAAAAATTAAATTTGAATCCATGAACAAATGTTACTCCATCATAAATACCGAAATATATAGAAGAAGGATTATAATATCCATTTTCATTAAAATTTAAATTTACAGAATAACCCCAATTACCAGCAGGTAATGATTGAATAGGTGATTGAACATCAGAAGATACAACAGTAAAGTCAAATGGTGCAACTAACCATTTTAAATTCATCCATCCATTTGAAAAATCAGCCACTATTCTTGTACCATAAAAACCCAATGCAAGTATCTCTTTACAATATATTTCCGTACCGGCATTACAATTTGTTAATATATAATAGCATGTATAAGAGCATGGTAAACTAGGTTCTTTCTGTTGCAAGCTTAAACCTTTTATACATTCAAAATCGATTTCAGTTAACTTATCATTTGAAGCAGTAATCTTTAAATTCGTAATGTTTATAGTGAGATTATTTGATACTAAAAGTAATGATCCTTCATTATTATTTATTATCTTACTAATTAATGAATTTAAATTATCAGCATCGTCATATACAGTAACTTTACCATTTATAAATGAATCGCTAATTCTTGAACCATCATATCCACTACTTTTCATTATATTAGAAAATATATTAATTATTTCACCGCTATTAATTTCAAATTTATCAATAGTAAAATCAGTATTAAATAATCTAAATGATGAATTTAACAATATGAACGGATTTACATTATCAAAGTTTCCAGGTATGATAATATTATCAAATGAACGTGTTAAAATTGATTCTAAAGAACCAATAAATGAGAATTCAGCTTTGATGCATTTACCAGTTTCACCAGTAAATTTAACCATACCCATAGCACCACTTATTTTATAAACTATTTGCCTTTGTTCATTACCTTCTTCGGGAAATACAACTTCTATAGTCGATGGATTTCTATTTTGTAAACTATCATGAATTATTTTAATGCCATTTGAAATACTTAATTTCTTCCATCCACAAGATTCAATAATATCAAAATAAGATGGTGATACAGTTAAATCATTCATTGTATATAGATCTACTGAAAAATTAAGAGCACATAATTTTTTTCCAGAGATTGAAGGAAATTTAGAAAAATCACCTGTACAAATATTCTGAAAATATATTTCAATATTTGGTTCAATTTTTATATCAGAATTAATCAAGTAATGATAATCACTGGAAGAAAGGGTTTCAGATTGATACGGTACTGTCTCGTGCTTAAATCCAATAGTTGGAATATTTAATAATCTATAATTTATTTTCTTCTGTAATTGATATGTACCAATAGGAAAAGGTTCTTCATACGAAAAACCTAAAAAGTCATTTGCAATAATATCCATTGGATTGCAACCAAGTTTTGCTATACTACTATTAAATTTTGGTTTTAAAAAATCAAGACTATTTATATCAATAGATAATAATTCATTCAAATAGTTTACATTTTCAATATTACCCGTTCCACCAGAAATTAAATTGTCAGTAGCACAATAATCTATATTTACAGTTGCACTATTTATTTGAAAAGAAATACTACCGGAATTATAGCTGAATGCAAAAACATTTTTAATGATAACATTTAATACATTTGATAATGGAGGGATATGTATTGAAGATGAATCCTTTGCACATACTACGCAATTATACATTTTTCTACGTGGAGTAGGAGGATCATAAAGAATTCCACCAACATTATTATTAATAATTGATCCATCATAGCTCAAACAATTCGATATTGTAGCAAAGTTCTCTCCATTATTTCCTAAATGTATAGCACTATCTACATATGATTCAGTTAATATAAAAATGCATCTTGATATTTTAGATCCATCTGAAGTACGTCTTCCGAAATAAATACAATTTGAATAGCAATTTACAAATTTTAAATATTCAATTTCACATAAACACCAATAAGTATAAGGTACTAACTGCAATGCAGGATAGTTATCATTACATGTTAATGTATACCATTGCGATTGATCTGATTTAAGATTTTCATTATGATTGCATGTAATTTTTATTTTGCTATCAGGATTTTTTGACTGAAAATAACTTCCTTCTGAATTCCATGTGATATTGGAAATAATGTTTAATATATATTCTTCATGTAAAGATAAACTCTGAATATAATTTAAGGCAATGGTAAGATTTTCAAAATCACCACCATTACCTATATTATAAATATATTCCGACATATCTATCTTGCTGTCTCATAATTTCTTAATCTTCCTTCATTCCTTGCGCGTAAAAGCGCATCACCTAACACTGGAACAAGACTATCGACGGTGTATCTTGCAGCATTCATATCATAATTTGATCCATTTGCAACAGTAATATTAAGATTGATAGGTGTACTTACTGATTGACTATTATTTGAAATACTATTATTTGTAATTTGATTTGGTCGTGAAAGTAGACTGAATAGATTTGATTGTTGTCCTAGTGTCAAAATCATTTCACGAGAATTTACCATTGCCGGTATTTTATCACCTGTATTCTGATTACCGGGAACAATACCACCATATTCATATTTTTGTGATGCAATTAGTGCAATCTGTGACGCACCTAATGCAGCAATAAACGGTATTTGCCACTGCAACCCAGGTGCAAGTGCTTTTGATATACCTAAAGCCATATTAGCAGTAGCTTGCGCTATATCAAGTGTTTTCTGCATTGCAGATGATGTCTTACTTGCTTTTGTCAAATTACTTATAGTTTGAAATGATGCATCGGATATAAATTCATTATTTTTAATTTTTTGTTTTGTTATCTCTTCATCTTCTTTCTTTCTTTTCTCATTTTCTTTTTTTTCAATTTCTGAAGATTTAACTCTTCTATTCATTTCAGTAACAAAACGTTGATTTAAAATATCAATTCTTTTTTGTTCATCTTGCTCAATAAATTCCGATTCTTCTTTCTGTAATTTTATTGCTTTATCATATGTCTCTCTTGCCATTCTATCAATTTCATTATCTCTTTTTATTTGCTTATCAAGTATTGCTTGTTTAAGATTATCAATCTGAACTTGATAACGTTCTGTAATTAAATATCTTTGCTCTTCCGTTAATCTTACATTACTTAATTCAGTATCTCTTTGAACTTCAAGATTTTTTATTTTTCCTTCTTCAGTAAGATCCCAAAGCTCTTTTTGTAATTTAGCAGTAAGTAAATTTGATTCTTTTAAATTATCAAAATACTTTGACATATCATTTTTAAATCGAGCACTTCTTTCACTTGAAATTTCAGGATCATTTTTATATTCTTCAATTCTTGCTTTTGCTTTTGCAACTACTTCAGCACTGTATTGATCCGAATTTGCAAGTATTCTTTGTGCATTTTTATAATTATATTCCATAAAAGCAACATATTCGGCACCTTTATTTTCAATTTTTCCGGACCAGAAATCACTTTTCATTAGTAAACCAATTGCCTCTTTCGTTTCACCTATAGATAATTTTAATTTATCCCACCAGTCTTTAGATTCAGCAAGAGCAATAGCTTGACCACCAAAACGTTTATTTACAGAATCAATAATATTATCTACTTTACTTAATTCATCACCTGATTCTTTTACTTTTATACCATATCTTCCAAGCAACCCTGTATTTCCTTCAATTGATCGACCTAACAACCTTGCAGCGGATACGGCATCCATACCAGTTGCAGCAGCAAAATCAAGTGATGCTTGAGTCAGTTTTTTTATCTGTTCTTCATCTTTTGTAAAATAAGAAATTGCTGTTTGAACAGAACGTATTTGTTCATCATCAATTGTTAATTTCTTCATCAATACTTGTGTTTGATCTTCAAGAGCACTTGAAGTATATCCAAGTGAAGCTTTAAGAAGTAATTGTGTCTTTTGATATTCCTGGGCAGCATTACGACAATCAAAAAAGAATCGAATTGCCTCTCTTGCAGATGCAAAACCAAGAAATGATTTTACAAGCAATCCGGTAATTTTATTCAGTCCGTCAAAATCATTACTTATTTTACTTGTATTTTCTTTTGTATTTTTTGATAAGTCAGTCATTCCTTGGCTGATTTTTTCAAGTTCAGGTGTTATTGCATTCTTTAATCTTGCCTCAAGCTCCATTGCATCAGACATATTTATTTCCTATTCTGCAATAATTCACTATTAAGAATATTTTCCGCTTCCAAATATCTCGGACTAATATTTTCAATGTTAGGAAAAGGTGAAGATGGATGATTTTGATAAAAAGAAAAACATTTAATGAAGGAGTGTATTGAACTTGGAATGAATCTAATTGGACAAGACCAAAATTTTCTAATAGTTTCTTTATCTTCATCAACCATTGTCGGAATTGACATAGTAGATTTACCATTACAACCCCATACTTCTTTACGGTCATTATCTTCCATGCATGTACTACAATTAAAATTTTGCCCCGCACGACCGCTCCAAAGCAGGGCAACTATTTTAAACCCAATACTTCCTCATTTGTTAATTTTGATCTACTGGTAATAACTTCACTTAATTCCTCAAGTAATTCTCTCGGTAAGGTATTAAAATTACTATTATTGTATTCAATAATAATTCCATTAACATCATAATAATTTTCCCAACTTTTTAATCCTTTCTTTACTACTGCAATTGTGTACTCACCATGTTTAATTTGAACTTGAGCTTTTCCACCATCAACAAAAACCTCTCCTCTCATCATATCTGCATATCGTAAACAGTCTTCACCTGATATAGGTGATAAAGTAAATTTTGGTTTCAAATCATTCGGTAATGTACGATAAGCAACAGGAACATATACAAAAGTTTCATCCGGTTGTATTGCAACAAAACTTCTTATTTTGTCAATATACTCTTTTGAAATAATAATATTCTCAATCTTTTTTTCCATACATTCTCACCTTTCAATTAAGTTTTTGAACCTTGAAGAATTTCACACTCGTCATTACCATTTGAGCCTCTTTTAAGTCCCAGTTTTAAGGGATTTGTTAAATGTCCTTCTCTTACATCAGGATTATAAGGAGGTCCTTCTAATTGAACGGCAGGAGCAGTAATATAAAAAGGCACTGATCCGCCAATTGTTACTGATAATGCACCCGTAGTATTATTTTGCTGTGGTGTTAGTAAATCAAGATCATCAGTCACTACCATATCAGGATCACAATCACAAGTCATATTCCTATCGCTAATCCTTGCTCCATCGTAACCACTAGATTGACTTATATCGGAAAATAAATCAACAGTCTCATTACTATCAATTGAGAATTTACTTGGAAATTGCCAAGTCCCATATAGAGAAAATGTTGCAGCTAATACCGCTGGAGGAAGAGCAGTGTCCCATGCAGTAGGCATTACAATCGTTGCATTGGGCCTCGTTGTTACACTTACAAGTGAACCAGTGAATTCAAACAGTAGTTTAATTGGTTGTCCAACTTGAGGACTATCAATTTTCAGTTTTCCCATTGCACCTTTCATTTTTACAACTGCCTGACGGGGAGTACTTCCTTCCTCAAGATATGCGACTTCTATTGTCAACGGAACTCTGTTATATTGTGCATTAGGGGTTAAACTTATTCCAGTGGCTCCATGAGCTAATTGTTTCCATCCGCATGCACGTATCATTGTAAAATACTGTGGTGCAGTTGCAACAGTGGAGCCAGGATATAAATCAACAGAACATGAACATGTACATTTTCTTCTACCAGAAATTGAAATATCTTTTGAATAATCTCCTCTTGCAAGTTTTCGAGCATAACTTTCTATATCAGGTGTTATTTTTACATCATACACTCTTTGATTGTAATTTGCAGAAGTAAGTGTTTCCACAGTGTAGGGTGTAGTTTCAATTTTACATCCAAAAACTTTTGTTGCATCCATCAATCTTAACATTTTATTACCTCCTGTTAAACCATCTGATTAGGATCATTTTTTCTTATTGAATAGTAAACTTCAAAATCAATTGATAATCCGCAATTTGGTACCTCTCTTTCCGTACCCCATATTGTATTTGCCAACCATAAACAATTAAAAGCAGTACGAGAACCATTTAAAGGCTTTATATAATAGTTTTTACCGAAGTAAGTTTGAAAATCGGAAATTACTTTATCTTGTGCAAGTCGCGTATTATTTATATCATAAAGAAATATATCAAATTGAACAGGTAACAAAATATCATATATTGGATCATTGGCAATATATCTATTGCCTTGTCTACGTTCAGTACCATAGAGAATATTTACAGTTGGATAAGTTGACATTTTCTCCATATTTATTTCAGGATCAAAGACATCTGTATAATTGTAATTGTATCCTGCAATTATTGACATTTCTTTAACACATGACATTAAAGCATTACGTAAATTAGTTCTTGCACTACTCAATTTTTAGCTCCTCAATTAATTTTTCAGCTATTGCTTTCTTTTTCCTTAAATACTCTTCTCGTTTATTGTATTTTAACGACAACTCGTTATAATGCAATGCCATACCATTCATACCTTTCGAGTTAAAAATATCAGTCAATCTATCAGCAGGTAAATCAGTATAGAAGGGTTCTGTTTGAAATTTACCTGTACCAATTTTCTTTTTCATTGCAGTCATATACATTTTTGCGGATGCATCAAATAAATTTTTAAAATAGTAAACATCACCTAATACTACATATGGCTCTGCATAATCATGAATATATGAAAGAGCAAGTCTACAATAGCTTTCTATTCTATTAATATTTTCTTGTTTGAAATTATATAAAGTTGCATGAGGGTTAATACCCCCATAAGCATAAAACCATATCATTTCAAGTGCTATTGCGTAAAGCATTTCATAGCTTGATTCCATATCATTAAGAATTTCATTAAGTAGACTTAAGCCTTCTTCAACTTTTCCTACAAATAAATAATCTCTTCCAAGAAAATATTTTATCTGAATATCATTTTTATCTTTATTATATTCATGTAATAATATATTTACATTTCTTAATGCACTTGTATAAGTTGGTTTATTAGGTAAATGTGTATTGAACATACCGTTAATTGTTGCATACTTAACCATTTCAATTCCAGGAAAAAGAGTTTCATGAACTGGTCTTTTCCATTGAACTTTTTGTCTATCAAATACTCTTTCTCTCTTGAACCATACGTCATTATTACCATTTTCATTAAGAATAATAGTATAAGGTATAAGCCAAATTAATACATCTTTATATTTATCATCTTTTATAATCCTAATTGCATCAATCAATTTATCTTTATATTGTTCAAGACATACATCATCAGCATCCAGCCACCATATTTTATCTGATTCAGTTTTTATTCGAGCGTAATCTCTTGCTCCACCAAAATTACCATAAGGAAATTCTTCACTTTCCCACTGGAAGAAAAAAACCTTTTTTGTATATTCGAGAGCAACTCTAATTACTTCTTCATCTTTTGATGTATTAACTATCACAATTTCATCAAAATTATTTTTTGCATCATATGATATCAGACATCGATTTAAAAGATATGCTTCACCAGGACCAACAATAATATTTAAAGCAAGAGTTGTCATTAATAATTTCCTTTTCCTGTTTCAATAATTTTTACTAAATCAGATACTCTTGAATCATAAGAATGATTTTTTCTTACTTCAGCATATCCATTTATTGATATCTGCAATCTTTCATCTTCATGATCCGAAAAATATTTAATCTGAGTAACACAATCATTATAATAAGTATATCGTATTAAAGAACATCCATAACCAAATATATAACAGAGACCAGGTGTTTCATTTGTTAAAAGTAAACATCCTGCACCCATCATTTCAAAAGTTCTAAAATTGATATCATCAGCCTCGTTTCTATTCCATCCGATCTTATAAGAATAGATTTGATTTATCATATTATCACCACAAACATTTATTGCAGTATGCATATTACAATCAGTTTTTAATTTATCAATCCATTCTCCTCGATTGCTCTTTGATCCACAAAAACCTAACTGAATATGCTTATCTTTAAAATTTGTAGGTGTAATTAAATCTGAAGGATAACAATTAGGGAACCAGTATGCATTTATCCTTTTTTGTTTAAATTGGTTAACATAATTATATGTTGACACTAATACAATATCAATTTTATTATCTAAAATAAACTTTACATGCCTTTCAAAATCTTTATGTGAATCAATAGACCAAAATACCTTCAGTCCCTTGAAATCATTTACATAGTTAATTGAATCGAGAAAATAGTTTTGAGTGATAATTAAAATATCAAATTCACTAAATAAAAATTTTCTCTTTTGTTCAGTAAGAATATTCGTATCTTCTGCATTAGTATTAAAACCAGCTCTCCAAAAAGCTCTTTCAAATCCTCTTGCAATACAAAATTTTTCAATAGATTGATCAATTGGAATATCCTGTAAAATTAAGAATTTCATGCAACTTTCCTTTTATTGTATTCAGTTAATTTTTCAATCCACGTTTTTGTATTCGTTTGCTCTTTTACTCTTCTTCTGTTCGGCAATGCAAAACCGCAGTGTTTACAATATAAATTAAAATATTCAATACATTTTTCTTCTGTTAAATCATCATAAGATAATGCAGCAGGATAGTAACTAAAAACCCTTGACGAAGCGGCCATTGGTGAGCACGGAAACCATCCAAGATAATTAAAACAAATACCGCAATTTTCAGTTTGAAAACAACCTATTGTATATTCTTCTTTTAAATCATCAGGACTTTCATTTACAGGTATATAATCAATTTGATGTATACCGTCTTTTTCAGCAATTCCAAGAGCAATATTGTACTGTACACTTATTTTAGAAGTTTTCTCTCTTATTTCATGACAGGAATTATTCGTTAATAACCATAAATTTACACCAGAGATTTTTCTATAATCAACTAATAGTTCAATAATTTCAAATATCCATGGATTTAATACAGGTTCGCCACCGTGTAAAGTAATTTGTCCGATTGGATTTTCAGATACAATAAGATCATCAATAAAGTTATTTATATTATCAGGTGTTAAATCTCCATGGTAAGGAGCTTGAGTACAAAGATTAGAACAGTTATTACATTTAATATTACATCTATATGTTAAACATAACTCAACTAAAT
>Ga0102851_10002126_pt1 | contig 11827 bp, 30 predicted proteins | sample Mud3Dept3metaG_FD_79558 | JGI IMG/M metagenome (GOLD analysis project Ga0102851, IMG submission 79558) | Freshwater wetland microbial communities from Ohio, USA, analyzing the effect of biotic and abiotic controls - Mud 3 Core 4 Depth 3... | ecosystem: Environmental > Aquatic > Freshwater >... | reverse complement strand
TTTCAATAGAGTCCCGGCCTTAGTCTAGCCCTCAGCCTAATAAGCTGTGTCACCCCGATAGGTCTTCGCTCTCTTCTCACTATCGGGTTTGCGAAGGGAGCTGGTGGAGTTGGTGACCGACAAGCACTGGTCGCCCCCAAGTAAGTAAGTAAGTTGTCGGACTTAAACCGAACATGATGGTAGTACTTGTACATTAATTGTTATAGCACGCGGGTTCAACTCCCGCCAGGTCCACCAATTTATGAAAGAGAAAAAATTCTTAGAAGATATTTGCAGAGCAACTAGTCATGAGTTCATAAGAGGAACCACTCCCTGTAGTAGATGTGGGTTGTATCAGTATGCAGAGACTCTTCAGAATCAGCTGTCCGCAAAATATATAGGATTGAAAAGAACGTCTAGTCTATCTGAACGAATTTTCTACGCAGCCTCTCTCATACTTCGGCAGGCATGGTCTAATGGTGAATTGCGTCATTATAAAAATTTATCAATCGAAGTAGATACTATATCTAATGGATACGTACTAAGATTCGATGCTCAACCTGGATGTGAATTAGAGTATACCCACCATCAAATGCGTATTCCCTCCGTCCTAGGTTTATAATGTATAGATCAATGCCCTCTATAAGTATATTAAAAGATGGAATAGTTATTGGTGCTCTGGATATAAGACACACGGACTTTCATACTGTTATCAGAGCAGATAGGGCAATGTGCTTCGGAGAAGCGTTCGCAGAAGGTACTGCCTACCAGATAAATATAAAGACAGGGGAAGCTTTCAATAAAGAATTTTGCGCACAATGTAGTAATGAACATTACGTTGTGAAGAAGTCCGGAGCAGCTATAACTACGTTAGATGTAAGATTACTTAGAGGAAGTACTCCCTACGCTCTCAACGAAGACATATTTATCTATAATGATTTACAATTTATATGCACGTAAAACTAAGTGTATTCTGGTTATGCAACTGCGGCGAGAAGTTTACAACTCCTACTATTCCTCTAGATCATACGCAGAGTTGCCTACCTTATCAAGTAAATAGCGCTAATGGTGGACGTCTTCAGATTGTTGAATCGAGTTACGCTCCCATATACCCAGTACAACAAGTTGTAATAAATTGTGACTTGAATGAACCTCCAGTCTAAGAAAGAATTTTTCAGACAACTTTGTAGAACAGTTGGTCATGCAGAAACTAGACCAAATGGAAGATGTTCCCGTTGCCAGAAAAGAATAGCTGGATACCTTGGTTCTATATGGGGAGTAGAAGTTCTAGGAATGACCATTCGCAACACCCTCGGCATAGCTAAAATTCAAATTTATAACGACCCTCCTCCAGATGTGGACAAATCGTAAGCAGGTTAATCTCTGTTGTTTGATAGATGAAGCCTCTCGTTGCCGAGAGTGTAATACGCCTCTCTGTATGGCACACACTGTAGAAGCGAGTACTACATGGAGTAGCGAAGATGTTATGTTCGACCTTTTGTGTAAGCAGTGCGCTTTTAAAAGGTATTTATATCGAGCAATACCAGGTATATTACTTCTGGCCTTAATAATTGTCGTCATTTTCGTACCAAAATAATATGGTAGCGATAGATCCAGAAGATCTTCCCAACATGACCCCAGTCTATATTGATGTTAGTATTAAAGCCTTTAAGACCAAATTATGTTGTAGAGTCAACCCAGTAGCAATAGTCTATAAGAAAGTTGTATGTCAAACATGTTTTGAGCGTTTAAGAGCTGGTTATACGCGTGGTGCTTGGGATATAGGCGGCACAGGAGGAACTACTTAATGGAATGTTGTTCAACAAAGCCGACAATACTTTGTCGCGTATGTAAGTTAAGCGCGTGTATGCAGCACTCTCTTTCCTTTAGAAGGCTACACCCACCCGCAGATATGTTGTCGCCTAATGGTAGAGAGATGTTCTTGTGTGGAGAAACCGCTCTAGGCTACATAAGCGAAGCAGGTGTTGTCATCCTACAAGATATTAAAGCCGTTCGAGATGCATATGTTCCAACCAAAAGTTAATCCGTATTCCTTCGCTGTGTCCAGTCCAGCATCCCCATCCCTCCTCTAACGTAAGCCGCCCCCTCCAGTTTTACCGAACCGCGCTGTTTTACGTTGTGCCTACCCGCGATTTTGGCCGACAAATAAAAAAGATTGGCAATGTCAATGTTGCACATTGCCAATCTAAATCAATATCTTCGAGACTACGTCTCTTCAGGCATATTGAGATCTATGATCTTATTTATTGTCCGACTCAGGATATTATATCTCTTCACGTTGATATCCTTATACTTTACCTGAGGAGAAGTATTTATTGGAGAGGTGGGAATATATAACCTACCTCCCTGTACTTGTACGTAATTCTCAAACTTTCTCTTACAACGAGAACACTTTGAATTGAACCAGGCTCCCCCAGACATGCCTTGTCCGCTGTAGTCAACAAGTTCATGACCAACAGATGCACAGATATCTCGTCGTAACTTCTTTATTTCAGAGAGGGAAGACATCGCCAAATAACCAGTGACTCGAAGTTATATCATTAAGAAACTTAAGAAGAGTGGTATCCTTCTTCTTACAACGCTTACACATTGATACAAAACCACTCATAAGAGTATTGTCGTGACCAACAGCAAGACAAGTATCACGCCTTATCTTCTTCGCTTGGGATATCTTTATCATATATGGGTAAGTCACCTGGCTCTACATCTATACTATCTGCCTTTATTAACTTCTTTATCGAAGAGTAATCAAGAGTCTGTCTGAGAGGAGAAGCCATTGCCTGGCCTATTCTTCTGAGAGCATCCTCGTTCATCCACGATACTTTCTCTTCACAACGAGTACATACGTTGGCAAATTCGTTGGGATCTTTGAACCATTCGTGACCTGCTGCACGACAAATATCCTTTAAGAATGATTTAACTGAAGGAGGAGCATTCTCTAAAAGCTTTCTTACCTCAAGATACTCTTCGATTGTCATACTTTTTTATCCAGATGTACGCCATTCTCTTCGAGTAACTTGGTGAGACTATCATAAAGATCCGACACTCCCTCTACCTTATAACACGCAGTATTACACGCTTCATCTCCATCACAATAACATTCTTTGTTTGAAACGTAGAGAGATCCATATATAAGATCATAAATCTTTTCTCTTAACTTCTCTTTAACTGTCGAGACTTTCTTTGAGTCTTCTTTGGGCTTTTTCAAGGACACTTGAACCTCTGTAATATAGATCTGAATATCTAACACGAACAACGCTTCCTGCCGAACAACGAGTACATATACCACCAAGTATCATAACCATCTCTTGAGGGCTATGAGTTACTTTTTCAACCCCTTCATGACCTAGAATACGACAAATATCTTTAAGAAAGTTCATTGGCTAAACACAATCCAGTGGCTACCATCCCACATCTCAAAGCCGTTTATATCTATATTAAACGTAAGAGTTCCTGCAGGTATGACATCCACATCTTTCCTAATAGGCATCGTGCCGACATAATAGGCCGCTCCTAAGACGAATACGGCTTCTGGATCCCTCTTCTTACATCGAGAGCACAATCCCTTTATATAGGAGTGACCAACTGTCTTACATAGGTCACGTCTCATCTTCTTAAGGACGCTGATATTCATCTTGTTTAGGTACAAAGTTGTCAACCTTCTCTATACTTCTTTTAATACAAAGAGAATGTTCGCTATGATGGATTGACATAAAATAAAACTTGTCATGCATCTTATCCGACAAATCCCTTAGATCCCCGTAGCAGGATGAACACAGACGCCACTTACAATTCGTACAGTAATAGAGCGTGTCTAGTGTGCAGCAGAGGTCTGGGACTATGCGCATTATCTCTTTCCGGCTTTATAATCAGGAGGAGGGAGTTTAATCCCTTGTTTGGCTTCTTCCTCAAACTTCTTTGCGAATTCAGGAGAGAGCTTCCATCCGAGCGTTCCGTCGCTTCGAACTGTCATGATTATTTCTTTTATGACAATTAAGATAGGCTTCCCATCTTTACCGATGCTAGCGATAACGGGCGTACCTAATTCCGTTTCTACTACTTTATCTTGGGCGGGCTTCGGGATATTTAGATTTCCTGCCCAAGCCACGATGCCCATGTATCCAACGAAGATAACTGCAGCTACTGCTACGAATTTATTGATATTCATAATGACTCCTCTCGATGATTATACAGACAAACCTAAAATTATGGCTAGAAATTTAGAAATTTTTTGGGGCGCATTTGCGGTTTATAATGCATATTGCGGGGTGAATGTGGGGATGATCTCCGGCCTATCTCCGGCTGTTCTACTACTATAAGATACCGGAAAAATGAAGTTGAAAATCGCTATATTGGTAAAACCCGGGTCCAGACATTATTACAAGAAATACGTAAAAATGCACTATTTTGCGCCCCCATATGACCCCCGGCCATATACCCCCGGTATGTCGCCCCCGGGGTGTATATATGGCCCCCGCCCCATATACCCCGTCTGGAAAGCTATAGGAGGTTACATGTACATAGCGTTAGCACGTATGTCCGTAATCGTATATGCTGCAATGTCGGTAGCAGCGTACTACGATGGTGATTGGCGTAGAGGTACGTTAGCCTTATTGTTCGCAATGGCTAATGCGTTGATGTTTATATTCTAGGAGGTGTAATGAAGAAGAGTAAGAAGCACCCACTGGATAAGTGGGCTAAGGTTCCTCCGCCTAAGGTAGCACGAGTCAAGGCGAGAGCTACTGAGGAAGACGTTGAACACCTGACTTCATTAGGGAAGAAGGTATTCCCTGGTGGAGAGTTTAGGAGCAGCAAGACCGTACATACCGGTCGTGCAGGCCACGACTAACCAAGACGCAAGGAGACTAACATGAAGCTGATACTGAAGAAGAAGAAGACGGTCAAGCGCCGGACGCAGGTCGACGTCATCCGGCAGACGTTGTCGGCCTTGAAGTACTCGAAGAAGGAGATCGAGGAGGCCGTCATGAAGCACAAGGAGATGTCGACGAGGCAGCCGAAGCCGACGTTGACCAATGAGGAGAAGTACAAGGTAGCGGCTGCCCTGACCGAAGGGAAGCTGGTGTTCAGAACGGAGACCGGAAAGATCAGGGTCTTCGATCGGAAGGAGTACGTGAAGATGTCGGAGAGAGGAATACGGAGGGCCTCTCAGCTGAACAAGAAGTCGTAAGAGTCGTCTGATTGGAAAGGCCGTAGGGTGCTCGCATAGGCCCTACGGCCTTTTGTTTGAGACGATTGGTCTCACTCTGGAGGTCGAACGGCTCTAGAGATCTTAAGAAGGAGAATCCCTAAACCCCTATATGATTAAACAACCTGATGCAACTGGTGGCAGTATGCGTCGCCTAGGCTACAGGTCAAGGAGTCTATAGAAGTATAGATAGTAAAGGAGAATAACAATGGAGAAGCAACTGGTGTTCGTTATTCAGATACATGTTCCTGCAGAGCAGAGAAGTACTCCTCCTGTAGGTAAACCTCAAGAGGACTACGTGCGTGAGTCGTTACAAGATTGGGCTCGACGTTGTCGTGGAGCGTATGCGGCGACGGTGCAGATCGATGAAGTCAAGGTGCAAGGAGAATAGTATGGTTAAAGTGTTCATGATACGTATAGAGACGACTCACTTCGACTCTCCAGGAGACGCTCAGACGAAGTGGGAAGAGACGACGAAGGCTCTACGCAGAGCAGCTGGAGAATACTTCTATGAGCCAGAAGTAACCGTCGACGAGATTAAGCTAGCCGCCTGAAATTGGATTAAGGAGAAACAAAATGAATAAGACACTCGAAGAAGGGTGCAAGAGAATAGTCGAGGCTGTAAAGAAGAAGCCTATGACATGGAGAGAGTTAAGGCCTATCTTCTATCAGGCAAGCACGGAGAGGTATTACTTACTCTACATCGCTCTCCAGAGGTTGAAGCGTACTGATCTCTTGTACGCTAGAGAGGGGAAGTTCTATCTGGTCAAGCATCCCATCGGAGGTACTTGCTAATGCAAATGATAATGGAACGTCTAATGTTCTTCATCATCATGTTACGCCTGAGGGGGTTCTAATGAAGACACAATGTGCAAGGCGCTGGGCAAAACGGTAAAATACCCTATAACCCGCCAGAGAGCGGAGAGACTTCAACCGGAGGAAATAGACATGAGCGGTGTCATTATGGAGGACGGTACGCAGTGGGAGCGCTGTAACCAGTGTGGGGCCTGGGTACGCATACAGGACCTGTGCTATGAATATCCCAGCCCCGAGTTTACTTGTGGGAGGGACCTGTGCAATAAATGCTGTGGCTGCAAGCCATAGCAACTAGACAACACCAGGCTACGAAGTGCTTACGGCTACAGGCCTACCTGCGTGGACTAGGTAGCTTAATCCTACTCATCATAGGTGTGAGCTATGGTGGGTAGTAATAAGGCTACATGTGTATCGTAGCTAGAAGTAAACATACGTAAGGAGTAATACAATGGAAAAGGAACTGAAGCCTACGGTGGCGCGCCTCATCATCGTTCGCGAGCTCGCGGAGGGACCGAAGAAGTTCGGCCAGCTGCGGACCGCGTACTTCGGAGAGGCTCGGGCCAAGGGCAACAAGGCCACGACGTCCTTCTACAACAAGCTGAAGCAGGGCTTGGAAGAGGGGCTGGTGGTGAAGTCGACGCTGGGCGTGTACGAGCTCGGCGTTGCGGGTCAGGCTCTCCTCGCCTTCGCGAAGGAGAAGAACATGGACCTCAGCATCCTCAAGTCCGAGGCTGAGCTGCGGTACCAGGCGTAAGACGTTGTAGCATTCGACACATCAATCTAGAACGGTTGGTGTGTCGTCTTGCTATAATGTCTGGTGAGTAAGCATTATAGATACGTGACTGTAAGGTGTCGCTACATAACGACGCCTTGTCTACCGTGGTAGGATCGTAGAGGTCTACCATAAGCAGACACTCGATGGCTCCCACATGAGGGGAGAAGGTGGTAGTATACCTTGCGTGCCGTGGGATATAGATGTCCTACCCATAAGCACGTCGTAGTTCTTACGAGTACAACTTAGGAGACAACATTGCATGATTATATACAACATGAAAAAGAGGGAGCAGGTTGCGCAGGGTGGGCTGTAGGTCAAAGAGTCTAAGGAGAAATGAAATGAATAAGACAATCGTCGTTACGAATGAACAGCTGGGATGGTTGGTTAACGGTGTTGAGGTTGAGCTGGAAGCCAAGCGCTCGGCCCTCAAGCAGGCTATGCCCCCTGATGAAAGAGATCAGGAAGAAAGAGATCGCCAGGATCTGTATGCCTTGCTGATGCTTCTACAGAGGGCCTAATGGAACCACAACTGGAGATGATACCTACCTTCACTAAGGAAGAGAAGGTGATGGTGACTTACCTTGCTAGCGACCCTGATACGATAAAGAAGATCGGGACGTTCGGTAAGGATACGTTGCTCGGACTACTCAACAAGATGGGAGAACCCAAATGACTAACACATGTCTGCCGTGTGCTGTTCACCAAAGAACAAAGACGTTAAAGGAGATCGTTGACCCCATCCTCGATGTGAGGACCGCGCAGTTGACTCGCTTGGATAAAGTAATGAATAAGGTTTCCAATAACAACTTCGACAGAGTCTATAGCGAGCTCTACGATAGAGCGTCAGCTCGTTTAATCAAACAAGGTATCACAGAGAATGACATCTGCGATACCCTCGTCAGAGATCTCAGTTTGAATGGGGTCTTCGAAGCGTACGAAAAGAACGATGCGTTGTTTATCCGTGAAATCAAATAGGAGATAACAAATGAAGATAACGCACGAGAGACTTAAGATCATGAACGCACTGCGGGAGGGTCCCAAGACGTGGACCGCTCTACGCTTGGCCTACTACGGTGCCACGCGGGCCGCTTCACCCGCATCGACGTCCTTCAACAACCAGCTTCACCGCATGATGGATGGGGGCTTGGTAGAGAAGACGATGAGCGGGTATCGTCTCACTGAGGAGGGTGAGATGAGAGACGACATCGATGGAGAGCACCCGTGCGCCAGGTGCACGACGATGATACCTGTCGAGATGGGATCGTACTGTGTCGGATGTAAGCAGGATAGAGCGGCCGCAGGGAGGATATAATGAAGTCAGAGAACAAGAGAGTCAAAGGACGTACTGAGTATGGAGTACCTTATGGATTCTGTTTCGGGTCTATGAGCGGGGCAGACATGCGACAGTATATGCCCCATACGTGGAGCAAGTCAGCCCAGTACATGAAGCTGATTCAGTTGTTAGATGGGGCTCCTAGGAGCTTCTTCAACGACAGTGCCTGTGTCAGTAACCTGGCTTCGAACAAGGCTGGGTTGATCGAGAGGAGGAAGGATGGTAAGATGCACCTTACCTCTAGAGGGAAGTACTACCTTCGAACTAGGAAGGTTGAGGTCGACGTAGACTACTTCCTTCTTAATGATTCGTATCTCCGCTATGTCCAAGATCCGATCGACCAGGTCATAGTCAAACTGTTCATCGGGGATAAGGACTATAAGGGCATCGCAAAGGTGTTCGCCCGATCGAAGAAGGAGAAGAGGGAGACCGCCGCTGTGAAGAATGCCTCTCGACTCTTGTTCATGCTTAGAGGGGACGGGGACAGATCATCTTGTGTCTACCGTCTCAGGAAGACGCGTCGCAGCGTCCTCATCAAGGCTGTCGCTTATCTCAAAGACTTCAAAGGAGGTTATGCGTCACTCATTTAACATGCCGGCCTCTGGCGCCCCGGGTACCTGACAGCTGATGGGCGGGACTTCGTCTGCGGCCACGCCTACTACCTCACAAAGCTCCCTATGGAGATCAAGTATAATTACCCATCAAATCTCTACTCCATATAGTATGTGAGGACGCGAACTTAATACCTCACAAACTTTTATACGGTAGCTTCGTATAATAATTCACGTTCACTAGGAGACCGATATATGGCTTTGACCCACGAACGAAATAAGTCCGCTCGGACGAGACGCGGATGTATCCTGTGCTACAACATCGGTGCCGCTGCCCCGCCCTTCTGCTACATCACGGTCAAGTGGATCCCGATGTACCAGCGGGGAGTAAAGATGGAAGTGGTCAAAGAGATACCCCTTTGCTTCGGACACGCCAAGCCCAAGACGGCCAAGAACCCGAACGGGATATTAGATCCCGAGGTCGGCTCGTGGCAGAAGACTCCCTTCGGGAAGATGCCCTATCGCGATGGCAACTACCAGCTGGTCGGTGGACCCCAGAACATGCAGCTGGTCACCGGCTCGGCGGGCAAGGTCCCGACCTGGTTCTAACCTCACAACAGCTACCTCACAAAAGATCTGATGGTCAGTAAGTAAAATAGTTCATCAGTCGTACACACCATTACGTTAAAGTCTCCGGCCGAGCCGGAGCAGGAGAGTAAAATGCAGACCCCCGTGACGTTGACCGCGAACAAGATCGTGATCCTCCGCACCCTGGAAGCCGGCCCGGTGAAGTTCAGCCAGCTCCGCAAGGCGTACTTCGGCGAGGCCCGCGCCAAGCAGCAGGCGACCACGTCCTTCTACATGCAGACGAAGGGCATGATCGAGAAGGGCCTGGTCAAGAAGACCGAGGTCGGCTACGAGGCCACGGAGCTCGGTCTCGTGTCCATCCAGGCCGTGAGCCCGGAGATCAAGGCGGCGGCGAAGTCCAACGCCCAGATCGCGTTCGAGCTCAAGAACGGCACCGGCGCCGTCGTGGCGAAGGTCGCCGCCGAGGCCGAGGTCGAGACGCCCGCCTAAGCAGTACCGCACTGACAGTTGCCCCGGCCTCCCAACCTGGTAAGAGCCAGCGGAGGCCGGGGCCTCTTCAGTAGGGACATCAATCGCGTCAGCCTGAGGGTGGACCGTTGGTGTTCCTTCTCAAGGGTGGATTAGCCCGTACCCACTTCAAGTACCGTGTCGTACGGCCCAGCGTACTGGGAGAACATAGAGCGGGAAGATGCGGGACCCAAGTCTGGGAACGACGACCAGACCCCAGGTTGCAGTCGGATGCCATGGCCCGTGGCTACAAAGCTGGGTCGTGCAGGGAGAGGTATCAGAACGGCTGCGGCTCAAGTCAGCCTAGTACCTCGCGGTTGTTGACCGAGCCCGTTAGGACATGAGTGCTGGACTGTGTTGTCTCCCGCTCATCTCTGTCGGTCCTAATTTTCAGGAGCGTCATGACAGACTTAGAGACTGACCCCTCCATCGTAAAGAAGAGACATCTCAAGCGGGTCCTCCGCTGTGATCGATGTCCGCCGCACCGTAAAGAGAACGCGGGGCGTGTGCCCAAGCGCGGTGCCCAGAAGCGTAAGTCCAAGAACAAGAGGCGCAAGTGAACCCCTCCAAGCTTCCCAAAGACACCCGTCGCCTGGAGTGGCTGCTCATAGCCCTCGCCGTCACCCTCGGCCTGCTCTCCCTCTGCGGCTGTGCCCCTACTCAGCCCATAAGATATGGACCTGCCTATCGTGTGAATGATAGGACTGTCTGTCGCGAGGCCTACTACTCTGACCGCATAGAGACCCAGTGCGTGGGGTATATCAAATGACCTTCAAGCTCCAGGTAGGGTGTTGCTTCTGGTCCCGGCGTACGACAAGCATCGCGGCCCGTCCTTGTGGGGCCGTAGACTTGATCGTGGTGAAGACGTCCCGCGGTCTCAAGTACATGTGTCGCACCCACCGGAACGACTACCAGAAGACTGGACGCATCAGAGGCCGAGCCGGGGCCGACAAGTTCTATAGCACAGCCCACTACCGCCCGGGCTACACGTCCGGTCCATCCAAAAGAATTGTCATCAGGCAAAACGTAAACCTAGGAAAGAAATAAATATGGTACACGCACTCAACCTTCTTATCATAGGAGTAATAACCTTTCTCTACTACAGGCGCGACGGCCGGGACGCAGCCATCATGATGTGCGTAGGGTGCACACTGCTGGTGACAGCCGGCGCTACGATGCCTTGGTGGATTGTCATGCCGCTGTATATCTGGTTGTCACTTGTCGCCAGGGCTTGTAACCCTACGGTGGCCGAACCTAAAATTTAGGATAGGAAGTTGAGGCGAGCGGCCAGCGCGTACCCTTTTACCGTAGCTACGACAATGAAACGATTAAAACCAGTCGAACTAAAGACTATCGCTATCGCGGGTCAGGCTAAGGCTACCCTTAACTTCTACTCCCATGTAGAACGATTAACCAAGATAGCGACTCATAGTGAGATGACATTAGCCCTTGAGATAGGGGTTGATGAAGACGTGGCTTGCGTCTTAGAGGCACTTGTTGCCCGACGTTTGTATCCAGAGGTTAAGTACTGTAGCGACGATTCTATCTTCCTCGATACAGCGGACATCCTTATCGATGGTAAGTTTGTATCCCTTCCTCTAATGAAGACTAAGGAAGAGATAGAGGCGAAGATACTTTGTCTGGAAGAGTTACGTAGGGAGATAGGAGTCGACAACGATCCTTATCCTATCCAGGCAGAGATCAACGTACTTAACTGGGTCTTGGGAAAGAACTAATGACAATCGATATCTCGCGTAAGGACTTCTTTAAGGTTCTAGGATCAGGGATAGCGACACTCTTCGTTGCTTCTCCTGTTACGGCTTTGGTGCCTTATAAGGAAGCAGAGCTTCTCGAACCTGTCGTCGAGTATCTAGACGACCCTGTCTTCGATATCCTTATGACGATGACAGATCAAGAACTCCTTCTCACCTTGAAAGGAATGTCTAACGTCGACCTCTCAAGACTTGGATCCGACTATCCGATGCTGTGCAACCGAGTTGCCTACATCGCCGAGCTGTATGAGGGTGACTACGGAAAGAAGTTCCATGCTT
>Ga0102851_10002125_pt1 | contig 11828 bp, 12 predicted proteins | sample Mud3Dept3metaG_FD_79558 | JGI IMG/M metagenome (GOLD analysis project Ga0102851, IMG submission 79558) | Freshwater wetland microbial communities from Ohio, USA, analyzing the effect of biotic and abiotic controls - Mud 3 Core 4 Depth 3... | ecosystem: Environmental > Aquatic > Freshwater >... | reverse complement strand
TGATGAACGCCTTTCCGATGAGCGTGATGATTTCTTCTCCGCCGTTTCCGAAAATCAACTGATGAGGTGAAATTTGAAGAGAAGCAGCCATTGCTTCCCTGAGCTCGTAACATTCTGCGTCCGGATAAAGGTGGACCTCTTGCAGTGCTGCCTTCATTGCTTCCAAGGCAAGAGGAGAAGGACCTAACGGGTTTTCATTCGAGGCTAGCTTGATGACATCCTCCAACCCTAGTTCTCGTTGAACTTCCTGGACGGGTTTCCCGGGGATATATGGCTTGATATCTGAAATGCCTTTCCGAAGCAGATGTCGTTTGTTCGATGGTCTCACTTCATCCTGTTCCATTTGTATTACGACGACCGGCCTTTGAAGAGATTGACCGAGTTGATGTCAATATCGAGGATCTTGGCGATGTGGTGCTTTGCCTCGATTCCCTTCTGTAACCCTCTTTTCGAATAGACGACGCCGAGTTTCAGATCCCGGCGGAGTTCCCACATGACGGCATCGTCCGTCAATTCAGCCAACGAAACCCCCAACTTATTGGCAACGTATTTCTTCGCTTCCACGATTTTCATGCCCCGGGTCATTTGCATGCGGGCGACCAGATCTCCGGAAGTCCGCATTCCGCCCATGCCTGAGGCCATCGCGTGAACGATTGCCACACCGGCTGGATCTCCGTCACCCACCTACAATCCATCCAAACGGGTGAGTTCCACCATGGCTTTCGAAGCCACCGAAACCGCATCCACAGGGGGAGTCTCACACACAGGCAAACCCCCTACGCCCATCCCCATGTTCCCATGGACCGGGATCTTGGCAACCTCGACGCAAGCTTTGGTGTAGGTCGCTGCGCGGGCAACCGTCCAGGGGATGGACTTGTTCGTCGCTGTGGTAATGGCAGGGCCAAAGAGGGTGACTCCAGCCTTTTGAGCGATTTTAACCTGATCGTGGGGGTAGAGGCCTGCAAGCCTAACGCCGTCGTGGGTCAGCTCACCGTGCATCCCGAGGACGAATTCTCCTGCCATCCCCATCTCGATGCAGATGTTGGGATACTTTTTTTTCAGAATCTCGGTGGCAAGGAGAGTTGCTTTGAAGTCAGGATCTCCGGATGCGCCCACCGTGTCGAAATTGATCCCATCTGCTCCTGCCTCATAGAAGGCAGAGGCTACGTAAACCATGTCCCTGACCGCATGCTCAATCGCCTGCTCATAAGCTTCCCGTGCCTCTTTAATCTTCCCTTTGGGAAGAAGTTCTGCTGGATTGGGCACTGGTCCATCAGGTTGGGTGTAGAGACCGAGGTTCGGCATGGCTCCATAAAAGACAGGGCAGACCATGAGGAGCTGGGCCTGCTCCATGATGGGCGTATCTTCGTGAATAACGGGCTTGACGGCCTTGTAGCTGTAATCCACCTGAGAGAGTTCTGTCGTATCCGCACCGAAGCAACGCTCATACATCTGAAGTACCTGAAGGCGTCCGGTGTTGATGCCGAGACGACCCACCTTGTTCGTGCCACCGTCATAGGACAGCACAATTTCACGTCCCTTTTCCACTCCGATAATCTTGTGCGACGTCTTGCAGATTTCGAAAAGGTGCTTCATTTCGTCGCTCGAAAGGGGAGGGACCTTTGCTCTTCCCGAAGCCTCCCGCGTCCCATCTTCGATATCTTTCATGAGCTCGGCTTCCGTACGTTCAACGGTGAAACCATCTCCCATCCTCGTCACAATCTTTGACATAAGTTTTTTCTCCTTTTGATTGAGGTTTCTTGGGATCCAATGGGAAGAAATTCTCTGTATATTAATCAACTGTCAGACGGACTGTCAAGTTCATAACCCCGTCTCACATTACTGTTTATCTTCGGATTTTGTTTGACTTCCCTCTCCTGAAAGTGTGGAACCCCAGCCTCGTCTAAAAAAGGTCGTTCCATATTTTTCAAGCTTCCAGTCAGGAACCTGGCACTTCGGACAGGCCTTAGCGTACCATTTGTTTCGGAGCCAACGGGCCGACCGGCTATTCTTGGAATTTCTCACCCAAAATCTCTCGTTGCAGTGGGTAATGATTTCTGCCTGAAGTCCGACGATCGTAATCGATTTGATTCCGTGCAACAGGCCGGCACGGGATGGCCAGAGCTTCACCTTTTGGAGTAGGTTAAAGAAGTCAACCCGTTTACGATAAAACCGCTTTTTCACTCGGACACCGTGCCTGCTGTTCTATCATGATTTTTGAAGACTGGGTGAATTCGCAGGGGAAGGGTCAAGGTAAGTTGACAGTGAACAGCTTGCCCGGATCTGTTCGATCACCCCACACCTTTTCTTCCAGGCTTTCTTCCGAGACTCCGCCGTGACGATGAGTGTGGCTACCCACTCTGCACGATGAGGTTCATAGTTTGTGATGGCTTCGTCGGCACCAAAGAAGTTTTCCCATAGCTGGAGTGGGCCTGCATTGGCCATGATATGTTCTCCAGACACCTCCAGTCTTCCAGGAGAAGCCTTGAGGTGTTCGTAAACGACTCCTCGAGGGGATGGCGGCCACGAGACCGTAAGCCCTGAAGGATTCAAGTACAACCCGCCCAAGAGTTCCACCATGTTGATTCCGGTAGAGAGGTAGACTGCAGTCGGTGTTTGACTTGGAAGCCGCGCATCGATTTCGAGAAGCTTTAATTGGCCATCGTGAAGGATAACTTCTACATCCATGATTCCTCGCAAGTTCAATGCCTTCGAAATCGTGAGCGTTATTTCCTCAAACTGCTTGATCTCACTTTCTCCCAGAGCCGTGGGTGCCAAAACCCTCTTGCAATCGTAAGAAGCATCCATCTCGAGGTCGGTGACTTGAAGCGTCTGGTACGCTTCGGGAGAACCCAGGACTTCCAGCGAAAAAGAGGGCCCCTCGAGAAATTCCTGGGCGATCCATCCATCGAGGGTCCCTTCTGAGAGACGAAACGATTCGAGCTCTTCCGGCGTGTTCATTCTCCGCACGCCCTCACTGCCGCTCGAGTTAGAGGGTTTGACGATAAGAGGGAATCTCCCCTTGGGCCAGGGGAGGGGAACGGGTAAAGCGAGATCCATGAAAAGTTTGTCTGATTTTAGCTTTGAAGAGGAGATCGCATAGGTGAGGGGATCATAAGCCAAAGGCAAGGCGTGCTTCTGAGCGAGATGGTGAAGCGCGTTTAGGGTTTTCTGATTTTCGAGGGCAGGAATAAGGAGCCGAGCGTCCCTGCAGATCGGAAGAAATTCGTTTTGATTGGTCACATCCACTTGATAAAAAAGGTCGCACAGTCCTTTGGCTGGGGGACTTGGATTCTTATCCACAAGGAGAACTTCCCATCCTGCTTTGTGGGCCAGATAAGTAGCTTCTATGCCTTGAAGCTTACCGCCGATGATACAAACCTGCATGGCTTAATCTCCGAACGGAGATCTCTGTCAAAAAGTTTAATTTTCCATTCACGCCTGTCTTGGCTGTTATGCGATATTCAAACGCACCCCATCCAGATAGGTGAGACCCCTCCCTACACTCTTCAGATTCCCTTTATTCTCCGCTACCATCAACAAGCGTTCCAAACCAAATCCAATTCCAACCCACGGGTCGACGATCCCCCAGGGCCGATCCAAGACATGGGGTCCCATGGCGGCGGAGCCGATTTCCGAATCGAATCCCTTAATGACAATATCCACGGTAGTCCCATAGACCTCGGAGGAAGTGGTCTCGAGCTGATAGTCAGAAATCTTGGCTGCCTTCATAACTAGGCCGGCGAAGACTTCTAAATGCGCTTGCCGGTCTTCCTCTGGCAGTCCCATCTCCACAAGATTGAGCATGGTAAATTCGTCGAGGTGGTGCGCTCCCCGGGATTCTTTCCGGAAACAGGGGCCAATCTCGAAGATTCGGATCGGTTTTTCCCACAGACGGAGCAAATCCTTCAAAAGGAAGTACAAGTTGGGGGCGAGCATCGGTCGCAAACACTTATTGCCTCCCAGCCAGAAGATCTGCGATGCAAGGGGGTGATCCTCTGTAATGGACATTTTCGCTAACAGTCCCTTTGCAAGAATGATGGGCGTGACCACCTGGACAAACCCCTGCTCGGTTAAGGTTTCGATGAGCTTTGTTTCCAGCCGGCAAAGGGCAGGGCGCCGATGAGTTGTTCTGAGCTCCTCCAGGCGCTCTTTGCCCAAATCAACCAGGAGCTTCTCTAACTCCTGGTAGGTTCGGTCGCGCTCGTGAGACGTTTGGAAGGGAAGGCGGAGCTGTTCTTCGGTTGCTCCCAATTCTTTCAGACGCCTCTGTTGCGTGGATGTCCAGGAAGTCATCAGAAGTCGAGTCCTTTGCTCTGGTCCCCTTGACCCGCGTTCTCAGAGAAAGAGCTATCTTGAGCGGGTCTGTCTTGCTGGAAAGAGGTCTTGAGAGGACCGAGGGTTTTCTTCAAGGATCCGGTGAGAAAGAGAAAAGGGCAGGGCGCTCACTCTGTTGGCGGGGAGTGCGGGAGTTTCACCCGCCTGCAGAGATTTAGAGTCTCTGCGATCATGTCGATCCACCCCCCACTCATCAGAAAGAGACACTGTTCTTGAACCGTTTGACACAGTTGATCTCAATGCCCAGGACGTCAGCTATTCGGAACTTTGCTTCCATCCCCTTGACGATTCCTGGAAGAGGGGTAACTAACCCCAATCCCAGATCCTGTCTCACCTCGGTCATGATGATGGGATCTGTCAGATCCATCACGCCGACCTTAAGTTTGTTGGCGACGTAAGTTTTCGCTTCGTTGATCCTCATGCCCCGGGCCATCTGCATTCGAGCTACCAGATCTCCGGCGCCCCGCATTCCGCCCATTCCCGAGGCAATGGCGTGCGTAATGGCCATGCCATAAGGATCTCCCACGCCTACCTACAAGCCGTCGAGGCGTGTGATTTCCACCATGGCCTTGGAGGCTCGGGACACGATATCGATTGGAGGATGATCTGCCACTGTAACCGCGCCGACCCCCATCCCCATGTTCACATGAATCGGAATGTGGGAAACTTTGACGCAGGCCTTCATGAAAGTGACGGCACGTGACAGATTCCAGGGAGAGGATCTGTTGGTATTCGTATTGACCACAGGTCCAAAGATCGTTACTCCGGCCTTCTCAGCGAGTTTCACCTGATCGTGAGGATAGAGACCGGCCACTCTTACGCCGTCATAGCGAAGATCGCCGTGCATTCCTAGGACGAATTCGCCAGCCATTCCTAATTCGATACAGATATCAGGGTATTTCTTTTTCAAGATCTCGACCGCCTTCAGGGTAGCTAGAAAATCAGGATCTCCCGCTGCTCCGGTCGTGTCGAAATTGATTCCATCAGCTCCCGATTCCATCATGGCAGTCGAAACGTAGACCATGTCGCGAATAGCCGCCTCGACTGATTTCTCATAAGACTCCCGTGCCTCGGCAATCTTCCCTTGGGGGAGTAATTCCGAGGGGTTCGGGAAAGGACCGTCAGGTTGGGTGTAAAGACCCAGATTCGGCATGGCTCCGTAAAACAGAGGGACGTGGGTGACCAGCAGAGCCTGTTCAAGGACAGGTTGTTCGTTGCCGATGATGGGCTTGATGGGTTTAAAGCTGTAGTCCACATGGGCCAGTTCCATCGTATCAGCCCCCAAGAGCTTCTCGTAGATCTGAAGGGCTTGGATCCTATTGACGGCGATGCCCACGCGCCGGATCTTGAGCGTACCGGCATCGTAACTGAGAACAATCTCTTTACCCGGCTCGACACTGAGAAATCGATAGGGAGCGGCGAAGATGTCGTAGAGGTGTTTCAGTTCGTCTTCACTAAGTGCAGGAATTTTTCCCCGAACAGCTGCCTCTCGGGTTCCCTCCTCCAAGTCTTGCCGAAGCTCGCTTTCGGCCATCTCGATCGGAGAACCATCTCCCATGCGAGTAAGAATCTTTTTCATGGTAACACTCCCCTTGAACATTCATGGGCCGCCATGCTGAGACTGAACTGACGAGAGTAGAACTGCTTCATCGCATCTCCTAGAATATTTCGACTGACCTCTCAGCTCGGGAGTAGTTTTCTGCACAGGTCCACCGCAGAGGCGGCATCAGGAGCATAACCGTCGGCTCCGATGTCATCAGAAAATTTCTGACTCACGGGTGCCCCTCCGACAATTACCTTAACCTTGTCGCGCTTCCCTTCTTCCTTCAGGATTTCAATCACTTCTTTCATTGCAGGCATCGTGGTCGTAAGGAGTGCAGACAATCCGATGATGTGGGCTTTGTTGTCCACCGCAGCATCGACGAAGTCTTCGGCCAAGATATCCACTCCCAGGTTCACCACCTTATAACCCCCTGCTTCAAGCATCATACCGACCAGATTCTTCCCGATGTCGTGCCGGTCTCCCTCCACCGTCCCGAGGACCACAACCCCCTTCGCCTCCATGACCTTTCCCTTGAGATGGGGCTTGAGCAAATCCATGCCCGCGTGCATGGAGGCTGCCGATTGGAGAACCTCTGGGATAAACATCTCACCGTTCTTAAATCGGGGTCCCACGATATCCATGCCGGCAACCAGACCCTGGTTGATGATCGTCATAGGATCCAACTTTTCGACAATGGTTTTCTGCGTTAGTTCAAGTACTTTGTTCTTGTCTCCTGCTACAACGGCCTGTGCAATGTCCTCAAGAATACTCATGGTTTTCCTCCTTCCAGAAAATCTTGTTTACTCTATCGAGAGGCTCTCGATTTGTCAAGCAAAGCGACAATTCTCAAATTGTACGGATACGAAATATCAGAATGACGTCGGCCCCCATCTTGACCGATGGAGGCCGGAACAAAATCGTTAAGATTTTCTTCTTCTCCTTCTCTCTTTGGGGACGCAAAGTTCTTTATCCGCTCCTTCTACAATCGATTGAATGGCAGAGGCGACTCCCGGGGGGATCGGATCGGCTTTGTGTGTCTTGAGAATGTATTTGGCTTCTTCCCTGGCCCGTTCGGCCAAATCCTTACCACCCGACTGCAGCCAGAAGTCGCGCCTCCTTCGGTCGATCAATTTTGGTTGAGACTGCAAGGTCTTCATGTGTCGCCGTGTGTGTTCATGGCTGATGAAATCTCCGAAAGGTCCTATCTCGTGGATGACGTCCACTGCCAGAGTCTCGTCTATGACTGGAATTCCCTTAACCACATGCTTAATCATTCCTGCAAACTCATTATCCATGACCAACTGCGCCCAGTTGAGAGTCATCCCCATGTCGAGCATGCCCAAGCCGTAGATGATATTGGCGCCTGCCAATGCCGGCAACAGGGCAGTTAGGGTCTTTTCATGACCCGCCTGGGCGTCAGGAAGTTTGCTGTCCCCCTATCCGCCCGCCACCCAGCTCGGGAGCTGGTAGCGCTGGGCCATCTTGGCTACGGCTGCACTGATCATGCCCAGTTCAGGGCAACCCACGGAGGCTGTCCCAAGTCTGAGATCCATGCTGGTGGTGGAACTTGCGTAGATGACGGGAGTCCCCTTCCGAACCAGCTGGGTTAGGGCAACCGTTCCAAGAACCTCCGCATTGGAGACAACCAGAGTCCCTGCCAGGCTCACGGGGGCCGACCCCCCTGACATGGCCATGGAGATGATGTTCAAAGGGATACCCACCCTGGCAGTATCGATCGCCAGCTGGCAGTACTCCAGGGTGAGTCGAAGGGGACTTGTGGGGCAGACATTAACGCTGAAGATGGGGTGTTCTTTCAACCTATCTTTCCCGCCCGCGATGACCGCCGCCATCTCGACAATCTTAGCCAGATTGGCGCGATCTCCGCCTCCCAGAAAACTATGCTTCGTCGTATTGGCAAAGATTGCATGCGCGTTGTGGATATTGAGCGTTTCAGGAGGCTTGTCCACGGCTCCTACCGCTCGTTCATACACATCGATGTTGTCGAGATAGTCTGCAAGCACGGCAGAGTCGGCCACGTCCTGTTTCGTCGTGATCCGATGTTCCCCCGTGTTGATGTCGTCTACATAGATGCCCTCGCCAAAGTTGGTAAAGCAGACTCGATTGCTTTCTAACACCACATCGTTCTTAGGGTTCCGGCCGTAAAGGATGAACTTTGAAGGTGCTGTGCGAATGCAATCTTCGACGAGGTAGGGGGGAAGTCTGGCAATCTTCCTTTTCGGATCGATCGTCGCTCCATGATCTCCAAAAATGGTGAGGGCTTCTTCGTCCTCCACGAAGAGCCCGGTTTTTTCAAGAACTTCGAGGGTGGCGAGATGAATTTCGCAGAGTTCGTCGTCGGTAAACACGTTGACGCTAAATCCCCCGCTCATTTGCTTCCCTGCATGTAAATTTCGCTTCAAGAATATCACCTCCTGATCCGTGGAATTCTAACCTTTCGCCGCATTAGCGCCCTTTTTTACTGGTTGCACCTCCTTCCTTCAGGCCATTTCAAGGTTTAAAAGACTCAGGATCTTTGTCTGTATCTTTTCTTTGCGAGACAGTGCACTGTCTACGCTGAGTTTCTTGCTGGCGTGCAAGTTTCTCGTAAATGTGACACCCCCTGGAAGAGATTTTTTTATCCAGAAAGGATGGGCCATTTCTTGTGCTGATGCGTTCTGCCCTGCACTGAAGATTACTTGTCCTTGTTCGTCAGCATCCTGATGATACGGTTTTTCGACTTTCCGACCAGGGTTTGGTAAATCTGAGCCACGCCGCCTGGATAGTAGATCATGATCAGAATGAGAAACAGGCCGTAGAGGAGGAGATTGAGGCCCGAAAGCTTTGAGAAGAAAGACCGGATGAATTCCATGGCATAAACGAAGGGGATGGCTGCGAACATCCCGCCCCACAGGCTTCCCCGGCCCCCGATGTAGGCGACGACCAGTACCTCGATCGTCTTTGCGGTGGACATCACGTCAGGCATGAGCACACCATAGTAGTGAGCGTAGAATCCGCCCAGCCATCCCGCAAAGGCACAGGAGAGCGTGAAATTAATGATCCGATATCGGGCCGGGTTGATTCCGGAGGTCCGGGCTGCTTCCATGTTCTGACCGATGGCCTTGAAGGCCAGACCGATGGGAGATGCGACCACTCTTTTCAGCACAATATAGACGACGATCATCATCACAAGGACGATGTAAAAATAGGGAAGATTGGCAGACGTTTTCAAGAGGGTTGGCGTGTTGAGTCCCAAAGGACCCTCCGTCAACTTGATCCACTTGGTGGTAATTCCCATGAGCGCGAGCCCGACAAACCACGCCATCACCGCCGCAAAGATCCCCCGGAGCCGGAGCGTCAGCACCCCCGTAAGAAAACCCAAGAGAGCAGCAGGGAAAACGCCGATGAACATTCCGAGCCAGGGTGACACCCCTGCCTTAGCAGCGAGGACGGCAGACGTGTACGCTCCTAAACCGAAGAAAGCACAAAAACCAAAATTCACAATGCTGATGTATCCGGAAGTAAAATCGAAAGCCATTGCCTGAGCCCCCAGAAGAACTGCACCGATCAACCAGCGGATCAGGTACTCCTTGTTGAATGGAGGAATAAAGGGCAGAAGTGCAAGGACCACAAAAGACAGACCTCCCAGAGGGGTGATCCCGAAATTTCCCAGGGCCTTTCGAATTCCACCGTTGTTCGCTCGGTTTGAGTGTTCCATCACCGTCCGTTGGTTATCGGTCGAGAACGCCTCTGACCGGGCTTCCAAAGATGCCAGAGGGTTTGAAGATTAGGATAATAATGATGAGGATAGAGGGAACGACAAAACCGTATCCCTCACCGATATAGACCGTGGTAAGAATCTGGAAGAGGGCGACGATAAAACCACCCACCACGGTGCCGGCTACATTCCCCAATCCCACCACGATGACGACAAACCACGCATTGTAGAGGGGGCCAATACCCACCGTGGGATAAGAAGGAAACATGAAAAGGAGACAGGCCCCTGCTAGGGCTCCTAGTCCGCAGCTCAAGCCCATGGTGAGAGCATGGATCTTGTTGAGGCGGATGCCCACCATCAAAGCCCCTGTTTCATCTTGAGAAACCGCACGGATTGCCTGTCCCATCCGGGCGAATTTCATGAACACCCCCAAGGCGGCCATGACGATGACAGCAAAGGTGAAGACAAAAACCCGATCGAAGGAGATGTAAACGCCAAAGATGGAAAGAGAAGGGTAGTTCCAGTAGTTCACAATACCCTTGAACTCGGTTCCGAAGACAAGCTGGTGGCCGTTGATCATAAAAACGGAGATTCCCAGGGTGAGGAGGAAAGTGTTCATGACCCACTGCTCCCGGCTCCGCTTGCGCAATGGACGAAAGATGATATACTCCGAGAGGACCCCCAAGAGATAGCCTCCAAGTGCAGCGGCGAAGATAGCGATGAGAGGTGAAATGGCTGACACGAATGGCTGGGGGTGTCTGCTCAGAAAGTCGTTGAATGGAGTCACTGCAAAAAAAGCGAGGAGGCCCCCTGTCATGAAGAACTCCCCAACGGCAAAATGAGGGATGTTCATGACGCCAAAGACGAGGGCCAGGCCCATCGACATGAGTGCCCACATCCCTCCGGTGACGATCGTGTTAACGATGATATAGGGACCTTTGTCGATGGTTGCCGCGACCAGAAGGGCGGCAGTGGCAAGGATTGTGATACCAGCGGCGGATCGCGCCCCATCGGCGAAATGGTTCAATATGGATCTTTCAGGTCGAGCATCAATCATGTTCTACGGTTTTTTCTCCTTAGATTCCCAGAAACACCTTTCTGACGTGTTCGTTTTGAGATAGGCTCTGGCTTCGGTCTGCCAGGACGATCTTTCCTTTCTCCAGGATGTAGCCTCGATCTGTGACCTTAAGGGTTTTTGTGACATTCTGCTCGACCAGGAGCAGCGTCATCCCTCTGTTCCTTAGAGCGTCCAGGGCCCTGAAAACATCGGCCGTCACCTGCGGGGCCAGTCCCAAAGAAGGCTCATCCACAAGGAGGAGGGTCGGGGCAGACATCATACCACGGCCGATAGCAAGCATTTTTCTCTCACCGCCACTCATGGTTCCTGCAAGTTGGTTATGCCGTTCTCGCAGTCGGGGAAAGAGCTCGAAGACAAAATCGAGATTTTCTTTCCGTTTCGTCTTGTCCCTTACGGTAAAAGCCCCCATAGTAAGATTCTCGCGCACCGTCATAGCGGTGAACAGATTTGTCTCTTCGGAAATATAGCTGATTCCCAGCTGGCAGATCGTATCGGCAGACAACCTACCAATGGGTTTTCCTTTGAAAAAAATCTCACCTTGAATCGGTGCCAAAAGACCTATGATCGTTTTCAGCGTTGTGCTCTTGCCTGCACCGTTCGGGCCGATCAAGCATACGTATTCTCCTTCGTCCACCTGGAGCGATACTTTCCACAAGACCTGGAGGAAACCATACCCGGAATCGATGTCTTTTACTTCAAGTAACAAGAACCTCTCCCTCTCAAGAGAATAATTCTGCTTAAGAACCGTTCATGAATTGTTCTACCGGGATCGGTTTGTCTGTCCCATGCGCCGCTCTAAAGATCAGCACCCAGATAGGCCTTCTCGACCTTTGGGTCACAAGCGACGTCCTGGGTTGGTCCCTCGGCGATTTTGTTCCCAAACTGAATGACCACAAGGCGATCACAGAGATTCATGATGACTTGGACGATATGTTCCACCATAAGAACGGTTGTTCCCTTGTCACGGATTTTCCGGATGACGGTCATGAGATCCGCCAGATCTGCAAAGGTGAGCCCTGCAGCCAATTCATCGAGCAACACGACCTTGGGTTGGCTCGCGAGGGCCCGAGCCAAATCGAGCCGTTTCAACTGGACCGTGTTGAGCATTTCACAGGGAGTATCCTCAGGCATTGGGAATTCGACGAGTTCGAGTT
>Ga0102851_10002124_pt1 | contig 11829 bp, 13 predicted proteins | sample Mud3Dept3metaG_FD_79558 | JGI IMG/M metagenome (GOLD analysis project Ga0102851, IMG submission 79558) | Freshwater wetland microbial communities from Ohio, USA, analyzing the effect of biotic and abiotic controls - Mud 3 Core 4 Depth 3... | ecosystem: Environmental > Aquatic > Freshwater >... | reverse complement strand
TCTGACAGTATGAAAACGTACAAGTTTCTTTTTCCATGTATATAGTCCTCCTATTCTGTTCTTGCCGGACCGTTGAAGAACCCGGGCTTTTTCAGGTCTGCAAAATCCGGCGCCGGCTTGCCTGCGTACGGATCCACGGAACCTTCTGCGGTTGTTCTGATGGGGAATTTGAACCTCTTGAGTATGCCGTTTCTGAACTTGATCGTCCACATGATGGAGTCTGTGCCTCTCATCGGGATGTTGCTGGAACCCAGCGGAACAAAGTCCGAATAGCCCCTGGTCTCGATCGCCTGCTGAGGGCAGATCTTTACGCAGTTGAAGCACTCCCAGCACTGTTCCGGCTCCTGGTTGTATGCCTTCATAAGGTCCCTGTTGAGGGCCATCAGATCATGAGGGCAAATGTACTGGCAGGCTGTCTTGTCCTGCGCCTTGCAACCGTCACACTTTTCAGTAATAACAAAACTTGGCATTGCTTGATCCTCCTGTAAAATTTTTGAGACTTATATTGAGCCTGAAAAACAGGCTTTGCTAACCGAACCGGGTCCCACCCCCTCTCACCAGACTGGGGATTGGTTGAATTCCCAACCCTCTAATCCATATGCATTTCTTATGCACCTTCTGAATATTTGTGAGTTTTATCTCGACCTTCTCGGTCTTTCCAAAATATCATAAGACAGCAATCTATTTTTCAAGACTCTGATAATACTTAATCAGAATTTCAGCCACTTCAGGACGTGAGAATTCTTTAGGCGGAGCGATGCCTTTGCCCAGCATTTCGCGGACTTTTGTACCAGAAAGCAGAACAAAGTCTTCTTTTGTATGATCAGGTGCTTCACACATCATCATAACCTTGTTCAGCTTCTTCGAGTATGCAGTGTGGTCAGCCTTGAAGATCTCGATTTTAAGCGCACCGGCAGGCACTTCCTCATCGAAGATTTTCTGCGCATCGAATGGGCCATAGTGATCACCAACACCTGCATGGTCGCGACCGACAATGAAGTGGGTTGCACCCATGTTCTGACGGAATATGGCATGCAGAACACCTTCACGGGGGCCGGCATAAAGCATATCAAACCCGTATCCGGTAACCATTGCACTGTTTGGCGGGAAGTAGAGCTCAACCATCTTGCGGATGGCGGCATCGCGAACAGGTGCAGGTATATCGCCTTTTTTCAGCTTACCAAGTAACATGTGAATAACCAGCCCGTCACAATCCAGACGCTTCATTGCCATGTGGCACAGTTCTTCGTGGGCCAGATGCATAGGGTTACGGGTCTGAAAAGCAACAATCCTCTTCCAACCGCGCTCCGTGATTTCATTGCGGATTTCGACTGCAGTACGGAAAGTGTCCGGAAATTCATCTTGGAAGTAAGAGAAGTTTAGTACCTTAATCGGCCCTGACAGACAAACTTTACCCTGAGCGTTGAATGCTTCAACGCCTGGATGCGCTTCAGGGGGCTTGGGGCGGTAGACTTTTTCAGACATCATCGCCATATCCGCATCGCTGAATTCTTCAATGGCTTTTACGTCCATAACGGCCAGCACAGGATTGCCCTCAACATTCGGATCTTTTAGCGCTATGCGATCACCGGCTTTAATGTTGCCTGCCTCTTTCACCAAGTTTAAAATCGGAACCGGCCAGAAGAGGCCGGAAGTTGTTTTCATGTCTTTGGCAACAGACAGGGCATCGGCTTTATTCATATAGCCTGTTAATGGATTGAAGTAACCCCCACCCATCATAACTGCATTTGCTGCTGTAGCTGAGCTCACGACAATAGACTTCAGGCCTTTAGCTTCCTTCTGCAGGGCCTCATTTTCAGCCGTGTCATATACGTAGAGTGGATTTAATTTGTCTGAACCATGTGGCATAATTAAAGACATTTGTATTCCTCCTGTTTAGGTTTTATTAGGACTAAAGTATAAGTTATTTCAGCCCAAGGGCGCTGCAGACCTTAACAAAGATCTCATCGATCGTGCCTGTTGCGCCGTCAACGGACTTTAAAATGCCTTTTTTACCATAGTAATCGATAAGCGGCGCGGTCTGAGCGCTATACACGTCGAGCCGTTTCTTTATGGTCTCCTCCCGGTCATCATCTCTCTGAAAGAGTTCACCGCCGCATTTGTCGCATGCGCCCTCTTTCTTCGGCGGATTGAAGTAGACGTTGAACATCTGACCGCAGGCCTTGCAGGTCCTCCTGCCCGTGAGCCTCTTCATCAGAAGGTCAAGGGCAACATCCACGCTGAGCGCCGCAGTAAGCGCCATATTCAGCTTGCCGAGCATGGCGTCAAGAGCCTCTGCCTGCTTGGTATTTCTTGGAAAGCCATCAAGAATATAGCCGTTCTTGCAGTCATCCTGCTTGAGCCTTTCCTCAACCATGCCGAGCACGACGCTGTCCGGCACAAGCTCTCCCTTGTCCATGACAGCTTTTGCCTCTTTGCCCAGCGCTGTGCCTGCCGCAACAGCTGCCCTCAAAAGATCGCCGGTAGATATTTGCGGCATCGGGTATTTCTCTATGATTTTCTTTGCCTGCGTTCCCTTACCGGCGCCAGGCGCTCCAAGCAGTACCAACCTCATGCAGCCTCCTTATTATTACAGTATTGTTCCCGGGTAAACTAAAACTGCATTGTTAGAGCAACTACGGACAGCAGTTTGAGCCTTTTGAAACCTTATAACTATAAAGCCCGGCATTTTTTTTAGTCAAATTCATATTTTTGATACATGGATAAAAATTACTTATTTCAGGATTATTCGCAAGGAAAACTCCTCGGCGTTGGCATTTACGATTAGTCAAGCATTTCCTTTAAATACGCATAAAGTTTCTTCATTGCCCTTCCCCGATGGCTCATGTCATCTTTTTCTGTATCTTCCATCTCGGCAAACGTCCTTTCATGTCCCTGTGGGTAGAATACGGGGTCGTATCCGAAACCGTTATGTCCTTTTGGACGTTTCCCTATTGTTCCTTTGACATGCCCGGTAAAGGTTTTGCTCCTTCCATCAGGCAGGGCGAGTGCTATGCAACATACAAAACGGGCAGTTCTGCTGACCGGATCATCAATGCCCATCATATCTTTGAGTAATTTTTTCACGTTGTCACCATCACTCGCATCTTTCCCTGCATAGCGGGCAGAATAAACTCCCGGGGCCCCATCGAGGGCATCAACCTCCAGCCCCGAGTCATCAGCAAGGGCGAGGCAGCCAGTATACCGTGCTATCGCAACAGCTTTTTTTACTGCATTTTGCCTAAAGGACCTGCCGTCCTCTATTACTTCAGGACAGCCGGGAAAGGCATCCACTGTCTGAAAAACAATAGAATAGCCGGCAAACATCCTCATCAGCTCTTCCACCTTTTTCCTGTTGCGCGTAGCCAGGACAATATTCATTGCTGCACCTCCTTAATTAATAGGGTTTCGAGCCGTTCTGCTGACTCATGTGTTTCGCGTCGAGGTGATATTGTATGTTAATTATTGAAAAACATTAAAGGCTTTTGTTAGTATTCCTAATGTCCGAGGAACCAAGAAGCGCCGGGCTCCTTTTGAGAACAGCAGCAAAAGTCCTTGATTTCATTCTCATAGCAGCCGTTGTTGAAATACTGCCGAGAGCAGGGTTTTATGCAGGCCTTGCCTATCTCCTCCTGAGCGATGGACTCTTTGACGGAAGGAGTATAGGCAAGAAGCTGATCAAGTTGAAGGTCGTTTCTTCCGAAACTCAACAGCCCTGCACCTTCAGGGACTCGATCCTGCGGAACAGCACCTTTGCCCTCGGATACCTCCTCTGGCTTGTCCCGTGGATAGGGTGGATTTTTATTGTTATTGTTTCAGCACTGGAACTTGTATTGGTCCTGGGAAGTAAAGAGGGAAAACGTCTCGGCGACGAATTCGCCCGGACTTCAGTAATCGAAGAAAACTAAACGTTGCATTGAGGAGTCATCATGTTTTTCCATAATATACTCGGCCTTTTTTCAAACGATCTTGCGATAGACCTGGGAACGGCAAACACGCTCGTTTATGTTAAGGGACGCGGCATTGTCTGCGACGAGCCTTCCGTGGTCGTCATCCGAAAGGACAACAAGAAGACCGTGGCTGTCGGAGCAGAAGCAAAGCGCATGCTCGGAAAAACACCCTCGAATATCATGGCAATCAGGCCGATGAAAGATGGCGTTATAGCGGATTTTGATGCCACCGGGGAAATGTTGAAGTACTTTATCAAGAAAGTGCACAACCGCCGGAGCTTTGTGTCCCCGAGAGTCATCATCGGCGTGCCTTCCGGTATCACCCAGGTTGAACAAAGGGCGGTCAAGGATGCGGCAGAGGCCTCCGGCGCTCGCGAGGTCTACCTCATAGAGGAGCCGATGGCGGCCGCGATAGGTGTCGGTCTCCCTGTTGGAGAACCATCGGGGAATATGATCGTAGACATTGGTGGCGGCACGACGGACGTTGCGGTGATCTCTCTCGACGGCGTGGTATACAGCAAGGCTGTCCGGGTCGGCGGGGACAAGATGGACGAGGCAATCATGGCCTACATAAAAAGAAGGTACAATCTCATGATAGGCGACATGACATCCGAGCAGATCAAGATAGACCTCGGCTCAGCCTACAGTTCGGATGGACCGGACAAGCGCATTATGGACATCAAGGGCCGGGACTTGATTTCCGGCATTCCCAAGACCATCACTATTAATGAGGATGAGATCCGTGAAGCGCTCTCCGAACCGATCAACATCATCCTCGATACCATTAAAGTCGCGCTGGAGAATACACCGCCTGAACTGGCCGCAGACATCGTTGACAGGGGCATTGTCCTTGCAGGCGGAGGCGCTCTCTTGAGAGGCCTTGACTCACTTATCAAACAGGAAACAAACCTGCCGGTTATCGTGGCTGAAAATCCCCTGAAAGCTGTTGTGCAGGGCGTCGGCAAGATGCTCGATGAGCTCGAACTGCTCAGAAGAGTCGCTATAACATAGCGCGCGGAATGCCCAAGAAGAGGACCATCCTTTTTCTCAGTGTCGTAGTCGTTCTCTTTTCTGTCATGACCTACCAGAGCAGGAAAGGATATTCCCTGACCGGTGCTCCTTTTTCCTTGCTGATAAACAGTCTGTCTTCCTCGCTGACCGCCATAACAGATGCGATCGAGCGGCCTTTTAAGGCGATTGCCCTCAGAAATGAGGAAAACCGTGTTCTGCGTGAGCAGGTCGATGAGCTTCTTCTTGAACGGATGAAATATCAGGAAGCGCTTTTGGAAAACAAAAGGATGAAGGATCTTCTGAAATTGCGCGACACATGGAAAGACGCACTCGCCGTTGCCCGTATCATTTCCCGCGGGATAAACTACTGGTCACATACCTTTGTGATAGACAAAGGACTTGATGACGGTCTCGCAAAAGATGCGGCTGCCATTACTCCAAAAGGGTTGGCAGGAAAGGTTTACGGCGTTTCACGGTCATACGCAAACCTCCTCCTTGTTACGGACATTAACTTTTCAGTCTCGGTCAGGCTCCAGGAAAGCAGAAAAGAAGGTGTGCTTTCCGGCGCTGGCACGGTCACGACGCTATTGAAGTATATCCCTCCGGAAGAAGAGATCAAGACAGGAGAGGTCGTCGTAACTTCAGGGCTTGATCGTCTCTTCCCCCCCGGAATTCCTGTAGGTTATGTCTCAAAGGTCGACCGCCAGGCAACTGGTCACTTTCAGTATATTGAGGTCACCCCGTTTGTTGATAACGCACGAATAGAAGAAGTGCTTATCGTAAAATGAAATTGCTTGCAGGCACAGTGGTCGTAATCATAGCATTTGTGCTCCAGGCAAAGATCTCTGTCCTGTCGATTACCCCGAACCTGACGGTAATGCTCGCATACTATGCAGGGATGAAATATGGCGAGACCAGGGGAATGATCGCCGGCCTTATCATCGGGGGCATTGAGGACAGCCTTTCCACCTCACTCTTTGGACCGAACATGCTGGGAAAATCCCTTGCCGGCTTCTTTTCTTCCTTCTTTCTTTCGGGCGGTTTTTTTATCTGGACGCCGCTCCTCGGGATTTTTGGCGCCTTCCTGCTGACTATCGTCGACACCTCTGTTGTTTATGTAACTCTTGGCATATTCGACAAGTTTCCGACGAACCCCTCTACAGCACTGTTCAGTTTGATCTTGCAGTCATTACTCAATGCCGGTGCCGGCATGTTCATACGGCCGCCTCATGCAGACTGAACGGCCAGATACGGAAAAGATCGCCCTCAGTGGCTACCTCATCATCCTGGGGTTCCTGCTCATCCTCCTCAGGCTCTGGCAGCTCCAGATACTTCAGGGCAGCGAGATGAGGAAGGTTTCTGAAACGAACCGACTCAGGATCATAGGCGTGCCGGCTCCCCGGGGCATCATTTTTGACAGAAACAATGTCCCCCTGGTCAGAAATACTCCCTATTTCTGCGCCTCGGTAATACCTCAGGAGTTCAACAAGGACAATATGGCTTCTCTCTCACTACTGCTTGACGTACCGGAGACAGACCTCTACGACAGGATCACCCGAAAGGCTGCGAGCCCGTTCACCCCTGTTCGGATAAAGGAACGGCTGACCTTCAGCGAAGTAAGTTATATCGAAGCGCGCCGCTCTGACTTTCCCGGCCTCCTGATAGAGGTGGAAACGAGCAGGGAGTATATTTATGGTACGGTAGGCGCTCACCTGATCGGCTATCTCGGGAAGCTTAATCCCCGGCAGTCAAAGGACCCGAGCTTCAAGGACGTCCCTCCTGAGGCTTTTATCGGGCAATGGGGAGCTGAAAGACTTTACGATAAGTCCCTGCGCGGAACCGCCGGCCAGAAGATCATCGAGGTCGATGCTGTTGGCAGGGAGATCCGTCTCCTGTATGAAACCCCGCCAGTAAAGGGGGCTGACCTTGCGCTGAGCATTGACATCGCGCTCCAGAAAGAGGCAGAGGACGCCTTTGCCGGGAGAGCAGGGGCGTTCGTTGCACTCAAGCCGGACACGGGGGAGGTCCTCGGTCTGGGAAGCTCGCCTTCTTTTGACCCGAACAAATTTGCAAAAGGCATAAGCTACGATGACTGGCAGGCGCTGATGGGAGACAAGAAACTGCCGATGCTGAACCGCGCAATCCAGAGTCAATACCCGCCCGGATCAACGTTCAAGGTCCTTACCGCCATAGCAGCTCTTGAGGGGGGGGCTATTGATACGGGCACGAAGTTTGACTGTAAGGGAGGGCTGAGCTACGGGAAATGGCGCTTTGGATGCTGGCAAAAAAAAGGGCACAACGTCTTGTCATTTCATCGTGCCCTTGTCGAATCCTGCGATGTCTTTTTCTATGAGACAGGCAGGAGGGTCGGATTTGACAAGGTCGCAGAGGTGGCTACAAATTTCGGCCTGGGCAAGGAGACCGGAATTCCCCTGGGCGACGAGAAGAAAGGCCTTATACCGAATGCGCAGTGGAAGCTTGAGACAAAAAAAACACCGTGGTTTCTTGGCGAGACGTTCATAAATTCCATTGGTCAAGGGTATGTCTTAACAACGCCTATTCAGCTTGCGGTAATGATGAGTGCTGTTGCAAACAATGGTCGTGTATACCGGCCGATCATACTCAGGGATGAGCCTTCTACTCTCGTAAAAACAGTGAATGTCAGCCCGAATACCTTTGAAATTGTTAAAGATGCGCTAAAGGGTGTTGTGAACGAGCCCGGAGGAACCGGTTTCACGGCCCGCTCTGTCATGGCCACCGTCGGTGGAAAGACCGGCACCGCGCAGGTCGTCGGCATCAGGAAGGACTCAAAATATCTAGCCGAAAGATTTCGGGACCATGCATGGTTCGTCTCTTTTGCCCCTGTCGAAAAACCGGAGATCGCCCTTTCTGTCTTTGTCGAGCACGGGGGGCACGGGGGCAGCGTCGCAGCTCCGATAGCCAAAAAGGCAATCGAGGCGTATCTTCTGCCGGCGGACAAGAAGAAGGATTTGCTGAATGTTCAACATTGACAGAAGGCTGATACGCAATTTCGACTGGATCACATTCAGCATCATTCTCGTCATATCCTTTATCGGCATCATGACGATATTCAGCGCGACTCGCCAGCCCGGAGATGCGCCGCAGGCAGCATTCTATATAAAGCAGGTCGTCTGGCTGCTTATCAGTATCTGCGCACTGATCGTCATTGTCAGTTTCGATTACATCTGGCTCGGCAGGATAGCGCTGGTCCTCTATATCACCGGCATGGCGCTTCTTGTCTTTGTGCTCATCTCCGGCAGGGTCGGCATGGGTGCCCAGAGATGGATCAGCATCGGCTTTTTCTCATTCCAGCCCTCTGAATTTTTCAAGCTTATCTTTATCATCATGCTTGCAAGCTACTACAGCCTTCAGCGGGAAGCACTTGATACCTTTGCCCTTCTCAGGATCTTCTTCATGATCGTCTTTATCCCCTTTGTGCTCCTGTTCAAGCAACCCGACCTCGGAACTGCGGTCGTAGTGCTGCTGATCTTCATTTCTGTTTCTCTTGCACGGGGCCTTCAGAAAAAGCTGCTCGTTACCCTTGTGATCATCAGTCTGGTCTCGCTTCCTTTCGTCGGCAACATTCTCTGGACCGGCCTTAAGGATTATCAGAAGAACCGCCTCATTGCGTTTATTGATCCGCAGGCAGACCCTACGGGGATCGGCTACCACATCAACCAGTCAAAAATTGCCATCGGCTCGGGAGAACTCACGGGGAAGGGATTTCTAAAAGGCACGCAGGGACCGTTCAGGTTCCTGCCGGAGAAGCACACAGACTTCATTTTTGCAGTGTATGCAGAGGAGCGGGGATTCATAGGCTCCCTATTCCTGCTCTTCCTTTATTTTGTCCTCTTCCTGCGCGGACTTGATACTGCTTATAAGGCGAAGGATGAGTTCGGGAGGTTCCTGGCACTGGGTATCACATTCATGTTCAGCATCTATTTTTTTGTGAACGTCGGCATGACCCTTGGAATTATGCCGGTTGTCGGCATCCCGCTGCCGTTCATGAGCTATGGGGGGACTGCCCTGCTTTCTAACTTCATCTCGGCAGGCGTCCTGATCAACATCAGGACTCGGCGCTTCAGCCTCTTTTATTAAACGGACTCTTTTTGCTATAATTGCTATCCGGTAGTACTAAATAGTTTTCAGGTATGCTTTTTTTCTGATCACTATGCACTGATTACGCTTTACTCGCTTCAATGGCGGTGTAGCTCAGTTGGTAGAGCATGCGACTCATATTCGCAGTGTCCGGGGTTCAAATCCCTGCACCGCCACCAACTCCCTATAACTGGGACCTATTGGGGGCCACTTTGGCCAATTTGAGGTTCCTTTTGCTTTTGGCAAACTCCGGGTTCCCTCCCTGGGCACTGGGCATTTGAGTCGTCCTTTTCTCCCTAAATATCCGCTATATATGCACGGACGCTGTTGTCGCTGCTTTTTTACGCATTTGATCTAGGGATTGAAGTTGCTCACAGATCGTGACGGCGCGGCAAAGACATGCTCCAACAGCGTCAACGAGCTGTACAGAACCGGCATGTATTGACACTGTTACTACAATGCGTTAGGATTGTATTGTGGAATTTGATTGGAGCAAGACAAAGGCGGCGGAAAACCTGAGGAAGCACGGGATATCATTTCCTGAGGCCGCGGAAGCATTCTCTGATCCTCTCCATATCTCTGTTTTGGATGTCCGTTTTGATCATTTCGAGGAGCGTTGGATAAGCATAGGCATGACGGCAAAAGGCAAATTGATTGTTGTTGGACATCTCTATAGCATCACAAGAGAACAGGGCAAGGAGACCATAAGGGTTATAACAGCGCGGGAGGCGACAAGAAAGGAGCGAGAGCAATATGAAAACATCGGTTAAGGACAAGACAGACATGAAACTGCCGGACGAGGTCGATTTCTCAAAAGGTATTCGCGGCAGGTTCTACAGGCCGCATAAGGTATCGACAACCATAAGAATTGATGATGACGTGCTGCTGCTCTTTAAGAAGCTAGCGACAAAGAAGAAGGCACCCTATCAGACGCTCATGAATGAGGCATTAAGACAGTATGCGGAGAAGTCAGCATAAGGCAGGGCACTGCATGGCAGCCTGACAGCGGAAGAAGTGGCAGGATTGAGTGGAAGAGGAGATACTCGGAAAGCGGTGGCACGAGTGGTCGGGGAAATCAATTACTCAATGCGCCGATATGCTTCACTGCCACGGAAAATATGATCCACGTAATATTATTATTTCTCCTCAGGTCTTCGACAGCCTGGTGTAGTACTCGATTTCAAGGAGCCTGCGCTTGATGTCCACGCCCGGGGTATAGCCGCCGATGGAGCCGTCAGATTCGATAATCCGGTGGCAGGGATACATAATCGGGATGGGGTTCTTGCCGAGCGCATTGCCGACAGCCCGGGAAGCGTGCGGCTTGCCGATCTTGTCCGCGACCCATTTATACGTCCTCGTCTCTCCGTACGGTATCTCCGCAAGTGCCAACCAGACTTCTCTCTCAAACTCAGTCCCCTCGGCAAAGCTGGTCTTTACCGAAAACGCCGTCCTGCCTTCGGAGAAGTATTCCTCAAGCTCCTTCTTGACCTCTGCACTGATTTTTGTCTGCCTAGGGGTAATGCCGGATGGTTTTTCGAACGATATGCCGATAAGTGAAGTCTGGACGAAAATAAGGTAGAGTGCGCCTATCGGGCTCTGGAGGACATCATAATATTCACTATGGTCCGACCTGCTCTGCTTCATATTGCTCGCTTGAATAGACCTCTACCCTGTCACCGCCCTTTTTGATCGCATTCGCCAGGGCCCGCTCTGCGCAGAGCATGAGATCTTCGGTGGTCTGACCGTCCAGAAAGACAATGCCAACGCTTGCGGTGACCTTGCCCTTTGGCTGGGACTCCTCATGGTGGAACGGAAAGTTCCTGATGATGGCATTGAACCGGTTGCTGAGCGACAGGCCGGCAGATATAACCGTATTCGGAAGAATGACGGCAAAGGCATCGCCGCCATAGCGCACAACAACATCTGAACCTCGTATATTCTTCCGCAGCAGCTCAGATACCTTCTTCAGGACAATGTTGCCGTGATATTCCCCGTTCTTTTCAACATAGTTGCCGAAATAGTCGATATCAAGAAGCACAAGATTGAGCGGAAGCTTGTACCGCGTTGCCCTCTCCACCTCCTGCGCAAGCCGTATCTGAAAATACCGGTGGCTGAAGACACCGGTCAGCTCATCGATAAGCCCGGCCCTCTTGGGATACAGGATCTCGAGCTCTTTGATATGGTCGATCATTTCCTTGGTGTCAAATGCATGCTTTCTGACGATGCGCTCGATCTTGCCCATGAGCGACATCCTGTCCTCAACCGAGATGTCCCTTTCCGTAAGGATAAAAATCGGGATGTTCTTGGTATAGGGGTTCTCTTTCAGCTCCTGTATCACATCAAAGCTCACCATATCAGGGAGGCTGAAGTCCATAAGGATGAGGCTCGGCCTGAGGGTGACCGCGAGGTCTATGCCTCTTTTGCCCTCAGACGCGGTATAAATCAGATATCCCTGGGGCTCAAAGATCTCCTTGAACGAGTTGGTGATAACTTCTTCCTCTTCGATGATCAGGATCGACGAAGGAAGTACGACCTTCCCCCTCGAGATGTTCAGTTCGTCGAGCTTTGTCAGGAGCGCTTCCTTGTCCAGGGGCTTCATGAGATAATCCGTAGCGCCGAGAGCAAAGGCGAGTTCCTTGTTGTCGATGATCGAATGAATGATGATCGGGATATCAGCAGTCTGGGGGTCGCTCTTGAGCGTCTGGAGCACTTCCCATCCGTCCTTTTTGGGAAGCATGACATCAAGGGT
>Ga0102851_10002123_pt1 | contig 11831 bp, 5 predicted proteins | sample Mud3Dept3metaG_FD_79558 | JGI IMG/M metagenome (GOLD analysis project Ga0102851, IMG submission 79558) | Freshwater wetland microbial communities from Ohio, USA, analyzing the effect of biotic and abiotic controls - Mud 3 Core 4 Depth 3... | ecosystem: Environmental > Aquatic > Freshwater >... | reverse complement strand
TCTCCTCGAGCTGGCGCATCAGGCGGCCGAACCAGGCGTCGACGAAGGCGATCTCGCCGTCGTAGAGGGCCAGGGCGTAGTCGAGGTCGCGCGGCGCGAGCCGCCGGAGCGGCGGCGTCCACTGCGAGGCGCGGATCGCCTCCAGCGCCTCGGAGGTCGGCTCGAAGCCCGGGCTCGGCGCCGGCACCATCGCGGCGAACCGGCTCCGGAACGGCTCGGGAGGGGCGTACGGGGTGTGGGTGTCGTAGGTGTGGACGAAGAGCAGGAACGGCTCGTCGCGCCGCTCGGCGAGCCAGGCCGCGATCTTCGCCTCGCTCGCGCCCACGCCGGCGCGCTGGAAGTCGACGAAGGTCTCGAAGCCCTGGTCGAAGCCGAAGGGTGCGCTGACGTAGCCGCCGTCCACGAAGGCGGCCGTGCGCCAACCCGCGGCGCGGAAGGCCTCCGCGAGGGTGGTTGCCTGCTGGCCCATGCGGTCCTTCTCGCGCACCACGCCGTGGCTGTGGGGATAGAGCGAGGTGACGATCGAGACCTGCGAGGGCAGCGTGTACGGGGCCTGCGCGAAGGCCGCGTCGAAGCGCGTCGCGCCGTGCGCGAAGGCGTCGAGGTGGGGCGAGGTGGGGCGCGGATTGCCGTAGACGCCCAGCCGGTCGGCGCGCAGCGTGTCGAGGTCGACCACCACGACCGCGCGCGGCGGCGGCGCCGGACGCGCGCAGCCCGCGAGCGCTCCGAGCCCGGCCAGGAGGCCGAGCGCAGCGCCCGCGCCGAGCGCGATCGCCGGCCGTTGCCGGGCGGCGCGCACCCTCATCGCGACGCCGGCCACTCGGTCAGGCGCCGGACCAGGTCGTCCGGGAGCGAGCCGCGCGCGTCGGCGAGGCGCAGGTCGCGGCGCACGTCGCGCTCGAGCGTGTAGGTCAGCTCGGGCTTCTCGGTGCACACCGCGCAATAGGGCGGCGCCGCGTCGCCCGAGCGCGCGTGCTCGGCCTCGAACGCGGACCGGTCGGCGAACGCCAGCCGCGAGCGGCGCAGGTCCGGGACGTTGAAGGCTCCCGGCGCCGCGGGCAGCGGGCCGTAGACCTTGTGGCGTCCGACCTCGGGCGCCATGCAGCACGGGAAAAGCCGCGCGCGCGCGTCCAGGGTGAGGTTCTGATAGAGCCAGGCGCAGGCCGGGGAGGCGGCGCGGCTCGGCTCGTCGAGCGCTGCCGCGGAGCCGTCCAGCCGCTCGCGCCACGGGCGCGCGAACTCGGCTTCGATCGCGGCCTCGTCGAGCCCGGCCGTGCGGTCGTCGTCGAGCGGACCCTTGAAGCGGGCGTCCTGGCGCAGCACGTAGGTGCCCTCGAGCGGCGAGCGCGCGGCGCGCACCTGCGGGTCGTCCCAGTCCACCGCGAACGGCGTGGTGACCGAGAACTGGTCCACGCCCAGCTCGCGCGCCAGGGCCATCGCCGGCTCGACCTCGTGCAGGTTGTGCTCGAAGGTCAGGTAGCGCCAGAGCACGAAGGGCGGACCGGTGCCCAGCCGCCGCCGCGCCTCGAGGACGCGGCGCACGTTGTCGAGGCAGAGGTCGAGGTCGCCGCCACGCCGGAACTTCCCGTAGGTGGCCTGGGTGGCGCCGTCGATCGACAGGAAGAGGAAGTTGAGCCCGGAGCCGACCAGCGCCTCGACGTCGAAGCGCACCGAGAAGTTGGTCGACAGGCAGACATGGAGCAGCAACCGCTTGGCGCGGCGGATCAGCTCGGGCGTGCGCTTGTCGAGCAGCGGCTCGCCCCAGTTGTAGAGCACGAGCCCCATGGCGAGCGGTCCGTGCTCGGCCAGGAAACGCTCGTAGTCGGCCATGTCGAGCCGCCCGCCCGGCCAGTCGAAGGTGGCGGCGAACGCCGGATTCGAGGTGTGCAGGCAGCCCGGGCAGGAGAGGTGGCAGTTGTTGACCGGGTCCAGCATGAGCTGGAAGGGCCGCGAGGCGAGCGTCGTGTGCCGGTGGTGGAAGTGGTGACGGGCGACCGCCAGGTTGACCACGCGCAGGGCGAGGAGACGAGCGGCGACCGGCCGACGACCTTCCTGCTCGAAGCCGTCCGCGATCGCGAGCCGCGCCCGGTCCGCCGCTTCGAGGAAGGCGCGCTTGCCGGTGCCGTCCAGGGCGAGGCCGAGCAGGCGCTCGACCTCGGCGGCCACCGGCGAGCCCGGCGCCAGCAGCGGCGCGCCCGGGGCGCCCGCCTCTCCGCGCGCGACCGTCACGCCCCGGCCGACCTCCGCCGGTGGCAGTTCAGGGCCCCGCAGTTGAGCGTGCACGCGTCCATCGTGTGCCGGTCCTCGGCCGCCTTGGCACCGGTCCACAGCTCGACGAGCGGGCTCGCCGCGGCGTTGCCGACGTAGGGCCGGGCGAGGATCGCCGCGGTGTTGAAGCAGAGCGCGACGTTGCCCTCGGCGTCGACGTGCAGGTTGCGGTGGTGCGAGCCGCACACCGGGCGCTCGGTGCGGAAGTCGGGATCGTCCACGTAGGAGAGCATCCAGGGCAGGTCGGCGCGGGTCTTGACCACCAGCGGATCGTCGCCCCAGCGCTCGACCAGCTCGGCGAGCAGGCGCCGGGCCTCCGCCTTCTGCTCCGGCGTGTGCCAGAAGTGCTTCTCGAAGAACGGATCGCGATCGCGGCTGGCGTTGGCGAAGGTGCGCGCGAGAAGCTGGAAGTCCACGTGCTGCGCGCCCAGGCTCCGGCAGAACTCGACGTAGTCGGAGAACTCGCCGAGGTTGTCGCGGAACAGCACGCAGGCGGTCTGCACCTTGACCTGCGGCGCGACCTCGTCGCGCGCCGCGGCCAGGAGCCGGATCGCGCCCGTGGTCTCCTCGAAAGCGGTCGCGACGCCGCGCGTGTAGGCGTGCAGCTCGGGCCGGTGGCTGTCGAGCGAGACCGCGACGTGGCTGACGCCCGAGGTGACCAGGTCGCGCGCCGCCCGCTCCGAGTCGATGCGCGCGCCGTTGGTCAGCACGAAGAGCGGGAGCGCCGCCTCCCGGCAGGCGCCCGCCACCGCGAACAGCTCGGCCCAGTCGAGCGTCACCTCCCCGCCCGGCAGCACGACCGTGCCGCCGGGCGACAGGCGCGCGAACTCCGCCACCAGCTCCAGGCGCCGCGCCCGCGGCAGCGGCCGCGGACGCTCCTGCTGCAACCAGATGTGGCAGTGCCGGCAGCGGTAGTTGCAGACGTCGCTGGTGGGCAGCGCCAGGTAGAGGACCTCGGGCGGCGTCCGGCCGGCGTCGAACTCCGGTTGCGCCGGAGTGACGGCTGCGGGATCGGCGGAGCCGAGCGGGCGGAGCGCGGCGGGGGCGGCCATCGGCGGGATCGTCAAGGATAGCGGAATCGGCGCGGCTCCCCAATCGAGCCGCAGCCGCGCCAGCGCGTCCCGCGGGCTAGCATGCGACCGTGCGCGAAGCGCTTCGCGGGCGCGTCCGGACCGGGCTCCCCGCCCGCGCGGGAGTCGTCCTGCTCGCGGCCGGGGTCGCCGCGCTCGCGGCGTACCTGCTCTTCCACCGTCTCGGCGCCGGCAGCCTCCTGGGCGACGAGGCCCGCTACGCGGCCGTGGTCGCCGAGACGCGCGCCGCCGGCGGACCGCCGCCCTGGCGGCTGGGCGGCGAGCCCTACGTGGACAAGCCGCCGCTCGGGCTGCTGCTGCTCGAGGCGAGTCTCGCGACGCTGGGCGGCGACGAGCTCGCCGCACGCCTGCCCGCGGCCGCCGCGGGCCTCGCCACCGCCCTGCTCCTGTTCGCGCTCGGCGCGCGCTGGAGCCATCCGCTGGCGGGCGCCGTGGCGGCGCTGCTCTACGTCTCCGCGCCCACCGCGCTCGGCCGCCACGCCCTGCGCGGCGCCACCTTCGACGCCCTCCTCGTCCTGCTCGTCGTGGCCGCCGCGGCGGCCTGGATCGAGAGCCTGCACCGCGACCGGCCGCGGACGTTCCGCATCACGCTCGCGCTCGCCGGCGCGGCGGCGCTGGTCAAGAGCGTGGTGGCGGCGGCGCTGCTGGCGGCGACGGTCCTCGCGGCCGAGCTCGTGCTCGCCGCCGCCGCCGGGAAGTCGCGGCGGCGCGCCCTGGGGCGCGCCGCCGCGCTGGCCGCGGTCGGCGCCGGAGTGCTCGCGGCCTGGATCGGTGCCCTGATGGCAGCCGGCGTGCCCGACGCGGCCCAACGCCTGATCGGATTCGACCTCGTCCAGCGCGCCCGCACGGGCGTCGACCCCGGCCACCTCGAGCCCGCCTCCAGATACCTGGAGCTGGCGGTCGCGGACTTCGGCTGGGCGCTGCTGCTGACGATTCCGCTCGCCGCGGCGCTCGCCTCGGCCTGGCGCCGGCGCGACGCAGCGGCGGCCGTCGTGCCGGCGGCGCTGCTCGCCTGGCCGCTCGCCATGGTCGCGCTGCTCTCGGCCTCGGCCTCGAAGCTGCCCTGGTACGCGCTGCCGGCGTGGGCCGGCCTGGCGCTCGCGGCGGGAGCCGGCACCGGGCACCTCGCGCGCCACTCCCGTCCGGCCGTTCGCGCCGCGGCCTGGGTCGCGGCGCTGGTGCTGGTGTCGTTCGGCGTGGCGCGCGCGCTCGAGACGACCGGGGGACCGGCGCGCCGCGTGGCGATGGACCGGCTGGGACGGGCCCTCGCCGCCGAGCCGCGCGCGCAGCTCTGGGTGGAGCCGGGGCTGAACCTGGCGCCGCGCGCCCGCCACGACCCCGCCGATCCGGCGCTGCTCGACGACGCCAATGCCTACTACTTCGGCCGCCTCGGCGCGCGGCCGGGCTGGGGGCTCGGGGATCACGAGGGCACCGTTTGCCCGGTCGTCGTGCTGAGCCGGGGCTCGGTGGCGCGCCTCCCCGGCGCGCCGGGCCGCTGGCAGGTTCGGGCCCTGACCGAGACCCCGCTCGCGGTCGCCGACGGCTGTGGCGGCACGGTCGCGGCTCGCCTGCCCCGCTCGCGCGCGCTGCGCCCGGGCGGGGATGGCGGCGAGACGGAGGCTCAGACCAGCGAGAGGAGGTGACCGAGCTTGTCGCGCTTGGCGCGCAGGTAGGCGCGGCTGGTGGCGGTGGGCGGCACCTCGAGCGGCACGCGCTCGACGATCTCCAGCCCGTAGCCGGCGAGCGCGACGTACTTGCCGGGGTTGTTGGTCATCAGGCGCATCCGGCGCACGCCCAGCGCGCGCAGGATCTGGGCGCCGACCCCGTAGTCGCGCTGGTCGGCGCGGAAGCCGAGCCGCTCGTTGGCCTCCACCGTGTCGTGGCCGCCGTCCTGCAGCTCGTAGGCGCGCAGCTTGTTGAACAGCCCGATGCCGCGCCCCTCCTGGAGCAGGTAGACGACCACGCCGCGGCCCTCCTCCGCGATGGCGGTGAGCGCGAGGTCGAGCTGGGGCCCGCAGTCGCAGCGCGCCGAGGCGAAGACGTCGCCGGTCAGGCACTGGCTGTGGACTCGCACCAGCACCGGCGCTCCGGAGGCGACCTCCCCCATCACCAGCGCGATGTGCTCCTCGCCGGTCGCCTCGGCGCGGAAGGCGTGCAGGGTGAAGTCGCCGTAGGCGGTGGGCAACGCGGGCGAGGCGACGCGCTCGACGATCGTCTCGTGGCGCAGCCGGTGGGAGATCAGCTCGGCGACGGTGAGGATGCGCAGCTGGTGCCGCTGCGCGAACTCCACCAGGTCCGGCACGCGCGCCATGGTGCCGTCCTCGTTCATGATCTCGCAGATCGCGGCCGCGGGCGTCAGGCCGGCCAGCCGCGCCAGGTCCACCGAGGCCTCGGTCTGGCCGGCGCGCTTGAGCACTCCGCCCCGGCGCGCGCGCAGCGGGAAGACGTGCCCCGGGCGCAGCAGGTCGGCGGGCCGGGTGCGGGCGTCGGCCAGCGTCGCGATGGTGGCGGCGCGATCGGCCGCGGAGATGCCGGTCGAGACCTTGCCGCGCGCTTCGACCGAGACGGTGAAGGCGGTGCCGAACGGCGAGGTGTTGCGCTCCACCATGGGCGGCAGGTCGAGCTCCTCGCAGCGCTCCTCGGTGAGCGCGACGCAGATCAGGCCGCGGCCGTGGCGGGCCATGAAGTTGACCGACTCCGGGGTCGCCAGCTCGGCGGCCAGCGCCAGGTCGCCCTCGTTCTCGCGCTCCTCGTCGTCGACCAGGATCACGAAACGGCCCGCGCGCAGGTCGTCGATCGCCTGCTCGACGGTGGCGAACGGAGACGGCTTGGACTCGGCGGCCATGGTGTCTGGAAGGGGGTCGCGGCGGAACCGCTCCGCGCCGGCAAGTGTACTGCCCGGTCCCCGGGTGGTCAAACCGCTCCGGCGCGGGACGCGCCGCTCAGAACGGGTTGCCGAGGCTCACGAACCAGACGTACGGGGACTCCCAGGGCTCGCGCTCCAGCTTCCAGCCGATCTCGGCGCGCAGCGGCCCGATCGGCGACAGGTAGCGCACGCCCACGCCGGCGCCCCAGCGCGACTGACTGGCGTCGAAGTCGCGGGCCTCGCGCCAGAGATTGCCCCCGTCCACGAACAGCGTGCCACCCACCGGGCCCGCAATCGGGAAGCGCCATTCCAGGTTGAGGATCGCGAGCATTCCGCCGCCCAGCGGCACCGGGTCCTCGCCCGGCTGGATGGAGAGCGTCTGGCCCGGAACCCCGAGCAGGTCGCGCTCGAAGGCGCGATGGCTGGTGCGCCCGCCGGCGTAGAACAGCTCGGAGGCCGGCACGGCGTCGATCTTCTCCAGCTCCGGGTCCTCCGGCTCGGCGAGCGGAATCAGGTAGCCACCGCGCGCCGAGAGCACGATCAGCCCGAGACGACCCAGCGCCAGGTAGCCGGTGCCCTGGGCGAAGATCTTGGTGAACTCGGCGTCGGCGGCGAACGCCTCGAAGGCGCGCTCGAGCGAGCCCTGGAGGTTCCAGCCGCGCGTCGGCTCGATCGGGTCGTCGCGGCGGTCGTAGACGAAGCCGGGCATCAGGCTGGCGACGCGCGCGTCGCGGCTCTCGACCGGGATCACCTCCTCGGGCTCGTCGGTCTCGAGCTCGACGATGCGGTAGTCGTAGGCGAGTCCGGCCGAGAGACGCCCGAACTGCTTGCGCAGGCTGAGCTGCGCGCCGCGCCGGAAGACCGTGAAGGAGGTGCGGTCTTCGAACTCCCGGTAGACCTGGGCGCGCACGTCGACCGGCCAGCGGCCGAGGTAGGGCTGCAGGGCGAGCAGCCGGAAGACCTCGTCCTTCTGCGACACCAGGGCGTCGAACTGGACCGTGATCAGCTTGCCGGCGAGGTTCGATTCGGTGAGGCGGAGCAGGCCGCGCGCCCCCGAGTCGGAGTCCCAGCCCGCGCCGTAGGCGACGCTCTTCGTCCTGCCCTCCTCGACCTCGACCAGCACCTCGTGGTCGGCGGCGCCCGCGCCCGCGACGCCGGCCCCCACCGAGACGCGCGAGAAGACGCCCAGCGCGTAGAGGCGCCGCTGCACGTCGAGCAGCCCGCCGGTGGAGATCGGGTCGCCCAGGCCGAGGCCCAGGAAGCGCCGGATCACCTTCGCGTCGGTGCGCGTGTTGCCGCGCACCACGATGGCGCCGACGCTCGAGCGCTCGCCCTCGAGCACGCGGAAGGTGACGCGCGCGACCGTGCCGTCGCCGCCCCACTCCACCTGGTGCGAGACGAGCGCGGAGCGGTAGCCCTTCTCCTCCAGGCGCGAGCGGATGTGGTCCACGCTCGACTCCAGCAGGAGCCGGTGGAACGGTCCGCCGGCCGCGAGCGGCAGCTCGGCGGCCAGCTTCCCGGCGTCGAGCGCGGAGAGCCGGCCCTCGACGCGCACCTCCGCCACGCCCCGCCGGGGACCCTCTTCGATCGGGATCACCAGGCGGAGGCGGCTGTCGCGGCGCTCGACGCGCGGCGGGCCGACGCGCACGCGGTCGTAGCCGGACAGGGCGTAGAAGGAGCGCAGATTCGCGAGGTCGTCGTTGAGCTCCTGCTCGACCAGGCGGCCCGAGCCCGGAGAAAGGAGGCGGCGCGGGGTGGTCTGGATCAGACGGGTCAGGCGCTCCGCGGAGAACGCGGACTGGCCCTCGAAGACGACCTCCTCGAGCGTCGAGCGCGGGCCCGGGGTCACGTCGAGGTGGATCACGAGCCGCTCCTCGCTGCGCTCCTCGCGCGTCTCGACCTCGACGTCGTAGTGGCCGCGGCCCTGGTACCAGGAGCGGATCTGCCCGACCGCCTGCACGAGCAGCGCCTCGTCGTAGCCGGCGTCGCCGAGGAAGGGCAGCAGGTCGCGCTTCTCGAGCGTCTTTCGTTCCGCGCCGGTGAGCACGAGCTCGACCGCGGGGCCGCGCGTCACCGTCCAGACCAGGTCCACCACGCCGCCGCCCGGACGCGGCACCTCGCGCGCGGGCTCGACCTCGGCGAGCCGGAAGCCGCGACGCACCAGGAACCGATGCAGGCGATCGGCGTCCTCGCGCACCTGCGCGCGCCGCAGCGGCGCGCCGGCGCGCGCGCGCAGGGCCTCGCGCGCCTCGTCCTCGGATACCGCGCCGTCGAGCCCCTCGAAGCCGACCTCGCCGATCGTCGTGCGCACGCCGGGCTCGAGGCGGTAGCGCACCCGCGCCTCGCGGGTCGCCTCCGTCACCTCGACCTCGACCCGCGCGCGCGCGTCCAGCCAGCCGCGCGCCTCGAGCGCGGCCTCGAGCGCGTAGACGCCGCGCACCACGCGGTCCTCGCGCAGGGGCTGGCCTGCGCGCTGCGGCGGCACGTCGGCGAGCCGGCCCGCGTCCACCCCGGGAGCGGACTCGATCGTGACCTCGACCACGCGCAGATCCGGGCGCAGCACCAGGATCGCCTCGACGCCGCCCCCGAGCGGGCGGCTCCAGAGCTCGACCTCGGCCGCCAGGCCCGAGAGGCGCAGCGCGCGCAGCGTGCGATGGATGCGCTCCTCGTCGAGCGGCTCGCCGACGCGCACCGCCAGCAGCGGCTCGACCTGCTCGAGCGCGACCGGCGACTCGCTGCGCACGGCGATCCGGGTCACCACCGGCGCGCCCGGCGGCGAGGGCGCCTGCGCGGCCGGGGCGGCGGTCGCCACGAGGAAGGCGAGGGCGAGCGCGCTCCGCTTCAGAACCGCGACTCCCAGCGCGCGTCCACCGCGTACGACTCGCTGCCGTTCTGGGTCAGCACCAGGACCAGGCGCTCGGAGAGCCGCCATTCCGCCTGCAGGATCTGCTGCTCGGTCGAGGTGGGGTCGTACGAGTAGGTCACGTAGAGCTGGCGCGAGACGCGCTTGCCCACCGTGACGCGCGCCGCCGAGACGGCGTCGCCCGAGGTGAGCGGCTGCACCCGCACCTGATCGAAGCCGAACAGCTTCCCCACCCGCTCGGTGAGCAACGACGCGGCCTGCCCGTAGATCAGGGCGCCGGCCGACGCGCTGCCGGACTCCGCGCCGGGCGTCCCCGCGGCGACCTCCGAGAGCGCGGGGCGCTCGACCGGCGCGCCGGTGGCGAGCAGGCCGAGCACGTCGAGGTCGGGCAGGGGCGGGTCCGAGGCGAAGGTGGTGTTGAGGCGCGCCAGCGAGCCCGACAGGTTGAGGGTCACGGAGTACTCGCTCACGCGCGTCCTCGCCACGACGTCGAGCAGGGGCTCGATGCGCGCCGGATTGGCAAAGGTCAGCGTGGCACGGTCGATGGTGTAGGTGTTGCCGCCGTACATCGCCCGGCCGCCGGGCTCGAACTCGACCTCCCCGAACACCACCGGCCGCGCCAGCGTGCCGCGCAGTGCCAGGTCGGCGCTGCCGGTCAGCTGCGCCACGTTGTTGCGCACGCGCACCGCGCCGGGGCCGCGGATCGAGACCCCGAGCGCGGTCGTAGCGAGCAGCTCGTCGGTCTCGCCGACGTCGACCCGGGAGCGCGCGAGCAGCCGCTGGACGAGCTGGGCCGGCGTCAGCTCGATGTCCTGCAGGTACCAGATGCGGTCGAAGCGGACCTCGCCGCGCAGCTGCCGGCCTTCACCGGTCGAGACCAGGGACAGGTCGGCGTCGCCACGCAGCTGCCAGCCGGGCGGCCAGCGCGGCGCCACCCGGCGCGCAGTGGCCTCGAAGTGATAGGCGAGCGGCAGGTCGCCGGCGGGCAGGTCGACCCGCCCGGCGGCGCTCAGCTCGCCGCCGGCGAACGACGCGTCGAGACGATCGAGGACGATCGCGTCGGGATAGAACCAGACCAGCGCACGTGCCGCGTCGATCGAGTGCGGCACGCCCGGGGGCAGGAGCCTGCCCTGGGCGAGATCGGCCTGGCCGTTGACTTCGGGGCGAGCGAGCGTGCCGCCCACGTGGGCGAGGCCCTCGATGCGGCCGGAGAGCTCGAGGCCGCCGGCGAGCGGACGCAGCCACGCCGCGTCCAGGCTGGCCTGCAGGTTGAGGTCGAGGCGCGGGTCGTCGGCGAAGTCGACCGTCCCGCTCGCGAACAGCTCGTCGCTGCCACCGGGCAGGCCCAGGTAGAGGCTCGACAGGCGCACGCCGCTCGCGTCCACGGTCGCCGCCACCGGCTCGAGGCTGCGCAGCGCGCGCCCGCCCCAGGTGAGCTCGAGCTCCGGCACGATGACGCCGAGCCGCAGCGGCTCGTCGCCGGACCAGGCGAGATCCAGATCGGCGCCCAGCCGGCCCGCGACCTCGGCGCCGAGCTCCGGCCCGGCGGCGAGCGCGACCAGGCGGTCGAGCCGCTCGCTGTCCAGGCGCAGCGCCAGGCGCGACGGCCGGTCGAGGGCGAAGCTGCCGCCGCCCTGCACGCGCGCCAGCTCCGGCAGCGAGAGGTCGAGGTCGAGCCGGCCGCCGGCGGCGCGCGCCGTGATCGTCGCCGGCCCGCCCTCGAGCGGCGCGCCGTTCAGGGCGAGCGCCTCGAGCCGTCCGTCGAGCTCGCCCTCCGGGCTCGAGAGCGCACCCGCGAGGCGCGCTTCGAACACGAGCCGGCCGCCCAGGCGCTCGCGCGCGACGAGGTCGAGCGGCGCGCGCCCGAGCTCGAGCCCGGGCGAGGCGAGCTCGAAGTCGAGCTGCTCGCCCTCGAAGCGGAGCGAGCCGCGGCCCTCGATCTCCCCCGCCTCGGATACCCAGCGCGCGCGCGCGACCGCCAACCGCACGGCGTCCCACTCGAGCTCGGTGTCGAGCCGGATCGCCGGCACGCCGGCCACCGTCACCGGCTCCAGGCTGGCCGCCAGGGTGCCGGTGGGCGACCCGGCGGAACCCGCGAGGCGGAGGCGCCCGTGGGCGCGCCCGGCGAGCGGCAGGTCGAACGGCAGCCAGGGCCGCGCCTCCTCGACCGGCCAGCCCTCGATGGTGAGATCCAGGTCGAGGCCCGGCTGGCGCGGATCGAGCGGCACGCGCCCGGCGAGGTCGAGCGCCGCGGCGCCGCGGCGGATGTGCAGGTCGAGCGCCTCGATCGCGCTCCCGCTCGCGGTCAGGGTGCCCGACACCGAATCGGCGGCGAGGCCGGGCGCCGCGAAGGCGGCGAGCTCCAGGGCGACCTCGGTGCGCGCCGCGCCGCCGGCGGCGAGCTCGACGGCGACGCCGAGCTCGCCGGTGCCCGCTCCCGGCAGCCAGATCGCGCCCGGCTCGAGCAGGGCGAGGTGGGGCACGAGCCGCCCCAGGTCCTCGCTCGCCACCGTCAGATCGACCCGGCCCTCTCCGGAGCCCAGCGCGAGTCGCGCCGAGCCCACGACGCGCTGCGCGGGCAGCTCGAGCGCGAATGCGGGCAGCACGAGCTCTCCCTCCTCGAGGCGCACGCTCGCCCTCCCCGTGGCCGGCGCCGCGTCGGGCCCGCCCGCCGCGCGAGCGACGACTTCGAACTCGCCGCCGCCGCTGCCGCGCGCGGCGCGCACGAGGTCGAAGTCGTAGC
>Ga0102851_10002122_pt1 | contig 11832 bp, 13 predicted proteins | sample Mud3Dept3metaG_FD_79558 | JGI IMG/M metagenome (GOLD analysis project Ga0102851, IMG submission 79558) | Freshwater wetland microbial communities from Ohio, USA, analyzing the effect of biotic and abiotic controls - Mud 3 Core 4 Depth 3... | ecosystem: Environmental > Aquatic > Freshwater >... | reverse complement strand
TGAAGGCTACGCCAGCGCGACGTCGCCGTTTGCCGCAATGCGCAGCGCGCGGCCGCAGAGTTCCTGGCTCGTGGCGACGGCGATCAGCGCCGCGTGTTCGCAGCACGCCAGCGTGCGGCGGCCGTCGTCGATGTCTCAGAGCAGCACGGCGCGCTTCGCGCCGCCGCCATGGTAGAGCACCGTGTAGCTCGCGATCGTGGCAGCGCCGGCGACGCCTTCGACGAGTTCGACGCGCGCGGTTTCGCGCTCCGTCTGCGCGCTGACGTCGTCGTGCTCGAAGGGCGCAGCGCCCGGCTCGCTCGACCACAGACTCACGCCCTGCTTGGTGACGATGCCGGAAACGGCGGTGACCAGTCCGAGGCTGCCCGGGTCGTCGCGCAGGTCCTGCGCCATGCGCACGAGCGCCTGGAACACGAAGTGGTTGAGCGGACCGCCGGCGAACGCCATGCCGCCCGTCACGGTGAGCGGGCGGTCGTCGTTGATCCCGAGTTCGCGCAGCTGGATCCGCACCGCGACCGGGAAGCACGAGTAGAGTTCGCGGTAGGCGACGTCCGCGACGGATCTCCCGGTGTGCGCGAAGACGCGCTCGGCGGCCTTCGCGAAGCCCGCGCAGCGGTGCAGCGCGCGCCGCTCGGTGAACGGAATCATCTGATTGGCGTCGGCACTGGCGAGCGGGAAGATCCAGCGCGCGCGCGGAATGCCGAAGGCGCGCGCCGTCGCGAGCGAGCAGAAGATCAAGCCTGCCGCCTGATCGACGTTCCACTGCGAGCAGTGCAGCTTGCCGTACGGAAACGCCTGCATCGGATTGCGCGCGGGGTCGGCGATCGTCGCGGCGTCGATCCGTTCGCGCGACCACGCGTCCGGGTTCTCTGCCGCGACGGCTGCGAAGCCGGCCCACAGCGACGCCACCTCGTCGCGGTGCTTCTCGATCGTGACGCCTTCCGCCGCGCGCAGCGCGTTCTCGAGCGTCGCGTACTGCGAGACGGGCATCAGCAGGCCGGCCCGCATTTCGGGCGCACTCAGGATCGGGGCGTGCGGTCGCAGCACCGTGTCGGGCGTGGTCGGCGCTTGCCTCGTGAGGGGTGCATCGAAGCCGGTGATCGTCGCACGTAGCGCGCGGTAACGCGCCTCGCCGCCCGTCACCAGCACCACGTCGGCACGCCCGGCGGCGATGTCCGCCGCGGCGCGCGCGAGCGAGGTCGTCTGCAGCACGCCGATCTCGGCGATCTCCGTGCGCACGTGTGCGGCACCGAAGCGCTCGGCGATGAGACGACACGGATCGGGGTAGTCCCAGAAGCCGCGCGTCGCGCGCACCGAGTCGGCGCGTTCGAGCAGCGCGCGCGATCCCGCGTCTTCGGCGGCGCGTTCCAGCGCCGCGATCATCAACGCGAGCGGCTCGCGCGCGCGCGCCGGATCTTCCTCGCGCTGCGAGACAGCGCCGACGCCAACCAGCACGGGTGTTCTCGGATCCAGCGTCACGTCACGATCTCCTTGCACTCGTCGCGGCGGATCCTGCGCGCGGCCGGCGATCGCAGTGCTCTATCGAGACCCTTCACGCCGCGAACCGCAGGCCGCCTGCGCGATGCCGCGCAACATCCGTGCGAAGACCAGCTCGTGCAACGGGAAGATCCCGTACCAGTACGCGAGTCCGGCGAGGCCGACCGGATCGAAGATCGCGGTCTGCTGGATCTGCGCACCATCGCCGTCGGGCGTCACCTCGAACTCCAGCCAGGCGCGGCCGGGAAGCTTCATCTCGGCGACGAGGCGCAGGCGGCGATCGGGCTCGATCGCCTCGACGCGCCACCAGTCGAGCGCGTCGCCGACTGCGAGCCGCTCGGGATCGTGGCGCCCGCGCCGCATGCCGACGCCGCCGGCGACGAGATCGACGAGGCCGCGCAAGCGCCACAGCCAGTCGCCCCAGTACCAGCCGGTGGCGCCGCCGATCCGGCGGATCGGCGCAAACGCGGCGGCCGGCGACACCGCGACGTGCACGCGGCGCGAATCGACCAGGCGATTGCCGAAGCGCGCGCCGCCCCACTCGCGCGGCGCGCCAGCCGAGGAGAGCGCGTCGGACCAGCGCGTCGCGGCGAACTCGCGATCCTCGTTGGCCAGCGCGCGCGCGATCTCCTCGCGCACGCCGAACGGGCGGATCGCGAAATCCCGCTGCGCCGGCGCCGGGTCCGCGACGAGTGTGGGATGGCAGATGCTGTCCACGAGCTTGCGGCCGACGCGCGCGTAGAGCGGCGTCACCAGACCCAGCCACAGACTCGAGAGGCGCGGCGTCAGCACCGGCACGGGAATCAAGAAGCGCCGCAGCCCGCGCTGGCGCGCGTACTCGACCATCAGGTCGCCGTACGAGACGCGATCGGGCCCGCCGATCTCGTAGACGCGGCTCTCTTGCAGATCGAGATCGAGTGCGGCGCGCAGGTAGCGCAGCACGTCCTCGATGCCGATCGGCTGCGCCAGCACCGAGACCCAGCGCGGCGTGATCATCGCGGGCAAGCGCTCGACGAGCGCGCGGATCATCTCGAACGAGAGCGAACCCGAGCCGATGATGATCGACGCGCGGAACTCGATGACCGGAACGCCCGACGCGCGCAGGATGCGGCCGACCTCGTGACGACTGCGCAGGTGCGCCGAGAGTTCGTCGTGCTCGTCACCGAGTCCGCCCAGGTAGACGATGCGCTGCACTCCCGCAGCGGCGGCGGCCGCGCCGAAGACTTCCGCGGCGCGGCGATCGCGCACTTCGAAGTCGTCTGCGGCGCCCATCGAGTGCACCAGGTAGTACGCCGTCTTGACGCCGCGCATCGCGGCCGCGACGGACACGGGATCCCCCACGTCGCCACCGACGAGCTCGGTGGTCGGCGGACGATCGCTCGGGAACAGCGCGGGCCGCCGCAACAGACAGCGCACGCGTAGCCCTTCGGCTTCGAAGAGGCGCAGCAGCCGCCCACCGACGTAGCCGGTGGCGCCGGTGAGCAGGATCCGTCCCGCGTCGCGCGGCGCGCTCGCGCTCATCGGGAGTTCATGCGCGCGCCGGAATCCCAGCTCGCGAACGACGAAGGCTCGACCCGGATCGCAACCTCCGATGCAGCGCGGGCGACCGGGGGCCCGCGATGCGCATGCGGAACGGTCTAGCGGCGCTGCTAGGGTCCCGCCATGCCGCGCGCCGTTCGCGCCGTTGGGATCGTCCTCGCGCTCGTGGTGCTCGGCCTCGCGATCGCTGCCAGCGTTGCCTTCTCACGACGCGTCGCGCTCGCCGAATGGCTGTTGCTCGATCAAATCGCGGCGCGCGGCGTGTCGCCTGCCGCGCTGCGCGTGAGCCACGTCGATGCGCGCGGCATCGCGATCGCCGATCTGGCGCTCGGACCGCCGGATGCGCCCGATCTCGCAATCGCCGAGATCACCGCGAGCTGGTCGCTCGCCGGGCTGCGCGAGCGGCGCCTCGACTCGCTGCGCGTCTCGGGCGTCGCGCTGCGCGGCACGCAGCGCGAAGGGCAGCTCTCGTTCGGTGCGCTCGATGCGCTGTTCGCGCGCGACGCATCGCCGGATGCCGCTCCATCGCTTCCGGCTAGCGAGATCGCGATCGACGCGGCGCGCGCTCGGATTTCAACACCGAGAGGCGTTGCGACCGGAACGCTCGGCGGATCGCTGCAGAGCGCCGCGGATGGGACGATCGACGGCGAGTTCAAGCTGGCGCTCGACGGCGCCGGGCTGCGCGCGCGCGGCGCGCTCGAAGTCTCGGGATCGCTCGATGCGCCGGCCTTCCACGCGCTGCTCGAAGCGGAGCCGGGGTTGCCAATCGCGGGACGCGTCGAAGTGCGCGGGCAGATCGCGCGCGAGCAGGGCGAGCGCGTCTTCGACGCCAGCGTGGCGCTGCGCGACGCGAGCTTCACCAGCGACCTCATGCGCATGAGCGACGTGAACGGCGTCATCGCGTTGCGCGGCCCGCCGCTGCACACGCCGAAGAAACAGATCCTATCGCTGGGTGTGGTGGACGTCGGCGTGCCGCTGACCGACGGTCTCGTCGAGTTCACACTGCGCCGCGACGGCACCGTCGCGGTGGCGCTCGCGATGCTGCATTTCGCCGAGGGCGAGCTGCGCGCGCAAGATGTGGTGCTCGATCTCGAAGCGAAGCAGACCGCCGCGACGCTGCAGGCGCGCGGTCTCGATCTCAGTGCGCTGCTCGCGCAGGTGGACATTCCCGGCATCGAAGGCAGCGGAATTCTCGATGGCGACGTACCGCTGGTGCGAACGGGCTCGTCGCTCGTGGTGAAGGGCGCCTTGCTGCACGCGGCGCAGGGCGGCGGCAAGATCCGCTACACGCCGACCGAGGAAACCCGCGCGCTCGCCGCGTCGCGTCCCAACGATCTGGGCCTCGCCGTAGACGCGTTCTCGAATTTCGAGTACGAGATCCTCGAAGCGAGGCTCGACGGCGAGTTGCAGGGCGAGATGAAGATCGGATTGCACGTGCGCGGTGCGAATCCGGAGTTCCAGGACGGCCGCCCCGTCGAACTGAACCTGAATCTCGAAGCCCGCCTCACCGACCTCGTGCGCGATGCCACCGCGGCCTATCGTGTGCCGGACGTGGTCGAAGAGCGCTTGCGCGCGTTCTCGGAGGGGAAGGCCAGATGAAGTCGAAGTTCTGGATGGCGGTCGCGTCGATCGCGCTCGGACTCGCGACCGTCGCGGGCTGCACGCCGCGCGTTGCAATCGAGGCGCCGAAGGAACCGATCACGATCAACATGAACATCAAGATCGAGCACGAGATCCGCGTCAAGGTGGACAAGGATCTCGAGCAGGTGTTCGCGGACAAGGAGGACATCTTCTGATGTGGCAGCGACATCGTGCGTGGTGGGTGGGTGCGTGCGTCGTGGGGCTGCTGGTTTTCGGCGCGGCGCTGCCGAGCGCGGCGCTCGAACTCGACGCCGCGCGGCAGCAAGGCCTCGTCGGAGAACAGAGCGACGGCTACGTCGGCGCCGTGTCGGCTTCGCCGAGCGCCGAGGTGAAGGCGCTCGTCACGGAGGTGAATGCCAAGCGGCGCGCCGCGTACGCGGAGATCGCGCAGAAGAACGGGACGGCGCCCGAGGCGGTGGCGGCGCTGTCGGGCCAGAAGCTGATCGATCGGGTACCGGCGGGGCAGTGGATCTGGGCGAACGGGCGCTGGACGCAGAAGAAGTAGAGGGAACGCTGCAGAAATTGACGTCCGCCTTCACGATTCCGATCCCGTCGCGCTGGGCGCTGCTCAACGAGAGTCGCGTCTTCTGGGACGTTGCGCTGAGCCTCGCGCGTTTGCCCGGCCTGGCCTCGCAGCCACGCGGCGCGGGCGATCCCGTGCTCGTGCTGCCCGGCTTCTCGGCCGGAGACGGGTCGACCGCGCCGTTGCGACTCTTCCTGCGCCTGCTCGGTCACGACGCGCGCGGCTGGGGTCTCGGGACCAACGGCGGCGATGTGTCGGCTCTGCTGCCGCGCGCGATCGCCGAAACGGAGCGCTGTGCGACGTCGACCGGCGCGCGCGTGCGCCTGATCGGCTGGAGCCTCGGCGGCTACCTCGCCCGCGAAGTCGCGCGCGATCGGCCCGATCTCGTCGAGCGTGTCGTGACGCTCGGCTCGCCGGTCGTCGGCGGTCCGAAGTACACCACCGCCGCGCGCACATTCCGGATGCGCGGCATCGATCTCGACGCGCTCGAGGCGGAAGTCGCCGAACGCGAGAAGACACCGCTGCGAGTTCCCGTCACGGCGATCTACTCGAAGCGCGACGGCGTCGTCGCGTGGCAGGCCTGCATCGACCGCTGCAACCCGGACGTCGAGCACATCGAGGTGTTCAGCTCGCACGTGGGCCTCGGCTTCCACGCCGAGGTCTACGCGCTGATCGCGCAACGGCTCGCGGCAACTCCGGCGCCGGCGGCCGCGTAGCCGAAGAATGGACAAGCAGGCGCTGGTGGCGCAGCTCGTCGCGAAACTGCGCGACGCACTCCAGGTGGCCGAGCGTGCGCGCGACGACGCGGCCGAAGAGGCGCGCGAGGGTGCCATGCCCGCCGAGAAGCGCGACGACGCGCGTGTCGCAATCGAACAATCGGGCATCGCGCGCGGCCAGGCGCGGCGCGCGGTGCAGATCCAGGCCGAGCTGAAAGCGCTCGAGAGCTTCGACCCCCAGCCGCTGCCGCGCGGCGCGCCGGTGAGCGTCGGCGCGCTCGTCGAAGTGGAGCAGGAAGACGGCGGCGTCACCGTCTTCCTCGCGCCGGCCGGCGCCGGCGAAGAGCTGACGGGACCGGGCGGCGACGGCTTCTTCACCGTAGTGACGCCCTCGTCACCGCTCGGCCGCGCCATCCTCGGCCACCGCGCGGGCGACACCGTCGAAGCCCGCATCGCCACCGCCCTCCACGAGTGGACCATCACCTGGGTCGGATGATTTCCAGTGCCGGGCGTCAAGTTATTTCGGAGGAAGCGGTGCCGAGGAAGCGGTGCCGGGCGTCAGGTTATTTCTTGTCAGGTTATTCAATGACCGGACGCCTCGATAACCTGACACGGCGATAACCTGACGCCCGGCACCATTCCGAGGGGGAGGCTGATATGACGCGCAGGATTCGTGGCTTCGTCTTGTCGCTCGTGGTACTCGCTGCCGCGCCGGGGCGCGCCGATGTGCTCGGACTCTTCATCGACACGTCGGTCAGCGACGAGCGTGTCGGGGTCGTCGATCCGGCGACGGGCGCCGTCACGGCCTTCGGCGAAGCGCTCGACACCGGACCGCGCTCGGGTGGCGTCTACGACGTCGATCTCGATACGGGGAATCTCTACTTCGTCGCCGGCACCGACAGCGCGCCCGGCACCTGGTCGCTCTGGACCATCGATCTCCGCAGCGGCGCCGCGGTGGACTTTCCGCCCGTGACGACCCCCGTCAACTTCGATGGCTCACCGTCGTTCCTCGAGTTTGATCCGGTCGGCGACCGCATCCTCGGGATCGTGAGCCGCACCACCGACAACCGGCGATTCCTCGCCCGCTTCGACCCGGTGACGGGCGACATGACGCTGATCGGCACCGGATTCACGACGGGCGGCTACAGCTCGGGCATCTCGGCCTTCGACGCCGCGCACCAGATCTTCTACCTGGTCGCCAACGTGTTCGGCGGCTCGGATCCGGCGCTCTACCGCGTGAACGCCGCGACCGGCGCAGTGATCGGCAGCGCCACGCTCAACACCGCCATCCCCGAGCTCGGCCTCACCCCGAACTTCCTCGCCTACGACCCGGCGAGCGGCAAGGTGCTGGCGATCGTGAACCTGTCGCCGAACAAAGTCCTGGTCTCGATCGCCCCGACTACCGGCGCACTCACCGCGCTCTCCGCACCGATGGCGGCGACCGGCTACTCGAGCGGCGTCGCGGACTTCGACGAAGCGACGGGGGTCTTCTACTTCGCGGCCAACGACGCGACCAACACGACGAGTACGCTGTTTCGCGTCGAGGCGGACGGCACGGTGCTCCCGAGCCACGTCTTCACGTCGAGCGATCCGGACATCACCCCGGGGCCGACCTTCCTCGTCGTCCCGGAGCCGGCGGGTGCCGCGCTGGCACTCTCCGCGCTCGCGTCGCTGCTGGGGATCTCGCGCGCCCGCTCGCACGCCGGGTTCCTGAATAACTTGACAACGAAATAACTTGACGCCCGGCACCGTTCCATTATCCGAGCGCGTGCGCCACGGCTTCGCAGAATTGCGTCGTCGTCGCCGTGCCGCCTTGATCCGGGGTGAGCACGCGGCCCTCCGCGTAGACCGCGGCGACGGCGGCTTCCAGACGCGCGGCCGCGTCCGCGAAGCCGAGGTGTTCGAGCAGCATCGCGGCGGAGAGCAGCGTCGCGGTGGGATTGATCGCGTTCTTGCCGGCGAGGTCGGGCGCAGTGCCGTGGGCCGGCTCGAAGTACGCCGCACCGTCGCCGAAGCAGCCGCTCGGCGCGAGGCCGAGCCCCCCCACCAGCGCGGCGGCCGCGTCGGAGAGCACGTCGCCATAGAGATTGGGCAGCAGCACCACGTCGAAATCATGCGGCGTGGCGACCAGCCGGTGTGCGAGGTCGTCGACGATCAAGCTCTGGAACGGAACGTCGGGATGCTCGGCCGCGACCGCTTGCGCGACCTCGCGGAACATCCCGTCGCTGCGCGGGAGCATGTTGTGCTTGGTGCCGCAGGTGACGCGCCCCGGCCGACCGCGCGCACGGCGCCGCCGCGCCAGCTCGAACGCGAAGCGCGCCACGCGGCGCGTCCCGGCTTCGGTGATCACCTTCAGCGCGAAGCGGCCCGGGCCGAGCTCGTGCACGGGACGCCCCGCGGTGAGACTGCGCAGCCCGAGCGGAGCGAGGTCGGCGAGGTCGCCCTCGGCGGCGACGTAGAGGTCTTCGAGGTTCTCGCGCACGATCACGAGGTCGATGCCCTCGGGACGGGCGAGCGGGCTGCGCGCGCCCGGGAAATGGCGCACGGGACGCACGTTCGCGTAGGTTCCCTTGCCCCAGCGCAGGTAGAAGAGCGCGAGCGCGCTCTTGCCACTCGTCGCGCCGAAGAGCGTCGCGTCGGCCGTGTCGATCGCGCGGCGCGCCTCCTCAGGGAACGGCGAGCCAGTCCGCTCGATCCCCGCCTGCCCGACCGGCGGGTGCAGCCACTCGATCGGAAGACCGAGCGCATCGATCACCGCGAGCGCCGGCCGCACCGCCTCGGGCGCAGCGTCCTCGCCCTCGATCACGACGACGCGCTTGCGCGTCACCGCGATGCGCCCGCGCGGGCCGCTTCGATGCGCCGGCGCAGCACTTCGAGAAGCCCGCCCTGCGCGAGGATCTCGACCATGTCCGGCGTCCACGGCGGCGCGGCGAGTTCGACGCCGCGCGTGTGGTTGCGCGCGAGGCCCGTGCGCACGTCGAACTCCACGTCGTCGCCGTCCGCGCACGCGGCGTGGATCCCGGGACAGGCGAGATTCGGGAACGCGATCGCGACGCAGTTGCGGAAGTAGATGCGCCCGAACGACTCCGCCAGCACACCGCCGAGGCCGAGCAACTTCAGGTTCTCCGGCGCGTGCTCGCGCGACGAGCCACAGCCGAAGTTGCGCCCGGCGACGATCAGGTCGCCGGGCTGCACGCGCGTGACGAACTCGGGGCGCGCCCGCAGGATCGCCGCGCGCCGCTCCTCCCACGGCGACGAAATCGTGTTCCACGGCGCCATCGCGTCGGTGTCGACGTCGTCGCCAAAGATCCAGACGCGTCCGCGCACGCTCGCGCTCATGCCGCGCTCCTCGCGTCCGCGTCGAGCACGGGAACGGCTCCCGTCCACAGCGTGCGCGGATCGACGATCTCACCCGCCACCGCCGCGGCGGCGACGCTCGCGGGCGAGCCGAGATAGACGAGCGCGTCGGCGCTCCCCATGCGCCCGCGGAAGTTGCGATTCGTCGTGGAGAGGCACGTCTCGCCGGCGCCTACGACGCCATTGTGGCCACCCGGGCAAGCCCCGCAGCCCGAAGCCGTGACGTGCGCGCCGGCTTCGAGCAGCGTCTCGACGTAGCCGCGCCGCGTGGCTTCGAGCATCACCGCGTGCGATGCGGGCGTCACGATGAGGCGTGTGCGCGGGTGAACCTGTCGCCCTCGCAGGATCTCCGCCGCAACGGCGAGATCTTCGAGGCGTGCGTTGGTGCACGAGCCGAGGAAGGCCTGGTGTACCGGCGTGCCGGCCACCGCGGAGACCGGTTTCACATTGCCAGGGCTGTGCGGGCAGGCGATCTGCGGCTCGAGCGCCGAGACGTCGGCGCGGTGCACCGCCTCGTAGCTCGCGTCGGCGTCGGGCCCGAACGGCTTCACCTCTACGCGGGCGCGCGACGCGAGGTACGCGCAGGTCGCCGTGTCGGCCGCGAAGAAGGCGAACTTCGCGCCGAGCTCGATCCCCATGTTCGCCATCGTCATGCGGCTCGCGAGCGAGAGCGCGTTCGCCACCGGCCCGCCGAACTCGATCGCGCGGTACTGCGCCACCTCCGTTCCGAAACGCCCTGCGAGGTGCAGCACGACATCCTTCGACATCAGCCCCGCCGGCAGCGCGCCCTCGAGCTCGAAGCGGATCGTCGGCGGCACGCGCAGCCACAGTTCGCCGGTCGCGAGCACCCACGTCATCTCGGTGATCCCGATCCCGTTGCCCGCCGCGCCCACCGCGCCGTAGGTGGTGCTGTGCGAATCCGTCCCGAACACCAGCTCGCCCGGCAGCACCAGCCCTCGCTCTGTGAGCACTTGATGACAGATCCCCGCGTGCCCGAGGAAGTGACGGATCCCGAACTTCTCGACGAGCTCGCGCGCCAGCTTGTGTCCCTGCGCCATCCGCTCCGTCGGCGCCGGGAAGTAGTGGTCGAGGATCACGATCACGCGCTCGGGATCGAAGACGCGCTCGATCCCGAGCTGCAACAGCTTCAGCGCGCAGAGCACGAACGCCTCGTGCGCCATCACCTTGTCCGCGCGCGCCGTCACGTACTCGCCGGCGCCGGCGCGCGCGCGGCCGGAAGCGCGGGCGAGAATCTTCTCGGCCATCGTCATCGGAACGGGCATTGGAGAGGCTCCGTGGCGGGATTGTCTCCCGCACAACGGAGTGCGGTCAAGCCGCGGCGTCGTGCAAGCCCCGGTGCGCGAAGCCGGCTGGGCGCGGACGCTGGCGCGACAGACCGTTCGGTTGCCAATCTGCCAGATGGCAGGCATTCTCAGACCATCTGGCAGAGATTGTCTGGAGGATCAGCGATGGCGCGGACGGCGAGCAAGGCGGAGAAAGCGGAGCGGGGAACGAGCGCGATTGCTCCGCGCAGCGTGCGGCACACGGGCGTGCTCGGCTTCGACACGACCGACACGAAGGCCCTCGTCCGTCGTCTCGGCGAAGGCTTCGCGTTTGGGTCCGTCGTGCGACTCCAGCAGGCGCTCGGCCTCCCGCTCGACGCGGTGGCCGGACTCGTAGGCATCCCGGCCCGCACGATCGCGCGCCGCAAGCTCGAGGGCCGGCTGCGGCCCGAGGAATCCGAACGCGTGCTGCGCATCGCGCGCGTCTTCGATCTCGCCGCCGCGTTGTTCGAGCACGACCTGGCATCCGCCAACGTCTGGCTGCGCGAGCCGAAGAAGGCGCTCGGCGGCGAAGCGCCGCTTGCCTTCGCAAGAACGGAGGTCGGCGCGCGCGAGGTCGAGCACCTGATCGGACGCTTGGAGCACGGCGTCCTCTCCTGATGCCGCGCGCGTGGCGACTCGTGAAGGCGCGCCACGCCGCGCGCGCCTTCGACGGCGAAGGCGCACGCCTGCATGGCGGCCGCTGGAACAGCCCCGGCACCCGCGTGGTCTACGTCTCGTCGAGTCGCTCGCTCGCCGCGCTCGAACTACTCGTCCATCTCGAAATCGCCGAAGCGCTCGAACACTACGTCGTCATCGAAGTTCGCATCCCCGCGCAAGCCATCACGCGCCTCGATCGCCGCCGCCTCCCGCCCGACTGGCGCAACGATCCACCGCCCGCCGCAGTTCGCGCGCTCGGCGACGCGTGGGTGCAAACCGCGCGTACCGCCGCGCTCGAAGTGCCGAGCGTCGTGGTGCCGGAAGAGATGAACTACCTGCTGAACCCCGCACACCCGAGCTTCCGCCGCATCGCGATCGGGAGCGCGCGGCCGTTCCGGTACGACGCACGATTGGGACGGCGGCGGAGCTGAGAGCGGTGCCGGGCGTCAGGTTAATGCCGCGTCAGGTTATCGGGGAGCCCCGTTCCTGGAGAACCCGACAACGAAATCGCCTGACGCCTGGAACCGTTCTCTTCGTGTGCTGCCGAGTTCAGTTGCGTCGCGCGCGGTCGTTACTA
>Ga0102851_10002121_pt1 | contig 11833 bp, 9 predicted proteins | sample Mud3Dept3metaG_FD_79558 | JGI IMG/M metagenome (GOLD analysis project Ga0102851, IMG submission 79558) | Freshwater wetland microbial communities from Ohio, USA, analyzing the effect of biotic and abiotic controls - Mud 3 Core 4 Depth 3... | ecosystem: Environmental > Aquatic > Freshwater >... | reverse complement strand
CGACCTCCTCAAGATCCTCTACGCCGAGAATCCGGAGAGCGCGATCATCTTCTGCAACATGCGCGACGAGACGACGGCGGTCGCGAAGTTCCTGAACAAGCAGGGACTCGACGCGGAGCCGCTGTCCTCGGACCTCTCGCAAGCCGACCGCGAGCGCGTGATGAACCGCATGAAGGCGAAGAACCTTCGCTTCCTGTGCGCGACGGACGTCGCCGCACGCGGCATCGACATCTCGAACCTCTCGCACGTGATCAACTTCACGGTGCCCGAGTCGCCCGAGATCTACGTCCACCGCACCGGCCGCACCGGCCGCGCCGGCAAGAAGGGCGTCGCCCTCTCGATGGTCGGCCCGCGCGAGCTCGGCAACTTCCGCTACGTGCGCCTGACCTTCGGGATCAAGCCCGAGGAGCGCGTCCTGCCGAAGGACGACATCTTCATCGGCAAGCTCAAGGTCCCGCTGCCGCCGGTCGGCATCCCGCAGCCGCCCGACCCGGTCCAGATCCTGATCCGCGGCGTGCCGATGTCGGCGACCGGACCGAGCGATCTCGACATGAAGATCTTCGAGAAGCTCAACGCAACGGCGAACGGCAAGCGCGTCCTCGCGACGCTCGTCGCCGAGCGCCTCGACAAGCTGTCGACGCGCAGCAAGCCGCGCCCGGCCCCGCGCGCCCCCGAGCGTGCGCCCGAGGGTGAGGCAGGCGCAGAGGCGCCGCGCGAGGACCGTCCGCGGTTCGATCGCGATGACCGTGGCCCACGTCCCGAGGGCGATCGTCCGCGCCGCTTCGACCGCGATGACCGTGGCCCACGCCCCGAGGGCGATCGTCCGCGCCGCTTCGACCGCGATGACCGTGGCCCACGCCCCGAGGGCGATCGTGGCCCGCGTCCCGAAGGGGACCGGGGTCCGCGCCGGTTCGACGGCGACCGCCCTGAAGGCGATCGGGGTCCGCGTCCCGAAGGGGACCGTGGCCCGCGTCCCGAAGGGGACCGTGGCCCGCGTCCCGAGGGGGACCGCCCGCGCTTCGACGCCGACCGTGGCCCGCGTCCCGAAGGGGACCGGGGGCCGCGTCCCGACGGCGAGCGCGAGCGCCGCCCGTGGCGTGACCGTGGTGAAGGTGGCGGTGAAGGCCGTCGCTTCGACCGCGATCGCAACCGCGACCGCGGTGGCAGCAGCAGCACCGAGCAGCCGCCCGCCGTCGTCGCGGTCGATTCCGAGACGACGCCGACCGAGGTGGTGCCGATCGTGGCAGCCGAAGGTTCCGGCGAGGTCCGGACGGATCGTGGCGGCCGCCCCGAGGGCGAGCATCGCGCGGACCGTGGGGATCGGGACCGCGGCGGTCGCGACCGCGACCGTGGTGGCCGTGACCGCGACCGTGGTGGCCGCGACCGCGATCGGGGCCCGCGCCCCGACGCCGCCGCAGCGGCGCCCAGCGAGCCCGTGGTGACCGCGGCCGCTCCCGAGGTCGCACCGGTGGTCGCGATCGAGAGCGCACCGGCCAAGGTCGACGACGTCGCGCGCGCAGCGCTCGACCGCAGCGACAAGAAGGGCGGCAAGCGCGACAAGAAGGCCGAGCCGACCGCGGAGACCCGCGAGTTCTGGGAGACCTGGGCCGAGGAGAAGTCGACGCGCCCCGCGCCGGCTCCGGCCGCCGTTGCCGCCGCTCCCGCCGATGCGGAAGCCACCGAGGAGGCCGGCGCACGCGGTGGTCGCAGCCGCGGTGGTCGTGGTCGCGGTGGTCGCGACAAGGACCGTGGCGAGAAGAAGGCCGAGACCTCCGAGAAGTCGGAGGACAAGGCCCCGCGCGCCAAGCGCGAGTCGGCGGCACCGGCGCCGGCCGCGGCCTCCGCTGCGGATGCGTCGCAGGCGCGCCTGTTCGTGAGCCTCGGCAAGAAGCACGGCGTCTCCGCCGATGACCTCCGCGGCTTGCTGTCCGGCCCGATCGGCGGCGACAAGGCGCGGATCGGATCGGTCAGCCTCCGTGACTCGCACGCCCACGTGCGCGTCCCCGAGGATCTGGTCGACGCGATCATCGCCGGCGTCCACGGCAAGAAGCACAACGAGCAGGACGTCACCGTCGAGCGCGCGCGCGCGTAACACCGCGGCGTGACGCACCGGCCCGGCACCGCGAGGCGCCGGGTCGTTTTCGTTTCGGGGTCCGCCATGTCCTCGTGCCCCCCGCTCTGGACCGAGCTGTCGGGGCGTGCGCTCGGCGGGGGAGACACGAAGACAGGAAGGCCACGAAGCAGAGGTTGTTTCGGGCTTCGCCGATCGGGCGTGTGCTCTGCAGGCGTGTGCCCGTCGGGGCGTGTGCCCGTCGGGGCGTGTGCCGGAGGTGAGCCACCAGGACGGAGGTGAGCCGCCAAGGACGCCAAGGGCGCCAAGCAGAGGGGGGACACGAAGACAGGAAGGCCACGAAGCAGAGGTTGTTTCGGGCTTCGCCGATCGGACGTGTGCTCTGCAGGCGTGTGCCCGTCGGGGCGTGTGCCGGAGGTGAGCCACCAGGACGGAGGTGAGCCGCCAAGGACGCCAAGGGCGCCAAGCAGAGGGGGGGACACGAAGACAGGAAGGCCACGAAGCAGAGGCCTTTTCGGGCGCAGCCCGGACACGCTCTCCGCTCTGCTTCGTGCCTTGCTGCCTTCGTGGCTCCCTTCGGGCACACGCCCCTCGGGCACACGCCCTGCCGAGCACACGCCCCGCCGAGCACATGGCTGATCGGCGCAGCCGAGAATCCTCTGCTCTTCTTGGCGTCCTTGGCGTCCTTGGCGTCCTTGGCGTCTCAAGCTCCGAGCCCACGCAATGCCCGGGCACACGTCCCGATGGGCGCAGCCGAGACTCCCTCTGCTTGGCGTCCTTGGCGTCCTTGGCGGCTCATCTCTCCGGGCCCACGCCCCGCCGGGCACACGTCCCGATCGGCGGAGCCCGGCCCCCTCGCCCGCCGTCAGGCCTGCAGCGGACGCGCGAGCTTGTCCATCGCGCGCGCGAGCTGGAAGTCGCGGGCCGACAGCCCGCCGACGTCATGCGTCGTCAGGTGAACGCGCACGGTGCGGTAGACGTTGAACCACTCGGGGTGGTGATCGAGCTTCTCCGCGGCGAGGGCGGCGCCGGTCATGAAGCTGAACGCGGTCACGAAGTCGGCGAACAGGTACTCGCGGAAGATCTTGTCGCCCTCGCGCGACCAGCCGTCGAGGATCGCGAGCTCGCGGGTGACGGCGGCGTCGTCGAGCTTGGAGATGGCCATGGCGGCACTGTACCGCTAGCTGCGCATCGCTTCGACCGGGGACACGCGCGCCGCGCGGATCGCCGGGAACAGGCCGCCGATCAGGCCCATCACGATCGAGAACAGCAGCGCCCCGGCCACGATGCCGGGCGTCGCCTTGAAGCTGATCACGATCTCCGAGAACGTCTGGAAGTTCATCACCGGAAAGCTGACCAGGGCGAGGACCTGGACGAACACGACCCCGACGGCGCCGCCGATGATCCCGAGGAAGATCGCCTCGATCACGAACGACGTCAGGATCGCGAGCCTCGAGAAGCCGAGCGCGCGCAACGTCCCGATCTCACGGGTGCGATTCGCGACCGCGCCGTTCATCGTGATCGCCGCGCCGATCATCGCCGCGAACGAGAACAGCACCGCGATCACGAAGCCCATCCCCGCGAGGAACCCGGAGGTCTGCTCCGAGGCCTTCTTGTAGTACTCGTCCTCGCGCATCACCTTGAGGTTGAGGCGCTTGTCGGCCTCGATCGCGGCGCGATACGAGTCGAACGCCGACGCACCGGTAAGGCGCACGCGCGCGGACGACACCGTGGCCTGGCGACCGACCGCGGCGCGGATCGCGTCGAGGTCGCCCCACACCTCGGACTCGTACGACGAGCCGCCGGTGGCGAACACGCCGACGACGGTGAGCGGCCGGTTGCGGCGGACATCGAAGCTGCCGCCGACCACGATGCCCTTGAACCGGCCCGCGATCCCGCGGCCGACGACGACCTCGTTGGTGCCGGGGGTGGGCGCGCGCCCGCTGACGATCACCGCCTCGGGGCGGAACTTCATGCCCCCGGCGGGCATGCCGCGGACCAGGACGTTGGAGATGGTGCCGGAGCCGTCGTCGACCTCCTGGGTGATCACGAGCACGACCTCGCCGATCACGCCACCCTCGGGTGCGGTCGACGCCACGGCGGAGTTGCCGCGGAGGATGTTGAGCTGCTCGCCGTTGAGCGTGCTCGACAGCTCGGCGTCCGAGCCCTTGCGGAGCACGATCGCGGTATCGACGCGGCCACTGGTCGCCAGTGCGCGGTTGACGCCCTCGCCGAGCATCATCGCGGCGGCGAACACGAAGACGACGAGCGCGATGCCGAACGCGGTCGCGAACGTCGTGACCTTGCGGACGAGGAGACTGCGGATGTTGTAGCGGATGGGCACCATCAGTCGGTCCTCCTCAGCGCGTCGGTGACCCTGAGGCGCGACGCCCCGCGCGCGGGGAGCACGCCGGCGAGCAGGCCGAGCGCGAGCGCGAGGCCGAGCGCGGTCAGCATCACGCTCGGCGGCGTCCGGAAGTACGGGAACATGCTGGCCATGTTGGCCTCGATGAACGGGCCGATGCCCATGTTGATCAGGACCTGCACGAGGCCGATGCCGACGAGGCCGCCGACGAACGCGACGAGCAGCGACTCGGCGAGGATGAACCCGACGATGTGCCGCGGCGGGAAGCCGATCGCGCGCAACACGCCGTACTCGTTCGTTCGCTCGCGCACGCTCATCGCGATGGTGTTCGCGAGGATCAGCATCATGATCAGGAGGATCACGATCGAGACCAGATCGAACGCCGTCAGGACCGCGGCGAACGCGCCGATGAACGACAGGTTGAACGCGCGCTCGCTCATCGTCACCGTCTGGTCGTCGCGCTCGTCGAAGATCTTGTCGATCGTGCGCGACATGTCGGCGCTCTTCACCCCGCCGCCGATCCGGGTCATCACCCAGCCGATCTGATCCTTGGTCAGCTCGGCGCGCGGATCGTTGTTGAGGTACTCCCAGTGGAGGATCAGGGAGTTGCGATCGACCGTGCGCCGCTGGGGCATGTAGATGCCGACGACCTTGAACTCCCAGTCGCCGGGATAGATATCGCTCGTGATCGTCAGCCGATCGCCGGGCTTGACCCCGAACGTCTTGGCGAGGATGTCGCCGAGGATCACGCCGCTCGGCGTCGTCTTCCACTCGGCGAGCTGCGCCGGATCGACCTTCATGTCGTCGAAGACGTCGAACCACTTGTCGTCGGCGGCGAACCCGGCGAAGAACGGGATGCGCTCCTTCGGATCCTTGGCGCCGAACCAGTTCGCCGCGGTCGCGCCGGTGACCCCGGGGATCGCACGGACCTCGTCGATGTAGCGCCGGGGCAGCTGCATCGTGATCGAGACCTTGTGCCGCGTCGCGAGCCGGTCGCTCATGGCGTCGTCGGCGGCGGCGTTGAACGTCACGCCGACGGTGCGGATCGCGCTGAAGATCAGCACGGCCACAGCCACGGCGAGCACGGTCAGGATCGTGCGGCCTCGCCTCCGGAACAAGTTCCGGCGGGCGTAGGTCGCGAGGTTCACTGCAGCGCTCCCTTGTCGAGCTTGCGCTGGACGCTCGCCTTCTCGGCGGCGGCCGGATCGTGCGTGACCATGAAGATCGTCTTGCCGAGCTCCTTGTTGAGCTTGTCCATCAGCGTGAGCACGTCGTCGGCACTCTTGCGATCGAGATCACCCGTGGGCTCGTCGGCGACGATGATCTTCGGATCGTTGACGATCGCGCGGGCGATCGCGACGCGCTGCTCCTGGCCACCGGACAGCTGCCGCGGGTAGTGATCCATCCGGTCCTCGAGGCCGACGACGCGCAGCGCGGTCGCGACCCGCTTCTTGCGGTCGGCGCTCCCGAGGTCGGTCAACAGCAGCGGCAGCTCGACGTTCTGCGCCGCGGTCAGCACCGGGATCAGGTTGAACGACTGGAACACGAAGCCGATCGTCTGCGACCGCCACTTCGCGAGCTGGCCATCGGACATCCGCGACAGGTTCGCACCGGCGACCATGACGTCGCCGCTCGTCGGGCGATCGAGGCCCGCGATCAGGTTGAGGAGCGTCGACTTGCCGGATCCCGACGGGCCCATCAGCGCCTCGAACGAGCCGGTCGGCACGTCGAGGTCGAGCCCCTCGAGCACCTTGATCGGCTCCTTGCCGCGATAGAACGTCTTGGTCACGTTCTTCAGCGTGACGATGCTGTCTTCGGTCGCCATCAGGTCTTCTCCTTCACCTTCTGTCCATCCGCGAGATCGGCGGGTGGCTCGAGGATCACCTTGGTCCCGACCGGCAGCTGCGTCTCGAGCTCGCGGCCCCCGGCGAACGGTCCGCCGACCTTGACGGTCAACATCCGCACGCGCTCGTCGTCGAGCGTGAACACGACGTCGGCGCCGGCCCGCTGCACGACCGCGGTCGTCGGCACCACGAGCTTGGGCGGGGCCTTGCGCGCCGCGGCCCCGACATCCTCGCTGAGGAAGCTGACCCGCGCGGCCATCTCGGGGAGCACCTGCTTGGGGCGCTCCTCGAACGCGATCTTGATCGGGACCGTCGCCTTCGCGCGATTGACGCGTCGACCGATCTCCTTGACCTTGCCGCCGAACCGCTCCTTCGGATACGCGTCGAGCACGATCTCCGTCGGCCGGCCGACCTCGACTTGTTCGAGCCGGTTCTCGGGCACATCGACCTCGACCACGAGCGACTGCATGTCGACGACCTCGACGACGCCCGGCGTCCCGAACCCGGGCGACACGCCCTCGCCGACCTCGACGAGCTTGTCGACGACGGTGCCGGCGATCGGCGAGACGATCAGGTAGCTGCCGAGCTGGACCTCGAGGCTGCGGGTCTCCGCGTCCATCGCGTTGGCCTCGGCCTCGGCGGCCTTGACGCTCGCGCCGAGCGACGCGATCCGCGCCTCCATGTCGTCGACCGGGGCGCGCGCGATCACGCCGCGCTCGGCGAGCGGCTTGTCGCGATCGATCGAGACCTTGAGCTCGGCGACCTGGGCCTTCGCGATCAGGACGCGCGCACGCGCCGCCGCCGCCCGTGACCGCGCCGTCGCGAGCGCGCTCTTGTGGTCGACGTCCTCGAGCCGCGCGACCTTCGCGCCCTTCTCGATCTCCTGGCCTTCGACGACGAAGATCTCCGCGATCCGCCCTGGCACCTTGGCCGCGACCTTCGCCGTGATCTCCGCGACGACGTAGCCGGTCGCGGTGAGCTGGATCTGCGCCTGCGCGGGCGAGATCAGCGCGATCTCGCCCGTCTTGAGCTCGGGCGTCGTGAGCGCGGACACCACGCGCGGATACACGACGAGGTACCCGACCGCCCCGACGCCGCCGAGGATCACGAGCGTCACGACCAGGCCGAGGCCGCGGCCCCGGCGCTTGGGCGAACGATCGATCTTCAACGACGCCAGATCTTGCGAGAGCTGATCTGCCACGACCTCCGCAATGTGTCCGAAGACCCCAGGCTAGTAAAGCGACGCTCTGTGAAGAAGTCTGCTGCGCGCCCACGCCCGGTCCAAAACCTGACGATCGGCTGTCAGCATGTAACGCGACCCCTCGGCCGAGCATCGCCGCCCGACGAGCGGCACCCGCGCACGGAGAAAATGTTCCCGCCCCGCCAGGGCCGCGCGTCCTGGGGGCATGAAGCTCGCCTCCGTCCTCGTCCTCGTCGCCGCCTGTGATGCCGGCGGCTCCCCCGATCCCGATCCGATGGGCGGCCCCGATGCGGGCGTCACCCCGGACGCCGCCGTCGACGCACTGCCGCCCGAGCCCCGGCCGGCGTTCACCGCGGGCACCAGCCTCGGCGGCCAGCTCGCGGTCACCGACACCGGGCTCCGCGCGACGTTCACGATCCAGGGCACCGAGTACCTGTCGGTCGTCAACGTCGGGTTGACCGAGACCGCGACCGACAAGCACTGCGGCATCAAGCTGTCGCCGAAGTTCGTCGCGTTCGGCTCGTCGAGCACGTCGACGCGCCAGTTCAAGACGGTCATCATCGACCTCGCCGGCTCGACGATGCTCGAGGACGGCTGCGCGTGGGACGACGCCTACGTGCTGCAGAAGCTCGGCGACATCTTCGGCAACTACATCGTCGGGTTCGCGCAGGCGCGGTTCGTCGAGGACCGCCCGTACCTCGACATCTACCTCAACGCCACCAAGGGCCTGGGCGCTGGCACGGCGAGCATCGTGCGCGCCGGCGCGGGCTCGGCCTACGCGATGGCCGCCGACGGCAGCGTCACGGAGACCCTCGTCCAGCCCGCCCCGGGGACCCTGCTCCCCGCTGTCTACGACTTCTAGATGTCCCGAAATAACCTTCCCACTCTCGAGGCCCCCATGCGTTTCGTCACCATGAACAAGCTCCTGCTCGCCCCCGCCCTCCTCCTCTCCCTCGCCGCCACCGGTTGCACCATCGAGACCGGCTCGATGGACATCGAACCGACGCCGCTCGCCGGCATGATCGGCGGCCAGACCTGGACGTTCCAGGCCGGTCACACCAGCGCGTTCCTGTCGGAGGGCGAGGACGAGTTCTTCGCGACGCTCTACCCGACGACGTTCACGCCGTGTGGCTTCAGCGAGCCGAGCGGCCCGCACCTGATCGTCTCGATCCCGAAGAGCCCGGGCGACTACGACATGGACCTCGGCCGCAACATGACGTTCGTGGCCGGCGACCGGAACCTCGTCAGCTTCGACGGCCGGATCGTCGTCGATCAGGTCACGCCGACCCGGGTGATCGGCGGCCTCGCCGCGACCTACGACGGCTCCAACGAGGTCAGCGGCACGTTCGACATCACGATCTGCCCGGACTGACCGCAGGCGCTGGCGACCGACGACCACCCGCCGCCAAAGCGGGTGCGTGTCGATCCACGCGGCGGCGTGGGCCCGGGCTCACGGCAGCGAGACGGTCATCTCTGCGTTCGAGACCTGTCCGCAGCCGCGGCCGTTGGGCTCGGTCGTCCGGTAGAGCGGGTGCAGCTGCTCGGCGTGCAGGACCGCGGAGGCGTCGGAGATCCGGAGGAGCGCAGTGACCGGGCCCGTCGAGCGCGAGGTATCGGTCACGAACGCGATCATCCTGTCGTCATCCAGCGCGAGCCCGCGATCGAGCATGAAGTTGACGCCCGCGTCCTCGCACGGCGCGACACACGTGGCGGTGCGATCCGCGGCGACGTCGTACGCGAGCTCGAGGGCATCCCCGCCCGCGGTGACCGCGATCGTGTAGCGACCCGGCGTGAACGTGGCGGGCGGGTTGACGATGATCCGCAGGCCCCCCTCGGTATAGAGCTCCGTGCACGCGATCGGATCGTTGGTGCCACCGGACGTGAGCACGCACCCGGAGGACGCTGCCAGGACAAGGATCGCAACGAGGACCGCACGCATGGCAGGGTTCTACCGCAACCCGCGTGCCGTGCGGCGAACACCTGAACTCGCAGGGTTAGCCCGGGGCCCCCGCAGAAATCTGTCGTCGGCTCAGGTCTGCGTGATCATGTCGCGGACGCCACCCGCGATGAACTCGACCGCGACCGCGGCCAGCAGCAGGCCCATCACGCGCTCGAAGGCCCGGAGCAAGGTCTTGGGGATCATCCGCTCGGCGCGGGCGGCGCTGCGCATCAACAGCCAGCAGGCGACGCAGGTGATCGTGACTGACGTGAAGACGGCGGCGGTCGCCATCGGCTTCCAGGCCGCGCGCGACATCAGGACCATGACCGTCGCGATCGCACCGGGGCCTGCCAGCATCGGGATCGCGAGCGGGAAGATCGCGATGTCGTCGCGAGCCTTGCTCTCGACCTGTTCCTCCTCGGTCGTACGCGTCGGCGACGTCTGGGCGCGCATCATGTCGATCGACATCAAGAGCAACATGATGCCCCCGGCGATCTTGAACGCGCCGAGCGAGATCCCGAACGCCTTGAAGATCAGGCCCCCGGCGACGGCGAAGGTGCACAGCATCACCCACGCGGCGAAGGCGGCGCGGCGCGCGGTGCGGCGACGCTGCGCGGGACCGTCTCCGGACGTGATCGTCAGGAACACCGGAACCGTCGCGAACGGATCGACGACGAAGAACATCGCCGAGAGTGCGACGACTGCGAACTTGAGATCCTCGTCGGTCACGGCAGGGGGCGGCGGGCCGCCTATGTTGACCACACGCTGTCAGGTTTTCCCAGGCTGCCCGATCGGCTCCAGCTCGTTGCCTTGACACCTGAACATCTGCTCCGTACGGTGTCGGCCCCATGTCACGCAGCTCCCTTGGACCCGGCCGTCACCAACCCAAGAGCGAGCCAGCCACGATCGTCATCGAGGGGGCGCGCGAGCACAACCTGATGGTCGACCGGCTCGAGCTGCCGAAGAACAGCCTCGTCGTGATCACCGGGCCGTCGGGCTCGGGCAAGTCGAGCCTCGCGTTCGACACGCTGTACGCCGAAGGCCAGCGCCGCTACGTCGAGTCGCTGTCGGCCTACGCGCGGCAGTTCCTCGGCCAGATGGAGAAGCCGAAGTACGAGCGGATCCGCGGCCTGTCGCCGACGATCGCGATCCAGCAGAAGAGCGCGTCCAGCAACCCCCGCTCGACGGTCGGCACGATCACGGAGATCTACGACTACCTCCGCGTGCTCTACGCGCGCGCCGGCGAGCAGCGCTGCCATCAGTGCGGTGGTCCGGTCGGGGCGCGCACCGCGGGCGAGGTCGTCGACGAGCTCGCGTCCCTGCCCGACAAGACCCAGGTCACGCTGCTCGCGCCGAAGTCCGAGAATCGCAAGGGCGAGTTCCGCGAGCTGTTCACCGAGCTGCGCAAGGCCGGCTTCGTCCGCGTCCGGATCGACGGCATGATCGTTCGCCTCGAGGACGTCGAGGCCCTCGAGAAGCAGAAGAAGCATTCGATCGAGCTCGTCGTCGATCGCGTGACGATCAACGCGAAGGAGAAGGGACGCTTGACCGACTCGGTCGAGACGGCGCTCCGCGAGGGCAAGGGCAAGCTGATGGTCGAGGTCGCGGGCGAGAAGGTCCCGCGGATGTACTCGGAAGCGAACGCCTGCCCCACGTGCGGCATCGGCTTCCCGGAACTGTCGCCGCAGAGCTTCTCGTTCAACTCGCCGCTGGGCATGTGCGTCGAGTGCAACGGCCTCGGCGAGCGTCAGGCCGCGGATCCTTCGCTGGTCGTCCCCGATCCGACGCGCTCGATCCGCGACGGTGCGGTCGCGGTGTGGGGCGAGTCGATCGCCAAGGACTCGGGCTGGACGACGAACATCGTCAAGGCGCTCGCCAAGGCGTTCAAGATCGACCTCGACAGGCCGTGGAACAAGCTCAGCGAGAAGCAGCGCGAGGTGCTCATGCACGGCACCGGCGACAAGCGCGTCACCGTCGCGTGGGAGGGCCGCCACTCGACCGGCGAGTGGGCGATGCGGTTCGAGGGCATCCTCGCGCAGCTCGAGCGCCGGCATCGCGAGTCGTCGTCGGAGCGAACGCGCACGCACTACGAGCAGTTCTTCGCCTCGATCCCGTGCGTCCTGTGTAGCGGCACGCGCCTGCGCGCCGAGTCACGCTCGGTGTTCGTGTCGGACAAGCCGATCGTCGACGTCACCGGGATGACCGTCGGCGAGGCCTACGCGTTCATCACCGGGATGAAGCTCACCGGTTCGCGCGCCCAGATCGCCGGTGAGGTGCTCAAGGAGATCAAGGCGCGGCTGTCGTTCCTGCTCGACGTCGGCCTCGACTACCTGACGCTGCACCGCTCCGCGGCGACGCTGTCCGGCGGTGAGGCGCAGCGGATCCGGCTCGCGTCGCAGCTCGGCAGCGAGCT
>Ga0102851_10002120_pt1 | contig 11836 bp, 9 predicted proteins | sample Mud3Dept3metaG_FD_79558 | JGI IMG/M metagenome (GOLD analysis project Ga0102851, IMG submission 79558) | Freshwater wetland microbial communities from Ohio, USA, analyzing the effect of biotic and abiotic controls - Mud 3 Core 4 Depth 3... | ecosystem: Environmental > Aquatic > Freshwater >... | reverse complement strand
GCCACGAGATACTCGCGCTCGGCCAGCACGAATTTCGCGAGTCCCGCCCGGTTTGTGCGGCGCATCGCCTCAACCAGCAGGCGATACGCTTTTTCACCTCCTTTTGCAGGAACAAGGTAATACGGGTGATCTAAATAGATCGGGTCCATTTCCTCCCTGTCGACGAATTCCATGATTTCGATGGTCCGGCTTCTTTCCGGCGACACCGACTCCAGTTCTTCGTCCGTCATCAGAATAAATCGATCGGGGGAGATTTCGAATCCCCGGATGATTTCAGCGGCGGGGACGATCGTTTCTTCTTCCGGACAAAACATCCTCCTGGCCAGAGGCGAGTAGTCCTTGCTGTGGAGGAGGCGGAAAGAGACGCGGCCGGGCTCTATGGCCTTGACCAGGCGCACCGGGATGGCTACCAGGCTGAAACTGATCGTCCCGCTCCATATGCCCTGCACAGCCATGTCCTTCTCCCCCCTTCTCAGGCGGCTTTTTTCAGGCTCGCTTCCAGGACCTGGAGCAGCTGGTCCGGTTCTGTGGGTTTCAAGCGCCTGGGCGGCAGGATGCTGATTTTCTCGCCGCGAGCCTTCTTGGCGATCATTTCCTTCAGTTTTTCCTGGTGTTCGTTTTGGAACTTCCCGGGCTCGAAAGGGGCGGTCAGCTTTTCGATCAGCTCGATCCCAATTTTCAGCTCCTTCTCGGAGAAGGGAGCCTCCTGCAGGCCCAGGGATTCCGCCGGGATCACCTCGTCGGCATACCGCAGCGTATGCAGACGCAGCGTCTTCCCGTGCGCCTGCAAGGCTCCGAAATAGGATCGTTTTCTCATGGCCCAGGTGCAGATGCCGGCCACATCCAGTTCTTTCAAGGCCTTTGCCAGGGCGATAAACCCCCTTCCCTTGATGTCCGCAAGATCCGGCTCCAGGTAATAGAGGCGATCGAAGAAGAGAGGGTCGATCTCTCCGCTTTTGACAAATTCGTGAACCTCGATCATTCGGCTGCTCTCCGGCGCGGTTTGCTCAAGCTCTGCCGGTTCGACGAGGAGATATTTTCCTTCCTCCACTTCAAACCCTTTGGCCTGCTCTTCGCCGGGCACCGGTTTCTTTTCGTAAGCGCAGATCATCTGCTGGCGCAGCCGCGCCCCGTCGCGACGGTGCAGGAGATGAAACTGGAGCCGTTCTTCCCGGACCGCCGCCCGCAGCTTCACCGGGACATCCGTGTCTCCGAAATGAAGATCCCCTTTCCAGATCGTTGCTCCTGCCATGGAGAGTTCTCCCTTTATTTTGTTTCCGGAACCGATAGAGGAATAATTTTTTGCATACCTATCCCTCCCGGATCGTTGTGAGCAGCACGGACGCTCAGGCGTCAACCAGGACTTTGAATCCGCCGTAGACCATGCGCTTGACGTCGAAGGGCATATCCTTAGGCCCGCCCGTCTGCTCCATTTCCTTCATCACCTTCGCATTGACGCGGTCCCGGTGAGCCCGCGACTTGAAGACGATAAACGAGAAAATCACGGTTTCACCCGGCTTCAGCTTCATCATTTTCGGAAATGATGTTCCCCACTTCGTTTCGAGATCCTCACCGACGCACTCCTTGTAATCGAGGGCCCCGTGTTTCCGCCACATTTTTTCTCCGATCCGGGCCAGGCGGAGGTAGGCCTTCAAGTTCTTTTCAGGCACGGGCAGGACATAGCCGTCAACGTATCGCATTTGAACCTCCTTGAATGCTTCGATAATTCGGGCAAGATTGCCGCGCTTGGGATTACTCTTTCATGGGTGTCACAAGCTGGAAATAATTCCCGTCCGGATCGGCGAAAGTGGCGATCCAGAAATCCGGGTCATCGCCCATTGAATACGGCTCGGCAATGACCTTGGCGCCCAACCCCTTTATCCTCGCGAACTCGGCTTTGACCTCGCCGGTTTCGAAATTGAAAATAATTCTTTCCGGATTCAGGCTCGGGCCGTGCACTTTGCTATGCGGGCCGACGACGAGGGCGCAAGGACCAGCCTCAAAGCCGCTGTATTCTCCATCGATCCATTTCGGCTCGCGCGCCAGAACCCGGCGGTAGAAATCAACAAGCTTCTTGGGCGCCTCTGAAAATAGGAGCAATGAATTCAAATTCAGCATATTTCCCTCCCTGTTTTGAAATTCCGCGAAATCCTGTTCGCGGAGGTCTAAAGGATTTGTGAGCGGCCCGGTCGGGGAAAACCGGTCATCTTCAAGGGATTGATGAAAGTATCCCCCTTAAATAGACTACCACCCCTATTCGGCCGGGGATATAAGGTGAGTCCCGTATTTTCTTTGGGTGAAATAAGGTATTTTTCTATGCGAATAGGTACGCCACCCCCTGGAATGGGGCAAAATAGGATTTTATTGGGTATCGGCGACAACTTTTTGGGAAAAGAGGGGGCAGGAAATTCACTTTAGGGATCAGGAGGGCCTTGCTCATGGATTATGGCCGGCGACTTTAATTTCTCTGTCTGGCGAATTGATGAACTTGATAGACGAAGGCCTCGAGCTTTGATTTTTCTGGGGGGAGTTCGCTTGACCCGTAGATGAATGTCGGCAGGGGAATATTTCCGCAATCCCTGCGGATTTGGGCAGTCAGACCCTCCGCGACCGTGCCCAGCATGCAGTTGAAACAGATGGCGTTGATGATACCGTCCGCGCCCCGCTTAGCAAAGTCAACCATCTTGGCGATATTCAGAAGAACAAGCTCGTTGTTGTCCCGTCCGAGATAAGGGGAGGCGAATTCAAGAATATCCGCGGGAGAGGGTTCTTGTCGGGATGGCAGGGTCTTTCCAAAATTCCTCTTCACCTTCCAGCGCTCCAATTCTTTACGCAGGATGAGGAGCCCGGCGCCGGCGACTTCCGGCAGCCGCCCCTCAGAGATAGCCGCCTCGAAAGCCCGTTTCAAGCTGAAATCGACCTCGTCGACCATAAAAGACGCAGGCCAGACCTCACACCCCAGGGCTTCCAATTTTCGATAGAGACCGTGATTGGCGACCGGATGCTGGCGGGTATAGAGATCCCCGGCGATGCCGACGATGGGACGGGGCTCTCTGCGGACGGCGATGGATTTCAGGCGGCCGACGCACCGCTGCAGGACCGGGCCAAAAGAGTCTCCCGCCAACGCTTTTTCGATATCCCGGAGATTTTCCTGATGGATCAGGTCGGTCGAGCCCTTGCGAATTTCGTAAGGCCGGCGTTCGCAAGCGGCCTTGATGAGAAAATCGATGGCCACGAGCCCCCTCCAGAGCAAGGTTAATCCGCGCATTCCCATTAATTTGAATAGAGGGTCCATGGGCGGCGCGAGCACGCTCAGGTCCTTGACTCCCAAGTCTCGAAGGAGGTATTTCAAGGCTTCTTCAAACTGAGTCACAAGGCAGATGTACCGGGCGCCCGGGAATAAAAAGACCTCTCCGCCCTGCCGGGGGGAGCGGGCGGCTTTGGCCAGGTCGCCGGCGAAGATGGAAAAAGCGTGGCACTCCTTTCCCGAACACAATTCCTCTCCGAGAGCGAGGCTCTCTGCGTCGGGCGGGGGCAGAATGCGGGCCGAAAGGCCCACGCCCTTGAACGCGCCGGCAAAGGCGAAGGCATGGTCTGAAAAATAGGGGAGGATGAAAGGGCGCTCCCGGTAGGATTCGATCGCCCGAACTTCTTCCTTTTTCCGGGCGATGAACGGGAGGGTCTTCTCGGCGGGTTGAGGCGCGGAGGCCACCTCGTCTAAAAAAGCTTCAAGCCGGGTGATGAGCCCTGCTTCGGCCCGGTGCTCGTCGAACTCCAGGGGAAGATGGGGGGTTTGCTCCAGGATCTCCTCGAGGTGCTTAAACGTCAGGGCGTCGGGCCCGCACCCGAAATTCGAAAGGAGAAGCGGGAAAAAAGACGATTTCCCGGCACACCAGAGCGAAGCCCGGATGATCTCCTGATTATACCGCCAGACCGGCCGGGACTCCCAATCGCGGAGCGGGTTGCCGGCAACCGGAATAAAGTCAATCGGCAGGGCCAGAACTCCAAGCTTCTGCAGGTGACGACCGAGATTCAAATTGAGGAAGGCGTCGTGGACATTGTAGGGCTTTCCCAAAACGGGCCAGATTTGCAGGCCCTTGTCGCCAAACTGGGAGAAGACTTCCTCCCCCCGCCTCCGCAGCTTGCGGCCGAACTCCTTTTGGGTTTTGCAGGCATCCAGGTAGGCCGATTTGAGCGAACCGTCATCTCGCCGAAAGATCTTCTTGATGGGACCCAGCGATTTAACAAAATCACCGGGTCCGGAACCAATAAGAATCGATGGAGTCAGGAGCCTTTCTTGCACCACCGACCGGGCCATGAACGGAACGTGCTCGGCGTAGGGGCAGAGCTGGATCGTCTCCTCCGCGTTCCGATGCAGATCGACCAGGGAAGGGAAGAAAATCCAATCCGCATCCGTTTCCAGGAGGGACTTGACGTGGCCGAAGGCCAGCTTGATGGGGAAACAGGTTTCCGCCGGGAGCTCCCTCAGGCCCTTCTCCATGATCTCCGCGCCGGAATCGGGAGAAAGGACGACGGCGCACCCCAGGCGGTTGAAAAAGGTAATCCAGAACGGCAGGTATTCGAACATGAACGAGGCCTTGGGAAGGCCGATCTTCAGGGCGGGGGCAGCAGGGTTGCGAATGAGCGACTTGATCAAGTCCTCCCGCTCCCTGAAGAGGTCGGGGAGCGGCGTTTTCGCAGGCGAGGGGGAGATGGTTTGCTGAGAGGTATAACGCTCGCAGGTGTCTCCGAAAAAGAGCGTTTCCCTGCCTATCCCGATTTTGTTGACCTGGCAGCGGTTGGAACACCGGCGGCATTCGAAGCTGGAGACGGAATACTCCTGCCGGATCCTCTCCTTAAACTCCCGATGATTGGAAAAGGAGGCCGCGTTTCGACTCTTTTCCTTGGCCAGCAGCGCCGCCCCGATCGCCCCGGAGATCCGGTTGTACGGATGGACCCGGACGGGCCGACCCAGGAGAATCGAAAAAGCCCTTACCACCGAGGCATTGGAGGCAACCCCTCCCTGGAAGACGATGTTCCGGCCGACCGGACGGCCGGAAACGACCTTCTCCAAATAGTTGCGGGCAATGGAGTAGGCGAGGCCAGCCGTCAGTTCGGGCAGGGGGACACCCCGGCCCGCAGCATGGGCGAGCTCGGTGTCCATGAAAACCGTGCATCTCGTGCCGAAATCGCAGGGGGTTTGGGCCTCGGCAGCCAGGGCTGAGAACTCCCCCTCGATCCTGATTCCTAAAGGTTCCGCCTGCTCTTCGAGAAAGCTCCCGGTTCCGGCGGCGCAGATCCTGTTCATCGTAAAATCCCGAATCTTTCCCTCCTTGACGCCGATATACTTGGAATCCTGACCCCCGATTTCGAAGATCGTGTCCGCCTCCGGAAAATAATAGACGGCGCTTTTCATCTGACAGGTGATCTCGTTGTGGATGACCTCCGCCCGAAGGAGCCTTCCGGCCAGATACCGGCCGCTCCCGGTTGTCCCGATCGCCCAGACCTCCGGTTTCCCCCCGCATCTCGCCTCCAGGATATCATACCCTTCCCGGACCGCCTCGATGGGCCTCCCGCTTGTCGGGACGTAGACCCCGGCCAGAACTCGTCCCTCTTCATCGAGCAAGGCCAGGTTGGTGCTGACCGAGCCCACGTCAACGCCCAAAAAACCCCGGGGGGGCCGACCATCGGCGCAGGAAGGTTCAACGGCGGCCTGATTGCGCAAGCTGCCCAAGCTCGAATATTTGCTCTTCGGGAGAGATTCCCTGGGCGTGAAAAGGCGCAGGATCTCTTCCCGGTCGTGAAAATCCAAGGCGACGCCGGAGCGGGCGGCATTCAGGGCCGCCCCGAGGGCGCAAGTATGGAGCGGCCAATCAGGGATAATCCATTCGCCGTCCGTGATTCCGAGAAGTTCGCGGAAGGCCTTCAGAAGCCCCTGATTCAGGGCGCCGCCACCGGTCACGCAGACCGGAGGGAAACACTCTTTGCCACGGGAGATCGTGGCCGCGTAGTTCCTCGCCAGGGCAAGGCAGACCCCGTAGGCGATCTCCCCGATCGGCGTTCCTTTCTGCTGGTGGTGGATCATGTCGGACTTGGCAAAGACCGAGCAGCGGCCGGCAATCGAGGCCCCTTTCCGGGCTGAGGCGGCGAGCGCCGAGAATTCGGAGAGGGTAAGTTTGAGCCTCGAAGCCTGCTGGCGAAGGAACGCTCCCGAACCGGCGGCGCACCTTTCGTTCAAGGCAAAATCCACGATTTCAGGTTGGGCATCCGGAGTGGAACCCGGACTTAGGAGCAGCCAGCGGGAATTTTCAGCGCCGATCTCGATGACCGAACGGGCGGCAGGGTACAGAAAGGAAACGCCGCGAGCAAGGGAGATGAGCTCGTTTTGAATCTGGACCCGTTCATTGAACGTAAACGCGTCTCTCCCCGAGCCGGTCACCCCCACTTTGAACGGAACCCCGTCTTGTTCCCGGAAAAGATCAGCGGCGATCGTTTGCAGAGCGCCGGCCGGGTTGCCGCGGGTGAAGATTTCGCGCCTCTTCAGGATTTGAAGAGATGCATCCAGAAGAACGGCCTTGCAGATTTCAGCCCCAAAGTCGAGTCCCAGGATCATTTTGATCAGCCCCGTCCCTTTGACGTCCACCTAAGCATTATAAGGCAGGCGGCAGATAATTGACAAATTCTTCGGAAAATAGTAAATTCCGAGCGGTCCGCAGAAATTTGGGAGGGGAGAGACATGGCGAAGGTTTCCGTACGCGACATTGAGATCAATTTCCAGGAGGCGGGGATGGGGTTCCCCTTGATTTTGATTCACGGCCTGAACGGGGATTTGACGGGATGGGCCCTGGTTATGCCGGAGTTTGCCAAACACTACCGGACCGTCGGCCTGGATGTGCGGGGGCATGGGGGGACCAGCAAGCCGGACCAGCCTTATTCTATCAAAGGTTTTGCCGAGGACTTCCATGAATTTATGAAGGAGCTTAAGATTTCCAGGGCCCATATTTTGGGCCTCTCCATGGGGGGTGCGATTGCCCAGCAGTTTGCCCTGGACCATCCGGAGATGATTCAATCCCTGGTGCTGGTTTCCACCTTCAGCTACATCGACGAACAGGCTTTCCAGGCTTTCAACCGGCTGAAGCAGAGCCTCGCGGAGGGGGGGTATCCCGCTTTCTTCGACGAGGTGGTCAAGCTGGCTTTTACTCCCCAGTACATTGCCGCCAATCCGGGGCCCCTGGCGGAGCTGAAAGCGAAACGGGTCGTCATCAATTCCCCCGCAGCCATTGGCCGGGCCACCGAGGCCTGCCTGGCCTTCAACTTGAAGAACGAGATCGGCAGGATATCCGTCCCCACGCTCGTTGTTTCCGGGAGAAAGGATGTCTTTACGCCCGTTCACCTGGCGGAGCAAATCCACCGCTCCATCCGGGGTTCGGAATGGAAGATCTTAGAAGAGGTGGGCCATAACCTCTACATCGAAAAAAGCTCCCAACTGACCCAGGTTGTCCTGGATTTTTTGAAAAAGCACCGCGGATAGGGGACGGGCTGACCAGATAATCCGTAAGCTCCTCCCGCCCTTATCTTTTCTATCCCCAAAGGGGAAACAGGCCCCAAACCGGCCTCCTTCTTGAAATTTCCCGCGGAAAACCTGGCCATCCTTCAGCTTTCAAAAAATATGAAAGGATCAAGTATTTGCAGGCCAATCCCGCCCAGACCAAGCTTTGGGCTCCTGAAGAAATATTCAAAATTAAGCGGGAGTGCGGAAAAATATTGACATTCTTTTCCGGCTTTGATGAAAATGGGTTTGTTTTTATATTAACACTATTGTTGTAATAGTAAAACAAGCATGAAAGACCGGTATCTGATCAATTCGATTTTGCGGGCGGGGAGGATTTTGAAGGCTTTGTCCGAAGGGAAGGGATCCTTCACCCTCCGGGAAACGGCCCAGATGATGAAACTGGATCGATCCACGGTCTACCGGGTCCTCCTCTCCCTGGAGAAGTGCGGGCTCGTGGAGAAGGATGAAAAGGCGGGAACGTATTCCCTCGGCTTGGGCGCCTTCGAAATCGGCAGCGCTTACCAGCGGCGAGCGGACTTTGTTCCGATCGCCAAACCTTTCATGGAGGAACTGGCGCGGAAAGCCCAGGAAACCGTGAATCTGGCCGTGCTGAGCGGGACGGAAATACTTTACCTCGACAAGGTGGATTCCCCGCGGAGCGTGGGCGTCATGTCTAAAATCGGCCAGAGAAACCCGGTCTATTGCACATCCCTGGGGAAGTCGCTCCTTGCCTTTCAAAGGGAAGAGGACCAGGAGCGGATCGTCGCCGAAATCGAATTCACACCTTTGACTCCGCACACTATCACTTCCCGAAAAGAACTCCTCAAAGAGCTGAATCAGATCCGGTCACAGGGTTACGCCTTAGACCGCAGGGAAATCGAAGAAGATGTGGAGTGCATCGCCGCGCCGATCCGCAACCACCTGGGCAATGCCATCGCGGCCATCAGCATCTCCGGGCCGCAGAAGAAGATTCAGACTCCCCGAGAAAAAGAATATGTGGGCTGGGTCACGGAAGCGGCGGAGGGTATTTCTTCCCGGTTGGGATTCAAGAAGGGTGCGGAGATCCCGGTTCTTGCCCGAGCTTTCGCGGGTAAGCCAAAGGCTGGAAGAAAGGAGCGGCAGAAGAAAGCGGGCGATAAAATCGAAGGCTGCAAGACCATGTCAGAGTTTTTAAATCCCCCCATTCCCCTTTGTCAAAGGGGGGTGAAGGGGGGATTTTCATAGTTGGCGGGTGTCGTCCAGAGCGTGAAAAGTAACACGCTCATAACGGGGTATCGTAAAAAGGAAAGCAAAAAAACAAAAGGAGGTCGCCATGAAACCGTTGTATCGCCTCATTGGAGTCAGCGTGCTGGTCGTCTTGTTCCTCCTGGGCCTCACCCAGGGATCGCCGGCGCAGGTCATGCAGATGAAATTCGGCCATTTTGCCGCGGATTCCCACCCTGGAAATCTGGCCTCGAAAATGTTTGCCGAGGGGGTGGAAAAGAGGACGAACGGGGCCATCAAGGTCGCTATTTATCCCAATAATGCCCTTGGGTCTCCTCCGGAAGTCCTGGAACAGAACATCCTGGGGGCGGTGGACATGAGCCTGCCTACGCAGGGACAACTGGGGAAGTATTCCAAGAAGTTCAACTGTGTCATGCTGCCCTTCATGTATGACAACTATGCCCAGGCAGACAAGGTGCTGGACGGCAAGTTTATCCCCTGGGCCGTTCCCGACCTTGACAAGGCCGGGCTTGTTTTCCTCTCCAATTGGGAATGGGGATTTCGGAACCTCACCAACAGCAAGCGCCCGGTGGTTCATCCCGCCGATGCGAAGGGACTCAAGATTCGAACGCCTCCTGAACTTCCGACCCAGGCCGCCATGGAGGCTTTGGGGGCCGTGGTCGCGACGATCAATTTCAACGAGTTGCAGATGGCCTTGAAAACAGGGGTGGTAGACGGCCAGGAGAACCCGATTGCCGTTATCTATTCAAACAAGATCTATGAAACCCAGAAGTACCTCACCATGACCGGGCACAATTACAACACCATGGTCCATGTGATCAGCAAGAAAGTCTTTGACAAACTGACCCCCGAACAGAAGACCATTGTGAAAGAAGAAAGCAAAAAGGCCGGAGACTGGATGAGGAAGACTGTGAGAGACCAGGAGTCGGACCAAATCGCTCAGCTGAAGAAATTCGGAATGGAAGTGGTCATTCCGGATAAGGCCGAATTTAAAAAGATGATGCCCCCCGCTTATGAGCGGATGAAGGGGATTGCGGGAGAAGAGAATATCGCCGCTTTCATCAAGATGGTGAATGAGGCCAAGTAAACGGCTGCGGCCGAAAACCGTAAAAGGGAGAAATGGGGCGACGGAGAGGTTGGCGACATACCCATTTCTCCCTGAGGATCTTGAATTTTTCCCCTGAACAATCTCAAAGAAGGTCGATTGCGATGCTGACCTTAATGATCTTCCTGGTCCTGCTGATTTTGATCATGATCAACGTGCCCATTGCCGTCGCCATGGCCCTCACGGCCATCTCCTTTTTCGTCGGTTTGGGCAATGCCTCGCTCCTGACCATGCTGCCCCAGAGGATGTACGCCTCCACGACCAGTTTTACCCTGCTGGCGATTCCCTTCTTTATCCTCGCGGGCAATCTGATGAATACGGGCGGCGTTACCAGCCGGATATTTCGATTTGCGAAAGCCGTAGTCGGCCATGTGTCCGGCGGGCTCGGACAGGTCTGTGTCATCGCCAACGTGATCTTCTCCGGCATGTCGGGGTCGGCCATAGCGGACGCGGCGGGGTTGGGCCAGGTTTTATATAAGGCCATGGTGGACAACGGTTTTCAGCCGAAGTTCGCTGCCGCCATCGTGGCCGCGGCGGCGACCATCGGTCCGGTCATCCCTCCCAGTATCCCCTTTGTCCTTTATGGAGCCTTAACCGAGGTATCCGTCAGCAAGCTCTTTCTGGCCGGCTTTATCCCCGGAATATTAATGGCCGTGGCGATGATGGTTGCCATTGCCTATTTAGCTAAAAAGAACAATCTGGCTAAAGCCGAAAAAGCCGGCTGGAAAGAAGTGGCGGCCAGCGTTAAAGGGGCTTTTCTGGCCCTGCTCACGCCTGTGATCATCATCGGCGGCATCTTATCCGGATGGTTTACGCCGACGGAAGCCGCCGTCGTAGCCTCCTTGTATGCCTTATTTCTGGGATTTCTTTACAAAGACCTGACGCTGAGAGCTCTTCCGAAGGTCTTCTGGCTATCGATCAAACAAACGATCAGCCTGCTCTTCATTATTGCCGCAGCCGGCTTTTTTGGCTGGCTGACCATCCATCAGAAGATCCCGGATCAGATCATCCTCTCGTTGACCAACATCAGCGCCACATCCACGGGCATCCTGGCGATGATCATTCTCATCGTGCTGATCCTTGGATGTTTTCTGGAGGGGAATGCCATCTTCATCATCACCATCCCTATCTTTATGCCGATTGCCCAGAAGTTTGGAATAGATCTGGTCAATTTCGGCGTGGTCATGACACTGCTGATCATGATTGGAAACCTGACCCCTCCTGTTGGAATGTGTCTGTTCGCTGTGACTGCTTTCAGCAAGGTGAATATCGGGACATTGGCAAAGGAGGTGCTGCCGTATCTCATCGGGATCTTCATTGCCACCGTCCTCATTGCCTACATCCCACAGATCGCAACCTTCCTGCCCAATCTTATCATGGGTAACTAGGGGAGAGGTCGATGGAAACGAGGGCGGATGCTTTGAAAAGCGTTGACCGGATGATTCTGAAGGTTTTGAAGGCGATCACCATCACCAGCTTCGTTCTTCTGACCGTCCTGATCTCTGCCAACGTATTTGTGCGTTTTGCTCCTATCGTTTCACTCCACTGGTTTGATGAGATCATTGAACTGTTATACGCCTATCTCGTTTTTTACGGGGCGGCGGCCCTATGGATTTCCCGCGAACACTTTGGAGTTGGAGATTGGATCGAAAAGAGAATTGGGAACATTCGAATGCGCCATGTCTATCGATTGATCATTGAGGTGCTTGTCTTATCTTTTGTCGTGATCTTTTTCTACTATTCTCTCAAGTTAACCCTCCTGGCCCGGGACGTGACGAATGTCTTCGCCATTCCCAAAAGGGTGCTCTATTCCTGTTTGCCTGTTTCAGGCCTCCTGATGATCGTCTATTCCCTCCGGAATATGGCCGTTGAGATCATCGGAATCTTCGGATCAGGACGCCCTCCCTGGGCACAGGGGGATAAGCAAATCCAGAGATGAAGGAGAACTCTTATGG
>Ga0102851_10002119_pt1 | contig 11836 bp, 9 predicted proteins | sample Mud3Dept3metaG_FD_79558 | JGI IMG/M metagenome (GOLD analysis project Ga0102851, IMG submission 79558) | Freshwater wetland microbial communities from Ohio, USA, analyzing the effect of biotic and abiotic controls - Mud 3 Core 4 Depth 3... | ecosystem: Environmental > Aquatic > Freshwater >... | reverse complement strand
TGTCCCACCGCGACGATGGCGTTGACCTTGCCCTTCGCGCGCAGTCTGGCCACCTCGGCCAGGATGGCGGCCTTGGCGTCCGTGACGACGAAGGGAGCGAGGCCCCCGGGAAAGGTCAAGGTGGCCAGGTCGTTGTTCGAGAAGCCGATGATCGCGACCTTGAAGCCGTGGAACGTGCGATCGAAGATCCACGAAGGCGCCCACTCGGGAGGTGTCTTCTGCGTGGCCGGATCGACGATGTTGGCGGTCAGGAAGGGGAAGTCCGCCAACGGGATCAGTTCGCTGCGCAGGTAGGCCTGGCCATCATCGAAGTTGTGGTTGCCAAGACCATCGGACGTGAAGCCCATCATGTTCATGATCTCGACCGTCGGCTTGTCCCCGAAGAAAGCCGAGATCGGCGGCGTGGCCCCCTCGGAGTTGCCGCTGGCCACGGTCAAGGATCCGCCGGGAGCCTCTGCGCGGTACTCGTCGAGCCATGGCTTGAGGAAGGCGGCGCCGCCGATCGCGAAAGCCGGACCGACGGCGTCGGCGGCCTCGGCGAGCGGGATGAGCTGGCCGTCGAAGTCGCTGATCGCCAGGACCGTGGCCTCCTTGTACCGACCCGGCCTGGGCAGGAGATCGTGCAGGATGCGACCGCGCGCGTGTTGCGGACCGGGGATGTCCATCAGGAACGCGATGGTGGGCGCGAGGTCGACGGCACGGATGCCGGCAACGGGACCCCGGTGGCGTACGCCCGGACCCGAAGCGACGAACGCCGCGTGCATGTTGACGTTGCGGGCAAGGTCGACCAGATCCGGCAGATAGCCGTGCTGCCCGAAGAATTGCGAGAGGGCGACCGTCTGTCCGGAGGTCGCAGCGTCGAACTGATACGGCGGCCGGAGCACGACCACCACGTCACCGCTGCGGTTGGGATGCAGCGAGTCGCTGCCATCGACGTTGCGCAGCTCTTCCTTCTTCATGATCCGGAGAACGACCTGTTTGCCGGGATTGGCCGGATCAGACAGGCTCTGGAAGGCATCGATGACCGCGGTTCGAACCTGCTCGTACGTCGTTCCCGCGGGCAGCGTGGTGTTCACGTAGATCTGCGCGGTGCCGCCGGACCAGCAGGCCTTGGCCAGATTGGTCGCGGCCGCCGCCCGGCAATTGGCTGGCTGCTCGGGGTCCTGGATGCCCGCGTCGGACAGCACCTTCCCCGCGTTGACGGCATACCATTGCGGGGCGAAGCCGTGATCCGACGTCGCGAAGACGGTCGCGGTCGGCAGGAAGGAGCGCGCGAGCGCCAGCTTGGCATCCGCCTCGTGATGGGCGCTGCGGAGGTATCCCTCGCGCTCGCTGACCCGCCCGTCGGGGAGCCCGTCGTGGTTGGCGTCGTCGTAGGTGGGGTTGGCGGCGCCGTCGAGATCGGTCGGCGTGACCAGCGCCATGAATTGATGCGACGCCTCGTCCGTGAACGGATAGCCGACGAGCGCGAGGTCGGTGTCGGGCTGCAGCGTGCCCAGGACGAAGGCGAGCACGGCATTCCCGTAGGCCGCTGCGAGGTCGCGTCCTTGCTCGACGTAGGTATCCTCGTCGATCACGCCCGCTTCGAGGGGGGCAAAATCCGCGTTGACCGCCGTCGGCAGGTTGTCCGCGAGGTACTTCTCCAGGCGATTTTCGCCCGCACCGCCCGCCGGGAGCGCATCGCACGCCGCGGTCGCGCACGTCGCGATCACGCGCTCCACCGACGTGAAGTACAGCTTGAAAGAGGACAGATCAGGCGCAAGGGCGATGAGCTTGGCATAGAAGCCCGCGGTCTGCCCGGCGCGCGCGCCGATCAGGCCGTCGGCGCCGGACAACCTGATGTTCGTGAAGTCGCCGGGCGCCAACTGTGCAGCGGCTTGGCTGCCATCCTTTCCGGCGCCGCTTCGGACGAGGATCGCGCGGTCGTATGCGGCAATGCCATCGACGACGCTGTCGTAGACATAGACATCGTAGCTCCGGGTCGGGTTCTGAGCGGCAAAGGTCGTGGCAACGGTGAGCAGTGTCTGCATCGGAGTCGCAGCGGGATCGCCCGCAGGGACATTCGACCATCCGGCAGCCGGCGCAAACGCCGCCACCTGATAGGAGATGCCGAATGCCGCGGCGCCGGCCTGCTCGGTCGGGACGAGCGGAGCTGCCAGCACGCCGCGGGTCGAGAAGAAGGTGGCGAAATCGACGGTCGGACCGGCGATGCCTGCGCTGGCGCCACCGGTCCATTCGATCTGCGCGACCTTCTTTCCGGCACGCTCGGCAGCGGCCGCCAGGGTATCGGCCTGGAGAATGCCGCCGGTGAAGGACGTGCGGTTGTTGAACGCATCGCCGGTGCGGTGGAACGTGGTGTTGGTCGAGCCATGCTCGCTCGGCCAGGTGCCGGTGGCGAGCGTGAACCAGCCGACGCCGGTGTTCGGCGGGAAAGCCTGGGTGAGACCGTTGTCACCGATGACTCCTTTGGCCATCAAGGCGGCATAGGTCGGCATGGCGCCCTGCTTGGCGTAGCGCTCCATCAGGTCGGGACGCATCCCGTCGGCGGCGAAGAGGATGACGGTGTCGGCCAGCGGGATCGCGGGGGGCTTGGACCAGGCCGCGGTGGGCGCGAACTGAGACAGGGACAGAACGAGCGCCAGCGTGAGCGCTTGCCGCAAGCGTGGGATGAACATCACTGCCTCCTCCTGGGTGGTTGAGTGATGCGGAGCGATGACGCCTTGCGTGGGCATCGCAAGTCAGTCGGGCTGGAGCGGCCCGCCGCCGTCATCGCCGCCGCGGATCCTCCGGCATGAAGGCAAGGACAGGCATTTGACTGCATCTTCAGGCGTTCCGACATGATGCGCGGGAAACGGGGACCTGTGAGCGCCTCGGAAAAAAATCCCCCCGCGGTGTCACGCACACGGGGGGCGGAGGAAGAACGGACATGGCGCGGAAAGCAGCGCCGTCGATCGCACCGGCGAAAGGGTCAGCGACCGATACCGACCCCGGCGTCGCCACCATCTTGTCGATCGGGACCGGCATCAGGACGGCGGTCGCCCCGGTGGTGCAGGCACACGGCGAGCGCGGCGGACGCGAGTGCCGAGGGGCGCGGGGGCAGGGCGCCGAGCTCACGCGCGACGACGCTGCCGGGCAGGGTCTGCGCCGATTCGATCGCCGGAGCATGCGGGCGGTCGGGCGCCTGGAAGCTGGCGCCCGCGGGTCGCGCCGATCGCTGGCGCAACGCCGCCAGGGCTTCACGCAGGAGGCGCAGCGCGCGAAGGCTCGCGCCGGATGGCACCGCCTGGCAATCCTGGGAGACACGCTCGATGAGGACCTCGAGGACTTCCTCGTTGGTGGTGCCGTCGCGGACGATCCACCCGTCTTTGATCTGGCGGAAGACGAGGCCGTTGCCACCGGCCAACTCGTAACTGTGACCCGGATCGATAACTTTCATCATGATTCTCCACGTACCGCAGGCCGTTGTGGGATGGTGATGCTGCCGGCGATCGGCGGGCCTCAGCCGATCACGCCGCCGGCATCGACGCCCACATCCGTCGTCGCGTCATGCCCTGCCTGCGGCCGCCGGAGCCTGAAACACCTTCAAGACGGACCGCAACGACACGGCTCGTACCAGCACCAAGCGGAAAGCCCTCGATGCACGCTGCAATCGCAGGTGAGTGACCATGATCGTCCCTTCGGTGAGGCCGCCGGCCGGAATGCCCACGACCAGCCTTTTGTACGCCACAAACCTGAACGGATCCTGAACGCGGGGTGCCACCGCACGCATCGCTGGCGGTGCCGCGACGGGTGATTGGCCGAAATGCCAGCGGCGGCGTCGCAGCGCGTTCGTCGCGGTCGCGGGCTTGCCTGGCGAACGAGGGCAGAGGCACTGACCACGGGAGAGCGCCGCGGCGCGGCGCTGATCCGCAGCAATTTGCCCGCTGTTCGACATACGGCAGTTCAGCGCAACGGAACCGTGACGGCCCGCCGCAGGCGCCCATTGCGCGGCACCATGCCTCTTGCTAACGTGGTCGATCAGGGGACTGCACCCAGGCGAGGTTTCTATGGCGCGATACTGCGAAAGCTGCGGCAAGGAGATGGGCGACGCGGCCGCCTTCTGCTCGGCGTGCGGCAAGCCCGCCACGCCGCCTCCGGCGGGCGACGCCGGCAACGGCGGCGGCGGGCCGACGATGGGCCTGCAGGCCAACATGGCGGGAGCGCTCGCCTACCTGTGGATCACCGCGATCGTCCTCCTGCTGCTCGAGCCCTACAACCGCGACAAGTTCGTGCGCTTCCATTCGTTTCAGGCGCTGTTCCTGGGGCTGGCCGCGGTCGCCGGGCACGTCGTGCTGAGCCTCATCCCCATCCTCGGGTGGATGCTGATGCCGGTGTGGTCGCTGCTCATCGTCGTGCTGGCACTGATCGCCGCGATCAAGGCGTACCAGAACGAGACCTGGAGCATGCCGGTGATCGGAAGGTTCGCGCAGGAGCAGGTATGAAAAAACTCATCAATCTTCCTTCGAATTACGTCGACGAATCCCTCGGCGGGCTGTGCGCCGCGTTCCCGGGCTATGCGCGCACCGGCGCCACGAGACGCGTCATCACGCGACGGAACGGTCCGGAGCGCGGCAAGGTCGGCGTGGTCACCGGTGGCGGCTTCGGTCACCTGCCGGTGTTCGCCGGGTACGTCGGGCAGGGGCTGCTCGATGCCTGCGCGGTGGGCGACGTGTTCGCCGGCCCGCCCGCCGAAGTCTGCGCCGAGGCGATCCGCGCCGCCGACGGCGGTGCCGGTGTCGTGTGCGTCCTGGGCAACTACGGCGGCGACCGCATGAGCTTCGCCAACGCCTGCGACGAGGCACAGGACGCCGGCATCGAGACCCGAACGGAAATCGTCGCCGACGACGTCGCCAGCGCGCCGCCGGGGGAGCGGCAGAAGCGGCGCGGCGTCGCCGGGATGATCTTCGCCTTCAAGGTCGCCGGGGCGCGCGCCGCGGCGGGCGGGTCGATGGACGAGGTCGCCGCTGCCGCCGCCAAAGCGGCCGGGCGCACCCGGTCGATCGGCGTCGCGCTGTCGCCCTGCCTGATTCCCGGCGCGGCCAAGCCCGGCTTCGCGCTCGGCGACGACGAGATCGAGATCGGCATGGGCATCCACGGCGAGCCCGGCCTCGAGCGGCGCGCACTGCCGCCGGCCGACGAGGTCACGGCCGAGCTGGTCCGCCGCCTGCTCGACGACGCGCCGGCCGATGCCCCGTCGCCACGCCGTCGCGTCGCCATTCTGGTGAACAGCCTCGGCGCCACGCCGTTGGAGGAGCTGCTGATCGTCTACCGCAAGGCGAGCGAACTGCTCGGCGCCGCCGGCGTCGACATCGCCCGCCGCTACGTCGGCCACTACGCCACGTCGATGGAGATGGCGGGCTGCTCGCTGTCGCTGCTGTTCCTCGACGCCGAGCTCGAGTCGCTGCTCGACGCGCCGACCGACTGTCCGTTCTGGCCCCGCGCGCAATGCTGACGACGGCGGCGCTGGTGGCGTCGATCGGGCGCATCGCCGGAACGCTGCAGGAAATTCGCGACCGGCTGAACGACGCCGATTCGAAACTGGGCGACGGCGACACCGGCATGACGGTCGCCCGGATGATCGAGGCCCTGCAGGCCGGCGCCGCGGAATTGCCGCCGGATGTCGGGGCCGCGCTCGTGCAGTGCGGGCGTGCGTGCTCGCGGGCGACGGGGTCGAGCTTTGGCGCCGTCGTGGCGATGGCGCTGTCGGCCGCGGGGCGCGCCACGCGCGGCCAGGAAGCGGTCGATCGCGCAGGCCAGGCGGCGATGCTGGCGGCAGCGGCAGCGATCATTCAGGAGCGTTCCGGTGCGACCCCGGGAGACAAGACTGTGCTCGATTCGATCCTCGCGATCCAGGAGGCACTTTCCGGCGCGGCAACCGCGGCCTCTCTGCGCGGGGTCGCCCTCGACGCGGCGGAGAGCGCACTCGAGCGGTTTCGCGGACGCGAGGCGAGGCTCGGACGGGCGCGGATGTACGGCGCGAAGTCGATGGGCCTCGACGACCCGGGGATGCTCGCGGTCTGCCTGATCCTGAAGGCGGCCGGCGAGCAAGCGATCGCCTGAACGGAGCCTTTGCGAGCTGTCCCGGCGCGCTTCGGACCGGGATGCGCGGACGAGTCGCTGCCGATCGCAGGTGCGCCGCAGGTTAGTAATTTAATTACTGCGATGCAGCCGCTGGACCGCACTCATTCGCGGTTTGTCAACGACATTGTGCATGTAATCAATGCGATAAACGGAAAATTGGGAATCCGTCGAATTTTATTGACAAACGATCGTATCGCGAGATAGGCTCAGTGGACTGTAATTTAATTACATCTCATGCCCTTCGTCAGCGCCCACGGCGTCACGCTGCACTACCGCATCGACGGCGACGAGGCGCTGCCGCTGCTCGTGCTGTCGAACGGGCTGGGCACCGAGCTCGCGATGTGGGACCCGCAGATTCCCGCACTCGCGCGCGCCTTCCGCGTGCTGCGCTACGACACCCGCGGGCACGGTCGCTCGTCGACCCCGGCGCAGCCGTTCGCGCTGGAACACCTGGGTCGCGACGTGCTGGCGCTGCTCGACCACGCCGGTGCCGACCGCGCCCACTTCTGCGGCCTGTCGATGGGGGGAATGACCGGCATGTGGCTGGGGATCCACGCGCCGGACCGCGTGGCGAGCCTGACGCTCGCGAACACCGCGGCCCGCATCGGTCCGCCGGCGATGTGGAACGAGCGCATCGACGTCGTCAATTCGCAGGGGATGACGGCGATCTCCGACGCGGCGGTCGCGCGCTGGTTCACGCCGGACTTCATCGCGCGGCAGCCGGGCACGGTCGCCGGCGTGAAGGCGGCGTTCGAGCGCACGCCGGCCGAGGGCTACGTGCGCTGCTGTGCCGCGGTCCGCGACACCGACCTGCGCGAGGCGATCGTGCGGATCACGACGCCGGTGCTGGTGCTGTGCGGCGCGCACGACGTCGCGACGCCGCCGGCCGACGGGCACGTCATCGCCCAGCGCATCGCCGGTGCGCGCGCGGTGACGCTCGACGCGGCGCACCTGTCGAACCTCGAGGCGCCGCGCGAGTTCAGCGCGACGCTGCTCGCGTTCTGCCGCGCGAATGACGCCGTGGTGTCCACGGCACTGCGATGGGCGCGCTGATGACCGCGTATCTTCCCGTCGTTCCGCGCTCGACGATCGATCCGCTGGCGCGCATCCGCGCCGATCAGGGAACGTTCCCGGCCGCCCAGCGGCAGGTCGGCAGGGTGTTCCTCGACGATCCCGACTGGTCGATCCGCGCCAACGTCGAGGAGATCGCGCGCCGCGCCACCGTCAGCGCGCCGACGGTGATCCGGTTCTGCCGGACGCTCGGCTTCGACGGGCTCTCCGACTTCAAGCTGCACCTCGCGCAGAGCCTGGCGGTCGGCACGCCGTTCCTGCACCGGGCGGTCAGCGCCACCGACAGCGTGCCCCGCATCATCCACAAGATCCTGTTCGGCGCCGCCGCGGTGCTGACCGATCTCGAGAAGCAGCTCGATCCGGCGGTGATCGAGGCCGCCATCGACCGAATCGCCACGGCGCGGCGCGTGGAGTGCTACAGCGTCGGCTCGACGTCGACGTTCCTCGCCAACGACGCGCAGGCGCGCTTCTCGCGGCTGGGCATCACGTCGAACGCGTACTACGACGCGCACATCCAGCTCATCTCCGCCGCCGCGCTGTCGTCGCGGGACGTCGTGCTAGCGATCTCGCACATCGGCCGCATGCCGACGCTGCTGGAGGCCGTGGACGTCGCGCGGGAGCAGGGCGCGACCATCATCGGCATCACCCAGCCCGACACGCCGCTCGCGAAGCGCTGCACCATCCCGATCTCGGTGAAGGTGCCGGAGGACGCGGCGGTGCGGGTCGGCACCGAGGCGTACCTCGCCGGGCAGGTCCTGATCGAGGTGCTGATGGTCGGCATCGGGCTGCGGCTCGGACCGGCGGCGATCGATCGTCTCAGGCGCGTCCACGCGGTCCTGCTCGAGCGGGGCGTGGACACCGAGGTCCACCCCGCGCTGAAGTGGGGCTGGTCGAAAGCGGAAAGGGATGCGGCCAATCGTGAATGAATCGCGGACGGCGCCCGGGGACGGCGCATTGCTGCTGCGCGGCGGCACGGTCATCGACGGCACCGGCGCGCCGCGCTACCGGGCCGACGTGCGGGTGCGCGACGGCCGCATCAATGAGATCGGCGCCGATCTCGCCGCGCGCGGCGAGGCCGAGATCGACGCCGCCGGGCGCGTCGTCGCGCCGGGCTTCGTCGACGTGCACACGCACGACGACCAGATGGTGCTGGCGTCGCCGGAGATGCTGCCCAAGATCAGCCAGGGCGTGACGACGGTGGTCGTGGGCAACTGCGGCATCAGCCTCGCGCCGCTGGTCCACGCCAACGTGCCGCCGCCGCTCAACCTGCTCGGTGGCGCCGGCAAGCACGTGTTTCCGACGATGGAATCCTACGCGCGGGCGGTCGACGCCGCGCAGCCCTCGGTCAACGTCGCCGCGCTGGTCGGCCACTCGACGCTGCGGGTCGCGACGATGGCCGACCCCTATCGGCCGGCCACGCCGGAAGAGCAGGGGCGCATGGTCGAGCTGGCGCGGGAGGCAATGGCCGCCGGCGCGGCGGGCCTCAGCACCGGCGTGTTCTACGCCACCGGCGCCGCGGCCGACATCGACGAGGTCGTCATGCTGGCGCGGGTCGCGGCCGAGGCCGGCGGGGTCTACAGTACCCACATCCGCGACGAAGCGCAGAAGGTGATCGAATCGCTGGACGAGGCGTTCACCGCGGCGCGCACCGCCGGGATTCCGGTGGTGATCTCGCACCACAAGTGCTCCGGGCCGGCGAACTGGGGCCGCTCGGTCGAGACGCTGGCGCACATCAGAGCGGCGCGCGCGAAGCAGCCGATCGGCCTGGACGCGTATCCTTACGTGGCGGGCTCGACCGTCCTGCGGCCCGAGGCGGTCGACGGCACCATCGACATCATGGTGGCGTGGTCCGAGCCGCATCCGGAGACCAGCGGGCGCATGCTGGCGGACCTCGCGCGCGAGTGGGACTGCACGCAGGTCGAGGCCTGCGACCGGCTGCAGCCCGGGGGCGCGATCTACTTCCAGATGCGCGAGGACGACGTGCAGCGGGTGCTGAAGTTCGAGGCGACGATGATCGGCTCCGACGGCCTGCCGCACGACCAGCACCCGCACCCGCGGCTGTGGGGCACGTTCCCGCGCGTGCTGGGGCACTACGCGCGCGACCTGGGCCTGTTCCCGCTGGAGGAGGCGGTCCACCGGATGACCGGGCTCTCCGCGCGGCAGTTCAACCTGCACGGGCGCGGCGAGGTGGTCGTCGGCAACGTCGCCGACCTCGTGGTGTTCGACCCCGACCGCGTCATCGACCGCTCGACGTTCGCCGCGCCGACCGTGCCGTCCGACGGCATCGACGCGGTGATCGTCGGGGGCACGCTCACCTATAGCGACCGCCGGCACACGGGCAGGCGCGCCGGGCGCTTCCTGCGCCGGGAGCCGCGCCCATGACGCGTGCGGCTGCCGCCGCGACCCGCGGGCGGGCGAAGGCCGGCGCCATCGGCTACGACCGCCCGCTGTTCGCGTGGATGCTCAACGCGCCGGCGCTGATCGCCATCTTCCTGCTCGCCGGCTATCCGATCATCCAGTCGGTGTGGATCAGCCTGCACAAGTACAACCTCAAGCGCCCGCAGCGCTTCGACTTCATCGGCCTCGGGAACTTCGCCGACATCCTGAACGCCCCGGAGTTCTGGTCGTCGCTGTGGATCACGGTCAAGTTCACTCTCCTGGTGGTGACCATCGTCACCGTGCTGGGCGTGGCCATCGCGCTGCTGCTCAACCAGCCTTTCCGCGGCCGCGGCGTCGTGCGCACGCTGATCCTTCTGCCCTGGGCGATACCGCCGGTGGTCAACGGCCTGATGTGGCAGTGGATCTACGACTCGAAGATCGGCGCGCTCAACGGGGTGCTGGTCGCGCTGGGGATCCTGACCGAGTACCGGGGATGGCTGTCGGACCCGACCTCGGCGCTGCTGGCGCTGGTGTTCGCCGACGTCTGGAACGTGCTCCCGCTGGCGGTCATCCTGCTGCTGGCCGCACTGCAGAAGATCCCCGGCGAGCTCTACGAATCTGCGCGGATGGACGGGGCGGGGCCGCTGCAGCTCTTCTGGTACGTCACCTTTCCGTGGCTGGCGCAGACGCTGCTCGTCGTGCTCATCCTGCAGACACTGTCCGCGATCCGCGCCTTCGACGTCATCTACGTGCTGACCGCCGGGGGGCCGGGGACGGCGACGACGACGCTCACCTGGCTCACCTACCTGACGACGTTCGAGAACCTCGACTTCGGCCTCGGCAACGCCTATGCGCTGACGGTGAGCGTGATCACGCTCGGCTTCGCGCTGGTCTACTTTCGGGTCCTCTACCGCCGCGGAGACTTCGAGACGTGAACGCGAGCTTTCTGCGCCGTGGCGCGGGCGCCAGCGCCACCGACGCGCGCGACCTGCGCCGGACCCTGCTGCTGACGCTGGGCGGGCTGCTGGTCGCCGTCTACATCCTGGCGCCGTTCTGCTGGCTGCTGCTGACGAGCTTCATGCACGAGAAGGACGCGCTGTCGGTCCCGCCGCAGTGGATCCCGAAGAACCCCACGTTCTCGAACTACATGACGTTCCTGGACCCGGCCGGGACGCGGGCGATCGTCGGCAGCCGCGCCGCCGAGCAGACGTTTCCGGGCATGGTGAATTCGTTCATCGCCGCGAGCGGCACCGCCGCGCTCAACCTCTTCCTCGGCACGCTGGCGGGCTACAGCCTGGCGCGGTTCCACTTCCGCGGGCGCGGCAGCCTGCTCGGCCTGTACCTCGGCTCGCGGATGCTGCCCGGCATCGCGCTGATCGTCCCGCTGTACCTCACCATCAAGAACTTCGGGCTGCTCGACCACCTGTCGGCGCTGATCGTGACCTACGTGTCGTTCACGCTGCCGTTCACGATCTGGCTGCTGAAGAACTACTTCCAGACCATACCGCGCTCGCTGGAGGAGGCGGCCTTCATGGACGGCTGCAGCTGGCCGCAGATGATGTGGCGGGTGCTGCTGCCGGCGGCGTTTCCCGGGCTCATCGCGGCCGGCATGTTCGCGTTCATGACCGCATGGAACGACTACCTCTTCGCGGTGATCCTGACCAGCACGACGGCGGCGAAGACGCTGCCGGTGGTCGTCGCCGGCTTCGCCACCGACGTCACGACGGAGCGCACGCTGATGGCGACCAGCGGCGTGCTCGCGATCATTCCGCCGCTGGTCCTGGCGTTCCTGTTCCAGCGGTTGATTGTGCAGGGTCTCACGAGCGGTGCGGTCAAGGATTGAAGGCCGCGCCACATTGAGGGTGGTTCTCAACGAAAGGAAATTCACGATGGCAAACAAGGACGATGCATTCAACGCGATGTCGCGCCGCAATTTCCTCAAGACCTCGACGCTGGCCGGCATGGGCCTGGGCCTGGGCGGCGCAGGCATGTTCGGCCCGGCGCTGGCGCAGGCCGCGACCACCATCAGCTTCGCGGGCTGGGCCTTCGAGCCGCAGGTCGTCGAAGCGAGCGTCAAGCGGTTCATGACGGAGAACCCGGACATCAAGGTGAACTACACGCCGCTCGACCTGCAGCTGTACGCGGAGAAGATGGTCGCGCTGTTCAACGCCGGCACGCAGCCCGACGCGTTCTACGTGCGCGACACGCACCTGGGCGCCTGGGTCGAGGCGGGCTGGCTGCAGCCGATCGACGGCCTGCCCAAGCT
>Ga0102851_10002118_pt1 | contig 11837 bp, 9 predicted proteins | sample Mud3Dept3metaG_FD_79558 | JGI IMG/M metagenome (GOLD analysis project Ga0102851, IMG submission 79558) | Freshwater wetland microbial communities from Ohio, USA, analyzing the effect of biotic and abiotic controls - Mud 3 Core 4 Depth 3... | ecosystem: Environmental > Aquatic > Freshwater >... | reverse complement strand
TCCGACGGAATCATCGTGAACGGCGCCAAGGCGCACAACTCCTGCTCCGTATACGTGGACGAAATCGTGGCCATTCCCACCCGATCCCTCACCCCAGAAGAAAAGGACTGGGCCGTGGCGTTTTCCGTCCCCTCCGACTGGGAGGGGGTTACCATCATTAATGCCTCCTACTCGCCGAGCAAACGGAAGAGGCTCGACTGTCCCTACGTGAATTTCGGGGCCAGCCACTCCATCACCGTCTTCGACCACGTATTCGTCCCCTGGGAACGGGTTTTCCTGTGCGGGGAGACCGATCTGGCCGGGAAACTTGCCCTGCTCTTCGCCCTGTACCACCGGCACAGCTACACCGGGTGCAAGGCCGCCCTGTCAGAAATCTTCACCGGGGCGACCGCCCTGGCCGCAGAGTACAACGGGATCGACAAAGCACAGCATGTGCGGCACAAGCTGGCGGAGATGATCCAGATCGTGGACCTCATCTACTCTTCGGGGATTGCCGCCGCCGTCCATTCAGTCAAGACCCCTTCCGGAACCTATGTGCCCGACTCGAATTTCTGCAATGCGGGACGGATGCTCGCCGGCGAAAATATCTACGAAGAGTATGAATCTCTGGCGGCCATTGCCGGCGGGCTGGTGGCCACCCTTCCGTCGGAAGAGGATTTCTACAACGAGAAGACCGGTCCCTACCTGGAAAAGTACATCATGCGCGATCCCGAGATCTCGGCCGAACACCAGCATCGGGCCTTCCGCCTCTTCCAGGACATGATGGCTTCGGCCTGGGGCGGGCACAAGCTCGTGGACGCCCTTCATGGCGGCGGATCCCCGGTCATCGAAAAAGTGGCCATTTACCGGGACCACAATATTGAACGTTCGAAGAACATCGCCAAAAAGCTCGCGGGCATCCCGTACGATGGATCCACGAAGAAATTGGAGCGGAAATTTCCCTGGCTGGCGTAAGGAAGAGGAAAGCGTAAAAGGCGGAGAGCCGAGCACCTGAGGGGAGATCGCGAAAAACAATTTAAATTTCGCTTCTCTTTCTTGCCCAGGAATTCGTTAGTTTGTAACGATCCAAGAGAGGGCGTCATCCCGGCGGAAGCGAAAATCCAGCGTGATTTTGAAAGGGACTGGCAGCGGCGCAATGCATTGCGCCCTGCTGGATAGGATTGTAAAAAGCATCGGAAAGAGGGGGAAGAAATCCCTTTTTTATGAAACTTTTCGCGGCCATCTTTTCGGCCCTAATCCTCCTGGAGACCCCTGCCCTCTTTGCCCAATCTTCTTTCACTCTCAACTTCGCGAACGAAGAAATCGGAAAAATTCCTGCCGGGTGGGCGTCCCGGGATAAGGAAAACATGGGGCGGGTCTATTCGGTCCAGGCGGAGGACGGCCATCAATTCCTTCACGCCGACGCAAAGGGGATCAGCGTCCAGATCGGATTGGAAAAGGCCTGGGGATTGGAAGAATTCCCCATCCTGCGCTGGCGGTGGCGAGCTCGGACCTTTCCGGAAGGGACCCATGAACGGGAAAAAAGCGGGAACGACTGCGTCCTCTCCGTATATGTCGTTTTGGGCGGATGGCCCGTACCCTTTTCCATCAAATATATCTGGAGCGATACCCTGCCTGCTGGAACGGCCTTCGATTCTCCCCATTCGAGCAGGACGAAGGTCTTCGTAGTCCGAAGCGGAAGATCGCTGGCCGGGAAATGGGTCATCGAAGAACGCAATGTGCTGGCCGACTACCGCAGCCTGTTCGGGAAAGAGGAAAAGAATCCTTCCGCCAGGGGAATTCTCCTCTTAACCGACTCCGATAATACGATGACTCGCGCCGTCGGAGACTACGATGCGATTACCGTAGCGGCCAGGTGAGCGCGCCTGAATGGCATGAATCAGGATTGCCAAATCGCTCCGGAAAAAATCTCAGAAGGCAGAGGAAATTCATCTCTTCTCAAAGGGAAGAAAATGAAAAAAGGGTCACCCGTCGTCTTATACCTCCTTTTGGTTTTCTATCTTTCAATCCCCGTCCATGCCCAGTCGTTCGATCTGCGAATTTTCCATATGAATGATTTTCACGGCTTCGCCGAACCCTATAAGCCGCTCGGCTCCCGACAGCTCCTGGGGGGCATGGCCCATCTTGCCGGCAGGGCAAAGGACCTGAGGTCGGAAAAGCCGACTCTCTTGCTGGCTGCCGGCGATATGATCCAGGGGAATAATTGGGCTAACCTTTCTCAAGGCGAGTCGGTCATTGAACTGATGAATGCGATGCAATTCGATGCCATGGTCCTGGGAAACCATGAATTCGATTTTGGGCAGGCGGAATTGAAGAAAAGGATTTCAACCAGGTAAGGCCTCCGGATCCCCCCGCCCCATTCGTTCCTCCTTGCCCCGAAAGTGGAGGTTTCATACATTTTACTGAATCAGAGCCGCATCCTTTAAGAAGATATCGGCCTTTATTCCACGCGGGCTGTTTTCAAATTCCCCCTCATCCTGTTCCTTTGCCATCGGAACGCTTTTCCGGGCTCCCCAGTCGGATATGAACGATCTCCGGAGGGGAACCGAGACGCATGGGGGGGCCTCCGGTTCCCAGCCCGCGGCTCACATACAGAAAGCTTTCTTCCAAGCGGAAAAGGCCCTGCATTCGTGCGTAAAAAAGCCGCACAAGGGGAACCATGGGCAACAGCTGGGGCCCGTGGATGTGGCCGCTCAGCTGCAGGCCCACTTTCCCCGCAGCCCCCGCTTCGAAACGGATGGGCTGGTGGTAGAGGAAAATGGACGGCTGTCCGGGGTCAAGATCTTGGATGAGTCTTTCAAAATCGGGCAGCCTCCCCCCGCTGCGCGCCACGGCCGGGTCGTCGATGCCGAGGATCTGCAATCCCCCCGGGAGAACTTGCACCTCGTTGCGAAGAACTTGGATCCCCGCTTGTCTCATGATCGCCTCGGCGCGGCTCGCCCCGGCAAAGAACTCATGGTTTCCCATGACCGCAAAAAGGCCGAGGTTCGCCTTCAGGCTGGATAGAGGCCCGGCCATCTCTTCCATGTGGGAGACAGCCGCATCCACTAGGTCCCCGGTGAAAACCACCAAATCCGGCTGGAGTTCATTGACCCTCCGCACCAGGTCGGACAGCCTTCCGTTCTCATGCAGCATCCCGTAGTGGACATCGGAAAGATGAACTATCGAAAGGCCATCCAGGTGAGGGGGCAAATGGCGCAGGGGGACCTCGACCCGGGTCACTTCAACCTGGCGCGCTTCCCAGAGGCCGTAACCCCCCATGGCCAGGCATCCAGTAACCGAAGCGGCCACCAGAACCCGCCGGTAGTAAAGAATCCGGGATAAGGGGACTTTTGGCGAAAGATCTGTCATGCGAAGAATAAACCGGGCCAGGTCCGTTCCGGCTGCACAGAGGACAAGGAGGAACGAAATTCCGATCCAGCTTGAAGCCAAGAAGGTGATGACCCGGTTCAAAGAGTTAAAATCATGGGCCGCCCATATCCTGCTCACAGGGAAAAGAGCTATGAGGAGGAAGAAGCCAGAAAGAATCGCCCTGCGAACCCCGGCCGAGGGCTGAGTCAACCGGACGATCCAGTTGTAAAGATAAAAGTTGGCGATGAAAATAAGCATGGGGATGAAAAAATATCCTATCCGCAAATCATTGACTCCTGTAGGCTTTTAATAAAGTTGTCGGTTTAATGGTTGATTGAAATCAATCAACTTTTTTCTGGCCAAAAAAGTAATTTTTTGCAAGTTCTGGGCCAAACACTGCTCCCAGGTCGCCGAACATTCTACTAACCGGAATTCCGTAGGGGCGGGTTTCAAACCCGCCCCTACTCTGTTTTTTCCTCAGCCCCCGCACCCTGTCTTCTGCGTCCTACTTTGGGCTGCGCAGGGTTATATGGACGATCTCCGGCGGAGATCCCAGACGCATGGGAGGACCCCAGGTTCCGGCTCCCCGGCTGACGTAAAGCCGGCTCTCCCCGATTTGATGCAGGCCCGGGGTCCGGGGGTAAATCATCCTCGATATGTAAATGATCGGATAAAGCTGCCCTCCGTGGGTGTGGCCGCTCAGCTGAAGGCCTACGCCGGAAGAGGCAGTTTTTTCGAAGTGGATCGGCTGATGATAAAGCAGGATCGAAGGCTTCTCCCGGTCAAGGCGGGAAAGCTGCTTCTCGAGGTCGGCGGCGGGTTCCCCCCTGCGGCGCAACCCCGTGGGGTCATCCACCCCCAGGACCTGCAAGCCGCCGGGCAGGACCTTTATTTCATTCCTCAGAACCTCCACACCCGCGCTTCTCATGATCTCCACTGCCCGCTTGACCCCGGCGTAGTACTCATGGTTGCCGGTGATCGCCAGGACTCCATATCGGCTCTTCAGCCGTTTGAGCGGTTCGGCCATTTCCTCCATGTGGGAAACGCCTTCATCCACCAGGTCTCCGGTTATTACAATCAGGCCAGGGTTTAGCTCGTTCACCCGATCAAAGACCCGGGAAAGCTTTCCGTTCTCCGTCAGCATCCCGAAGTGCAAATCCGACAGCTGGACCAGGCTAAAACCATCTATTTCCGGGGGGAGCCCTTTGAGCGGGATTTCCAGGCGGGTGACTCCCAGGTTATGCGCTTCCATCCAGGCCGCACCCCCCAACAAAAGAACTCCGCCCGCAGCGCAGCCCGCCAGCAATCTCCTGCGTCGTTGGTTCATGCGGAGCTTTTTTCCTGCCAGCCAGGCGAAAATCCGCATAAGAGCCAATCCAAGGTCCATCCCCAGAAAAATTAGAACGAAATACAGGACCAGTCCCATCCAGACGGAAGAGACGAGGGTTAGAAGGTAGGTGAAGGGGTTGTAATCCACCTGAGCCAGGATTCGCGCCGCCGGGAATGAAATGATCAGCAGAATGAAGGCGAGCTGAATCGATCTCCGCCACGGGCGGGCGGGGCCGGTCCACCGGACGAACCAGGAATACATGTAGTAATGGCCGGTACTGTAGACGGATGTAACGATGATGAAAAATACTAAGAAACTTGCCCACTGCGGCACAGCCGGAAACCGCCTTCCTTCATTTCCATTCCTAGGGACAGCGCTTGTACCGATTGTCCACAACCGTAGGGGCGATTCATGAATCGCCCCTGCTGATTCATTCAACCTCAGGGGAACGGCAAAAGCGATGATTCTCGTCATCCCTGCCCGTTCTTGGATTGTTTCATTCTTTTTATCATAGACGAAAAGGCCTATTTTTTGTAGAATTCGGTCAAAAATTCATGGGACGGATTATGGAAAAACAAAAAGCCCTCGATGCGTTAAAAGAATATGCCGCAGACCCTTCCGCTTGCCTCAAGAACTGGAAAGCCAAAACTGGCAAGAAGATCCTCGGCTATTTCTGCACCAATACCCCGGAGGAGATGATTCAGGCCGCAGGCTTCCTCCCAGTTCGCATCCTGAGTTCCCGGGACACCATCTCCCTGGCTTCCCGGCATCTGCAGAGCTACAGCTGCTCCCTGGTCCAGAGCAGCCTGGAATCGGGCCTGCGGGGAGAACTGAACTACTTGGACGGAACGGTCTTCCCCCATACCTGCGATTCCATCCAGCGCCTGTCTGACATCTGGGCGGAGAATCTTCGTTTTCCCTTCCACTGGGACCTGGTCCTGCCGGTGAAGCTGCACACCGAAAGCGCCAGGACCTACCTGATCTCTGAACTCCGCCGCTTCCTCAAAGGTCTGGAGGAGTTCGCCGGCCGTGCGGTTTCGGATGAAGACCTCCGCAAGGCGATTTCCCTCTTCAACGAAAACCGTTTGCTGCTTAAAGAGATCTCCCGTTTTCAGTCGCAAAATCCCGGCCGGATTCGCCCCTCTGATTTGTACGCGATCATCAAGACGGCGAATTTCATGGCCAAGGAAGAACACAACCCCCTGCTCAAGGAATTTGTCGCCCAACTTGGAAACGGGCGGCCTTCCCATTCCGCAGGTCCCCGTCTCTTCCTCGCGGGGAGCGTTTGCGATCAACCCAAAGTGTACGACTTGGTGGAATCCTGCGGGGCATCGCTGGTGGGCGATGACCTTTGCACGGGCTGGAGGTATTTCGCCGAAGACGTTTCTCCGGAGGGAGACCCCATCGTCGCCCTGGCCGACCGGTTGATCCGCAAAGTTCCGTGCCCCTGCAAATTCAACCCCGAAATCGACCGGGCGGATCGGCTTCTGGAACGGGTGAAAGCCTCCGGGACCCAGGGGGTGGTCTTCTTACTCCTCAAGTTCTGCGACCCCCATGCTTTCGATTACCCGTACCTGAAGGAAAAGCTGGACAAGGGAAAGATCCCCAGCCTGCTCCTGGAGATCGAATCGGGAGGATTGCCCTTAGGAGCCATGGAGACGCGGCTCAGGGCCTTCGTAGAAACTCTAATCCAATGAGAAAGTATGGACATTTTGGGTGAACTTGGGTGTCAAAATCGAAATCCGAAACAAAGGGCAATGTTCAAATTCTAAATGACCGAAACAAGGCTCCTTTGTTTTGAACATTCATATTTTGGTTTTGTTTCGGGTTTATCTCGGCATCGCCGGCAAAGGAGACTGACATGGCCCAGGAAATGAAAGGCCCGAAAGAAAAAGACAAGAATCGTCTTCGTGCATCCCAGAAGATGAAGGCGCTGATGACTCGCTATTACATGGGGGCCAAAATGGCCGAGGGCACGGGCAAGAAGATCGCCTGGATCACCAGCGGCGGCCCAGTGGAACCCCTGATCGCGGCAGACATCATCCCCATCTACCCGGAGAACCACGGCGCCATGCTGGGGGCTTCGCGCATGTCCGTGGAACTCTGCGAAGTGGCTGAAGGCCTGGGATACTCCCGGGACCTCTGCTCCTATGCCCGGGGAGACATCGGATCGGCCCTGACCAAGAAGAGCCCCATTCCCGGCGGTCTGCCCAAGCCGGACTTCCTTCTGGCCTGCAACAACATCTGCGGGACGGTCATGAAATGGTACCAGTCCCTGAGCCGCATCTTCAATGTCCCCCTTTTCCTGCTGGATACGCCCTTTATCCACCATCAGCTTGTGCCCGAAAGCCTTCTCTACGTGCGCCGACAGTTTGAGGAGTTGACCGGATTCATCGAGTCCATCACCGGAAAGAGATTCGAACGGGACCGCCTGGCGGAGGTCCTGCGCCATTCGGGCGAATCGGCTCTCCTCTGGAAAGAGGTGCTGGACCTTTGCGCCCACCGCCCCTCTCCCATGAGCTGCTTCGACGCCTTCATCAACATGGCCCCCATCGTCACCCTCCGGGGGACAAAGGAAGTGACCGACTTCTACCGGGACATGAAAGCCGAACTCCAGGAACGGATCGCCCAAGGGATCAGCGCCGTGCCGGAGGAAAGGTTCCGCCTGCTGTGGGACAATATCCCCATCTGGTACAAGATGCGGGAGCTCTCCGAGCTCTTCTCTTCCTTCGGGGCCTGTCTAGTCGCCGACACCTACACGAGCGCCTGGGTCTTCGAAGGATTCGAGACTCTGGACCCCCTGGACGGCCTGGCCCGGGCCTACACGAAAATTTACCTGAATATCAGCATCGACCTCATGATCGAAAAGGTGCTCGGCCTGATGAAGAGGTTTGCCGTCGACGGCCTGGTCATCCATTCCAACCGGAGTTGCAAACCTTATTCCCTCGGACAGTATGATATTCAAAGGATCATCCTGGAGAAAACCGGGACCCCCAGCCTGGTCCTCGAAGCCGACATGACCGATTCCCGGGTCTACTCCGATGCCCAGGTGAAGACCCGAGTTGAGGCTTTCATGGAGACGCTGGAGAACCGGAAGGTTGATCAAAATTGAGAATTGGTGTTTGAAGATTATTTGGGATTTGGAGATTTGAATTTCGGGTGCAGGGAATGGACGATAAGCCGCAGACTTTGAGGAAAGAGATCGCCAAGGCCTTGGAGGAAGGGCCGATGGACCTGCGGGAGATTTCTCAGCTCTTCCGGGTCCGGGAGAAAGACGCACTGGATCACCTTCAGCACATATCCCGTTCCCTCCGGCTGAAAATGGAGCCCGCCGCCTGCCTGGAATGCGGTTTTTCCTTCAAGAAAAGGGACCGGCTCAATACCCCGAGCCGGTGTCCCCTCTGTAAGAGCGAGTCGATTTCCCCGCCCCGGTACCGGGTTGTTAAGTAAATTCATCACCCAGGGGCGACCCGCCGGGCCCCCCTACAAGGACCTCTCCAGCAATTCTCCAACCATCTGAGCGGTGTCCCCCACGATTCGCCCGCATTCCATAGCCTTTTCGCCTTTATAGAAAGCCTTGGCCTGTTCCCGGTCTTTCCAGTCCACCCCGGCGATCTCCCGGCAATTTATCCCCCCGTGTTTCTTCACGATCTCCCGGAATCTCTGAAGGACTTCCTGGGCGTAAGACCACATCCTGGGGTCTTCTTTTTCATCCTCCCGGGCGCGGCTGAATCTCAGCCCCATAACCGCCAGGGCCCCGGCGACCGCCCCGCAAACTTCTCCATTGCCCCCCAGACCGCCGCCGAAAGCTCCCATCGCTTTGATGACTTCGTCATCTTTCCTCCCCAGCTTCTCTTGCCCGACCGCAAGAACAGCCTGGCTTCAGTGAAACCGCTTCATCATCAGCAGCATGGCCCTTTCGCGCATTTCTTCCTTGGTCATTGTTCCCCCATTCGTGAATCCTTGCTGCTTTCAGGTTGCTGGTTACTGGTTGTTATATTCGCTTTGTTTTTCGCTCTCTGCTCTATGCCCTATGCTCTTTGCCTTATTTGCGCATACTTCCACATGTTCGCAAAAACCCGGACGGCCATCTCGGGGAAATCGAAGCAGGGAATGCGGTTTTCTTCCAAAAAGTTTTGGCACGCTTCGATGTCTTTTTTGGCTCCTAGAAGGGAGAAAAAGACCGGCTTGGTGCTTTCCCTGCGAATTATATCGACCATGGGCCCGTAGATCTCCGGCTTTGAATCGGCGAAGGAGATGCAAATGATGCCGTCCACTCCTCTGTCTTCCAGGAAAGCTTTCAGAATCTCCGTGGTGGTCTTTTCAAACCCATGGGCCAGCCAGTCGGGGAAAATGTCCACCGGGTTCCGGGTCTTGGAAGCGGTAGCGATCACCCGGCCGATCCTCTCCCGGGTGGATTCTTCCAGGCGCGCCACCTGGAGTCCGAGGTCCACCGATGCATCGATACTCATGATGGCTTGGGCCCCGCTGTATGTTGCAAAGGCGAGTCGCCCCCCCTGCGGCAGAGGCATATTGAGAAATCCCTTGAGAGATCGCACAAATTCATCGATGCCCGCCAGCCGGATCACACCCGCCTGTCTGACGGCTCCCTCGAACACGGTGTCCTCCACGGCCATGCTGGCCGTGTGGGAGGCCGTGGCCCGGGCCCCTTCCTGGGTTCTTCCTCCTTTAATCAGGAGAACCGGCTTTTTCGCCGCCGCCCGTTTGGCGGTCTCCAGGAATTTCCGGCCGTCCCGCACGTCTTCCAGGTACATGCCGATGATTTGGGTCTGTTCGTCATCCATCAGGTAGGATAGGGCGTCGGATTCGTTCACATCCACTTTGTTGCCCAGGCCAAGCCCCTTGGAAAGCTGGAACCCCTCGAAAGAACTCAGATACCGGAGAAGAGCCCCCACAAAGATTCCCGACTGGGCGGCGAATCCGATGGGGCCGGGACGCAGCATGCGGGGCCCGGCATAGTACGAAGTGGTGAGCCCCGTGGCCGTATTCACCAACCCCAGGGTATTCGGCCCGAACCCCCTCATGCCGGAGGACTTAAGGATATTTTTTACCTCTTCCTGGTATTGGGCTCCTTCCGCCCCCGTCTCGGCAAAACCCTCGGCGGAAATGACCACGCCCTTGACCCCCTTGCGGGCGCAATCCTGCAAAACCGCCGGAATCAAACGGGGAGGGATATGAAGGACCGCCAGGTCCACGGCAAATGGAACCTCTTCCAGTTTACGGTACAGGGGGGTTTCGAAAACTTCTCCCCCCTGAGGATTGACCCCCGCCACCTGCCCTTGAAAACCCACCTTCTTCAGAACCCTGATAAGCTGCGCTCCCGGTTTCTCCGGGTCCCGCGAGGCGCCTATCACCGCCACGCTTCTCGCGTCCAAGATCTCTTTAATCGGCCTCATGAATGCTTTCCTCCGAAAGACTTCAGTGTAACCGCTCGTACCATAACATATTCGAGAAAGCGAGAAAACTTTTTTTGTCACCCTTTGTGCATTACGTAGGGGCGATTCATGAATCGCCCCTACAATTTTCCCCCCCTTTTGCGCGAAATTTCACTTGAAAGGGTCTGGGTTTTTCATCCGCTCGGGCATAAGAAAAGAGGCCTAAGGCCAATATGCGTAGGGGCGGTTCGCGAACCGCCCCTACACCGGCCTTGATGGCTCAGATATTTTTTTTCCAAAATGTTGGCAATTCCTTTGGCCCTAAACCCTGAGGAGGTGGTGTATGGCAAAAGGGGGAAGAATCGGTTATAATTTTTTTATTCGCTCAACAAGAGTGAGGAACCTGGCTTGTTCAACCAACTTATCACCTCCAGAAACAGGAAAATCATTTCCGGCGCCCTCATCGGCCTTCTGGCCTGGGGTCTTGTTCTCCTTCTGTATTTCGGAAATATCCTCGAATCTTACGAGCTCAAGACCTACGATCAACTCTCCCGGCTGAAAGCCAGTCGGTCTCCCGCTCCCGAAGAGGTGGTTCTGATCGTCGTTGACCAGAACAGCCTGGAGGCCGCCCAGAAGGAGGGAATCAACTGGCCCTGGCCAAGACAGATGTATGCGCCGATTCTGCAGTTCTGCGCCGCGGCGGCAGCCAAAGCCGTAGCCTTCGACATTCTATTTACCGAGCCCTCGTCCTACGGGGTGGAAGACGACAAACTGCTGGCCGAGGCTCTCCGGGCCAATGGTCAAGCCCTTCTGCCCATCTTTCTCAGCAAACAGAAACGTTCCCTCTCTCCCTATGAAAAAGGTCTATTGGACCGCAGTTCGCTGCCGGTGAAGAATGACTCGGGAAAGAATCCGGCATCTTACCTTTCTTCCCTTCTGCCTATTCAGCTTTTGGCCGAAAACGCCCGGGCCCTGGGGAATGTGGCCACCGTTCCCGATTCCGATGGGATCTTTCGGCGCATTCCCGTTGTCTTTCCCTACCAAGAGCGATGGGTGCCTTCCTTGGGCTTGGCTGTGTTTAATCAACTCGGGGGCCGGGAAACGGCGGTTCTGGAACAGGATTCCCTCCGTCTCCAAAGTCTCTCCCTTCCCCTGGACTCCCGGCAGAATTTTCTCCTCTATTACTACAACCCGGATAAGGATTTCCGCCGCCTCTCGGCCTTCAATGTCATTCAATCCTCCCTGGCCCTGCAGGAAGGAAGCAAACCCCTTTATTCCCCCGAAATTCTCCGGGATAAGATGGTCTTCGTCGGATTTACTGCTCCGGGGCTCTTCGACTTGAAGCCCACTCCGGTCAGTTCCGTAACCCCGGGCATGTCCGTCCACGCCACGCTCCTGGCCAACCTTCTTCACCGGGATTTCCGGGTCCGGGTTTCTCCCTCCCTGGCGATAAGCCTTGCCTTGGTTCTCGGCCTGGCCATGTCCGTAACCGTGCTGTTGGTTCCCGGTCTTTGGCAGCTGGCCCTTCTCCTTCTGGCCTACGGAGGGGCTGTGGCCTTCCTGGTTTTTTTCTCTTTTCAGCGCAACCTCTGGATGGATGGAGTGCTGCTGGCCTCCAGCCTGGGGTTGAGTTTTGCCGTGAGCACGGTTTTCAGCTACGCCACAGAAGGGCGTCAGAAACGGCAGATCAAGCAGGCTTTCTCCCATTACATGTCCGATCTCCTGGTCCAGGACCTTTTGAAACATCCGGAAAAACTGCG
>Ga0102851_10002117_pt1 | contig 11838 bp, 11 predicted proteins | sample Mud3Dept3metaG_FD_79558 | JGI IMG/M metagenome (GOLD analysis project Ga0102851, IMG submission 79558) | Freshwater wetland microbial communities from Ohio, USA, analyzing the effect of biotic and abiotic controls - Mud 3 Core 4 Depth 3... | ecosystem: Environmental > Aquatic > Freshwater >... | reverse complement strand
ACCAAAACAAAAAAAGAGCAGACAAAACAGTACCCGCCACACCCAGGAGGGGATCGACGTATGCGTTCCCAACCCCCCGCAGACACCCCCTATCCAGCGGTCATTCCTCGATTTGCCCAGTCTCTGCAACCAATTCTTCTCGGACATATTCCCCCCCCTTCGTTGCCGCCGCTGAGCGACTGCGGAATCCCGGCCGAAGCGATCGTCACCCACCCGGTTCGCGGAAAAGCGGTTTTGTGCTTTTTACACATAATTCTTCGCGAGGGCAACCGATTTTATGCAGTTTGAGAAATTTATCCTGTGAAAAAGTGATGGAAATTTGCATGAAATAAGTGGTATTGTTTTGATACACGGTAGTACCGATTGAGATTCAAACGTGGAGGAACCATAGATGAATACCTTTTTCAGCAAGAGGGCCCTCATTCTCCTTGCCTTTCTGAGCGTCCTGTTCCTGCTCGGCCCTTACGGCGACAGCCGAGTTTCGGCGGTCGACCGGAATACATACAAGAGCCTAAAAACATTCAGCGAAGTTCTCGACATGGTGGAAAAGAACTATGTGGAGCCGGTAGACGGCGAGAAGTTGATGCAGGGGGCGATCAACGGTATGATTAAATCCCTCGATCCCCACAGCGTTTTCATGACGGCGGAGATGTTCAAGGAACTGGAGGTGGAGACCCGCGGGAGCTTCGGCGGGCTCGGGATCGAGATCACGATCCTGAAAGACGTACTCACCGTCGTCTCCCCGATTGAGGACACCCCCGCCTACAACGCCGGGATCAAGGCGGGCGATCAGATCGTCAAGATCGATGACAAACCGACAAAGGACATCACCATCACCGAGGCGGTGAAAAAGCTCCGGGGCCCCCGCGACACGAAAGTGACCATCACGATCATGCGCGAGGGGTTTACCAAACCGAAGGATTTCGTCATAACCCGCAGTATCATCAAGATCAGGGCCGTCAAGTCGAAGATCTACGACAATCAGGTCGGCTACATCCGGATTGCCACCTTCCAGGAGCGGGCAGCGGACGATGTGAAAAAGGCCCTCCGCGACATCTTGGCAAAGGCCAACCCCTTGGCGGGGCTCGTTATCGACTTGCGAAACAATCCCGGCGGCCTCCTCAATCAGTCCGTCGATGTGTCCGATCTCTTCCTTAAATCGGGGACCATCGTTTCCACCCGCGGCCGGTCCCAGAGTACGGAAAGCAAAGCCGTAGCGAAAAACGACGGCGACGAACCGACCTGCCCGATCGTTGTCCTGGTGAACGAGGGTACGGCCAGCGCCGCGGAGATCGTCTCCGGCGCCTTGCAGGACAACGGGCGCGCAGTTATCCTGGGGGCGCAGACCTTCGGCAAGGGCTCCGTACAGACGGTCATCCCCATGGAAGGCGGCGCGGCCCTGAAGCTCACAACGTCGAAATACTATACGCCCAAGGGGCGATCCATCCAGGCGGAGGGGATCACCCCCGATATCGTGGTGAAGCTTATCCGACCTGCTGAGGAGAAGAACGGCACCGAAGAACAGCAGATGCGGCTCAGGGAACGGGACCTGCAAGGCCATATAAAATCGCTTAAGGAGCTCGAGGCCAAACCGGAGGATTCGAAAAAGGAGCCAAAGTCAGAACCGAAAAAGGAAACGAAGAAGGACGTCGACGATCTGGACAAGGACAACCAGTTGAAGAATGCGATCGACATCCTCAAGAGCTGGGATATTCTCAAGCGGAATATGAAGGGATGACCACCGCCGGCAGGCGGAAGGCATGACTTTTTTCAAGCGTTTCAAGCGATTTCCCTTCCTGACGGTGATCATCGTCGCCGCCCTGATCGCGGCGATGGTCATCACTCTGGAACGGATTCCTCCCGGGAAAGATCGGACAGCCATCCCCGAAGGCCGCAAGGTGGAACCCCGGGAAAAGGCGTTGCCGCCGATGCCACCGGAGCGAAAGGGAGCCGAGGTCGAGAGCGGAGGGCGTCAGATCGCCGTCATCATCGACGATATCGGCTACGATCTCCGATTGGTGGAGGATCTGATGCGGATCGAAGCGCCGATCGCCTTCGCCATCCTCCCCCATACCCCCCATGCACGGGAGGCGGCACGTCGCCTCCACGCGGCGGGGAAGGAGATACTCCTCCATCTGCCTATGGAACCCCGCTCCTACCCGGCGGATAACCCCGGCAAGGGGGCCCTCTTTGTCGACATGGACGAGGGGGAGATCCGAAGACGGATCGAGACGGACCTCACCGCAGTGCCTTACGTCTCGGGGGTGAATAACCACATGGGCTCCCGATTCATGGAGGATGAGGCTGGGCTTGCCGTCATGATGGAGGAGCTCGCGAAGAAGGGGCTCTTTTTTGTGGACAGCCTGACAACCCCCGATTCACGGGCACGCTCGGCAGCCGCCAGGGCAGGCGTCCGCTACGCGTCGCGGGCCGTCTTCATCGACCATACACCGGACCATACGACAGCCCTGGCGAACCTCCTGCAGCCGCCCCCGCGGGGCTGGCCGCAGGAGAAACCGCTCCTGATGATCGGCCACCCCCGCCCCGAAACCATGCGGGCGTTGAGGGAAGCACAGCCCCTCTGGCAGAAGGAAGGGGTGCGGATGATCCCCCTTTCAGCGTACTTCGCCGTGCAGGGCGGACAGGGGAAAAAGGATACTCTGGTAAAAAATCGGTAGAGTGCCGTGATACTCCAGGAAGGAAACCGTAACATGATAAAGGCCGTTTTGTATACCTTCTGCCTGCTTTTTCCGATCATCGTCACCCTTTCGGGATGCGCCGCCCTTCCCCCGCGGAACGACACCGCGCATCCGCAATCGGCTCCTCCGGTACTCAGACCGGAAGGGGCGGCGTTTCATTATTCCCTGGGTGTCCTTCTGGCCATGAATGCCAACCTGGAAGAGGCGATCCGGGAGATGGAAAAGGCCCACAACCTCGATCCCTCTTCCCCCTTTCTTGCGAAGGAGATTGCTTCGCTCTACATGGAAAAGGGGGAGACGGAAAAAGCCCTGGCGATCTGCAAGAAGACCCTCGAGGAACATCCAAATGATATCGATACCCTCCAGCTGCTCGGGGACATCTATCTGCATATGAAGGACTACCGGAGAGCTGCCGATCAGTACCAACGGGTGGTCGATTTGGACCCGAACAATGTCACCGCCCGTTTCTATCTCGGGACGTCCCATGTAGAGCTGAAGCAACTCGACAAAGCCGTCGCCGTATTCCAGGAGCTGCTTCGGATCGACCCCAACCACTTCATGACGAACTATTACCTGGCCAGGATCCTGGCCGATCAGCAGCGCTCCGACGAGGCTGAAGAGGCGTTCAAGAAGACCCTGGCCCTCAGGCCCGACTTCGAAGCAGCCATGATCGACCTCGCCCGCCTGTACGAACGGCAGAAAAAGATCTCCAAGGCAATAGAGGTCTACACGACGATGATCGAGTCGATACCCGGCAGGCCCCTGGTATGGATCAGGTTGGGGGAACTATATGTCCAGGAGAAGCGCTACGATGAGGCCGAAAGAGCATTCCGGGAGGCGCTGAAGTTGGACCCTGCAAACCGCGACGTACGCTTGACCCTGGGGCTTATCGCCCTCGAAAGGGAGCAGCACGAGAAAGCGATTGAGATGATAGCGGCACTGGTGAAAGAATACCCGCTGGATTATCGTCTCCTGTACCTGCTGGGTGCGGCGCATGATGAAGCCAAGGACGATGCGAAAGCCCTTGAGATCCTCGGAGTTATTCCCGCTGCTGGGGGGGAGCAGTTCGCCAACGCCCAGATCCGGATCGCGATGATCTTAAAGCGGCAGAAGCGGGTAAACGAGGCCGTCGATTCGCTCCTTGCGGCGATCCGGATGAAAAAGGATGCCCCGGGGTTTTACGCCTATCTCGCCTCCCTGTATGAAGAGGGCAAAAAGTTCCCTGCGGCAGAAGCGATCCTCCGGGAGGGGCTTCGGACCCTGCCTGACAGCGTCGATCTCTACTACGGTCTCGGCGTCCTCTTCGAAAAGACCAACCGTTTTGAGGAGAGTATTGACGCGATGCAGACGGTCCTGAAGCTCGATCCCGATCACGCGGAAGCCCTCAATTTCGTTGGATACCTCTACGCGGACCGCGGTATCCGCCTCGACGAGGCGGAGCGGATGATCAAGAAGGCGCTCACGCTGAAGCCGGGAAACGGGTACATGATCGACTCGCTGGGATGGGTCTACTTCCGGCAGAACAGGCTGGATGAGGCCCTCCAGTATCTAAAGCAGGCTTCGGAGGCCCTGCCAGAGGATGCAGCGATCGTCGAGCACCTGGGGGACGTCTATGTCCGTACGGGGCAGATCCAGGAGGCCGTCGAAGCCTACGAACGCGCCATACGGCTGAATCCCGAAAACGAGGCCCTCAAGAAAAAGCTCGCTGACCTGATCCGGAAGAAATCCCCCTGATGCCCCTCAAAGATCTCACCTGCATGAAATCTATGACGAAAAACAGTTTGGCGAATCGACGCTTTCGGTACGGCATCCTGACGCTCTTCGCGATCACGGCAATTAGCCTCTCCGGCTGCGCCGCCGGGAGAGTTGCCTCCCCGGGTGCCACCTACGACTCACCCGAGACAGCCCTTCGTGAACTTGCCGCGTCTCTCACCACCGGGACGATAACTGCCACGGCTCGGATCGAAATCAGCTACCACGGCGAGCGGTATCCTCTGAAGGCCGCGATGATGATGAGAAGGCCCGCGGATCTCCGGCTGGAATCGATTCCACTCTTCGGCCCCCCCGATTTCTTCCTCTCGATCGCGGGGGGTGAACTCCGCGTCTTCCTCCCCGAGAAAGAGACCTTCTATTCAGGCCCGGCCACGCGCCCGAATATCTCTCGGTTCTTGCATCTGCCCCTCCCGGCTGCCGAGATCGTCGCCATCCTGATGGGCCGTCCACCCGAAGAGTGGGAGGGGTCGAATGACTGGCACGGGGAGCGCGAGGAAGGATACTACCGCGTCGATCGGTACCTTGCCGGGAAGAAGATCTGCTCTCTCTGGATCGATCCGGCCACGGATGTTCTCATTCGCGTCCGGGCTTTTACGGAGGGGGAAGAGATCGCCTATACCGCCGATTTTGCGGATCACACCCGCGCGGGGAAAGGTTTATTGCCTCGCCGGGTGACGATTGCAGGAGAGGGCGTATCACTGGCCTTACGGTACACGGAAATAGGTCTGCTTGATGATGACGCGGCGTCATTCGCCCTGCCGGTCCCGGAGGGGATTACTCCAATCCCGATCGATTGAAATAGTGGCTTATTTAATCTCGGCGAGCCTGGTGCGTGCAATCCGCGCCTGGCTCGTATTGGGGTAATCCTTGATCACCTGCTGCAGGAGGAGTTTGGCGCTCGCCTTATCCCCCAGTTGCAGGAAGGAGAGCCCCTGCTTCAAGAGGGCGTAAGGAACCTTGCTGCCCTCCGGGAAGTTCTTGACGACCTTGTCGTATTCAATGATCGCCTTTTCGTACTTCTTCTCGAAGTAATAACACTCGCCGATCCAGAATTGGGCGTTGTCCGAAAATTCGCTTTTGGGGTGCTGCTTGAGGAACGATTCGAACGCCTCCCGCGACTTCTCGTACTTCCCTTCCCGGAAGAGTTCATAGGCGGCCGCATAAAGGGATTCCTTGTCCGCTGGCAATGGCTTACCCTTGCCGGCCGCTTCTTTTTGTGGGGCCACCGGAGGCTTTCCATTCTTTTCCGCCGCGGCATCCGGAACCGCTTCCTTCTTGCCGATCCCGAGGAAGTTCTCGATGAAGTTGATCTTGAACGTCAGTTTGTCCAGTTTCTCCCGGAGGCCCTTCTCCTCATCATCCCGCTTGCTCGTCCGGGTGGCGGTGGCGGAGAGATCCCTTCGGAGGCTATCGATGCTCCCTTTGATCTGCTGGATCTGTTCCCTGATCTCAGTGACCTCGGCCCGGCTGTCCGCAAGAGTGCCACGCAACGCAGTGATCGACGCGACGGCTTTTTCATCCTCCTTGCGGAGGCCGGCAATCTCACCCTTCACACCGCTCGATTGCTGCTCGACTGCCGTGATCTTATCATTGGTGAGACGGATCTGATGGTCCAGATTGCCATGAACCCGCCGCAGATCGCCCGTCGTTGCGCAACCGGCAACGAACAGCAGGACGATCACAATCAGGATGTATGGATACCTTCGCACGGAAACTCCTTATCCAGACACGGACCGCCTCGGAAGCCTGTCTCCCGAGTGGTCAAACAGCAATCCTGTGAGCCGTGCACTTTGGCATGGCTCACAGGACCGCTTCCTTCCTGGACCGGCCGGTCATAACCCGGCCGATGATCTCAATCATGCTTCCACACCCGGAATCGCAGACGCCATCTTTTCACCCGGCGACGGTATTTCGCCACCGAATCTGCGGTCCCACATCTGCTCAACACTACTTCACCGGCGGGAAAACCACGAAGTGGGCCCTTCGGTTCTTTGCCCATGCTGCTTCATCATGCCCCTTGTCCAGCGGCATCTCCTTGCCGTAGCTGATCGTCTTGATCCGGTCCTTCTCGATGCCCAGATCGACGAGGTACTTTGCGGCTTCATCGGCGCGCTTCTGGCCGAGCGCCAGGTTGTATTCGGCAGTGCCCCGCTCATCGCAGTGGCCTTCGATGACGAGTTTATACTCTTTGTATTTCAGATAGGCCGGGGCACCGTTCTTCAGGGTCGTCTGGGCCAACGGTTTGAGGTTGTACTTGTCGAAATCAAAATTGATATCCGGGATCTGGAGCTCTTTGAGAATCGCTGCCGCTCGCCCCGTCGCGTCCTTCTTCGCCCTCTCGGCTGCTTCCCTGGCCGCCTTCTCCCTCTCGGCCTGTTCCCTCAAGGCCTGTTCGCGAAGCGCTCTTTCCCTCGCGGCCGCATCGTCGTCCTTAGGAGCGGCGGGCGCAGCCATCGACGGTGCCGCGGCTGCCGGTCTCTGCTCCTGGGTCGTCACAGCCTGCTCCTTCAGCCCCGCCTTCTTGGCGCAACCGGTGAGAAAGGTAATGGAGAGACTGAAAACCAGGGCGATCAGGACTACTGCCAGTAAATTTCGTTTCATCATAATTCTCCTTTCTAAGATCAATGATGGTTCAAGGGCCCAATTATTACTCACAGAAATATAAATCACTTCCACCGGTAAAAATCAACCGAAAAATGGAATTTTTTTTTATTACGGGCCTGAATACAATATCTTATATCCTTAACGAAGCAGCGTCAGCGCAGATGAGGAGACCAGAAGGGGCTCTGGCAGCCGTCATTCCCTTCGTGCAGGACCCGGGGATTCTGGCCGTTCGCATTCATAATCTCGATCCTGCCCCTGCCGTACCCCCGGACGCTGTAAGCCAGATACCGTCCATCAGGCGACCAGGTGGGGGATTCATGATCGCTTCCTCCGAAGGTCAACTGCTGGGGGGTGCCCCCCCCCTCGTTGATGACGAAGATCTGAAACCGACCGTTGACCGACCCTTCGTAGGCGATCTTCTTCCCCTTGGGCGACCATGCGGGCGAGGTGTTGTAATTCCCGTCGAGGGTCAACCGCCGCACGTTGCCGCCATCGGCATCCATGATATATATCTGTGGGGAACCGTGGCGGTTCGACACGAAGGCGATCTGCTTTTCGTCCGGGGAGCGGACCGGAGAGACATCGATGGAGAATTCCCGCGTCAGGCGCTGGAGGAGCTTGCTTGCCACGGTCATGTCGTAGATCTCCTGATTTCCGTCCCGGCTCACCGTGACCAGAAGCCGCGAGCTGTCACGGGACCAGGAACCGGGGAGGTTCAGTCCCCGATAGGAAACGATCTTCTCGGTGCTTCCCGCTTTCATGTCGCGCACATAGACATCGGGATTGCCGTCCTTGAAGCAGGTGAACGCCAGCCGCCGCCCGTCGGGAGACCAACGCGGCGACATGGTCAGGCTGCCGTAGTTCGTGATCCGACGCAGATCGGAGCCGTCGAAATTGATCGTAAACAGATCGCCCGTATTACCGCTCTTCTTGACAAAGGCGATCCAGGTGTCGAACAGACCCGCCTCACCCGTCAGGGCCTGGAGGACCTCGTTCGCGAACTGCATGACCATGCGGTTCTTATCGTCGGGGGTCCCGACATACCGCTTCCCGACGATCAGTTCCCCCTTCACTGCATCGAACAGACGGAACTCCGTAGTAAATTGCTTGCCGTCTGTCTGAAATCCGCCCTTGATGAGATACTCGGCGCCGATCGCCGTCCAGTCCGAAAAACGGGTCGCTTCCCCCGTGATCCCCGCCCGGCTTGCATCCTCCAGGAACGCCTTTCGATCGATGACGTTGAAGTAACCGGTGATAAGCAGGCCCCGGGCGAGGGTGTCGGCAAACCAGACTGGAAGATCACCTGTCTCGGCGCCTGACCGCAGGGGTTTGAAATCGGCGATCGCGATGGGGAATTTTTGAAAAGCGGGAGAGTCGATGTCGATGTATACCTTCCCCTCCGCCGGACCGCTGGACAGCAGGAAAAGAATAAACAGTGTCAAGGCGACAAGACGCTTCAGATTTTGCATGTGATACGACCTTTCTCCCCGCTACCCGTCACGATCTCAATGCCGACGAATGGAAGCGGATCCCCACCTGGATGCTGCTGCCGCCGATCCACGCCGGCAGGGGCGGCAGAGGGCTCGCCCTCCGGATGGCCTTCATGGCTGATTCGTCGAAATAACTGTTTCCCGAACGTTTTTCAAAATTGACCTCTGTCACGGCCCCGCTTCGCAGGATGGTCACGTCGATCACCGCCTCGAGGACTTCGCTCGGGAGTATCCCCTGCGGAAGCGCCCACTTACCCTTGATCCGGGACCAGATCATCGTATAGTAGGCGCTCATCTGCGCATCCATTTCGGCGTCGCCGGGTTGACCGGGCGGACCGGCCGGTCCTGCAGCCGCCTTCTCAGTCTTCTCCGTCTTGTCCGCCTTCCCGGTGCCGGCTTTCGCCTGCGGCTGTCCGGTTGCGCCGGTGGCGGCCGCCTTTTTCCGTATTTCCTCCATCGCTTTCTCGAGATCGGGCTCCCGCTCCTGCTTCTTCCGGGTTTCGATGGTGCGGATGGGAACGGCCGGTGTTGCAGGCTCCACGTGCTTCTTCATGACCATCTCGGGGCGACGGTCGACTGCCATGAGTTCCTTGGCCGCGGCCGAAGTGCTCCGCTGCTCCAGGGCATTTCGGGGCAGGCTGACCAACGAAACGGTGTAGGCCGGCCCGAAGGTCATCTTCGGCGCGGGAAAGGAGGGGGTAAAAAAGAGAAGGGAGAGGATCGCGACATGGAGCAGGAGAGAGATGAAAATCATGCCGTTCAAACTCAATCCGTCTCGTCTTTGCATAGCCTGTCTGTCGAGCATTACCGCATTTCCTGGGGCGGCTCGGTGATCATCCCCAATTTGTCGACGCCGGCCTTTCGGACTTCGGCCATCACCTCGACCACGTACCCGTAGGGAACGTTCCGGTCCGCCCGTAAATAGACCTCGCGATCGATCCGTGCAGCGAAGATATGCTCCAGCTTCGTGCCGAGTTCCGCAAGGGGCACCCTCGCCCGGTTGAGGAAGATCTCTTTGGCGGCGTTGATGGTCAGCACCAGTTTTTCTTCGGCCACGTCGATGCTTTTCGCCTTGACCCGGGGGAGATTGACATCGATCCCCATCTGCAGCATGGGTGCCGTCACCATGAAGATGATCAAAAGCACGAGCATGACATCCACGAGCGGGGTAACGTTGATCTCGGCCATCGGCCGATCGTCGTTCTTGTTCCTGCGTTTCGAGTTTATCATGGCCTTCTACTTCTTAACATAATACCGCTCGACGATGTTGAGCAACTCCGACGCGAAATTGTCCATCTCGAGGGTCATGGTCTTGATCCGGTTCAGGTAGTAATTGTAGAAGATGACGGCGGGAATGGCGGCCGCGAGGCCCGCCGCCGTCGCGATCAACGCCTCCGAGATCCCCGGTGCCACAACGGCCAGGGTGGCCGAACCCCGGGCACCGATCCCCTTGAAGGTATCCATGATCCCCCAGACGGTTCCGAACAGACCGAGGAACGGGCTGGCGCTTCCCGTGGTTGCCAGAAAGCCGAGGGCTACTTCCAGTTTGCCGGCCTCCGATCCGGAGGCCCGGTTCATCGCCCGTTCCACATTGTCGATTCCGGCGATTTCTATCCCCTGACCGGCCGCCTCCGGGGCATCCTTCCCCGAAGGGTTTCCCCGCGTTGTCTTGGCAACCTTCGCAAGCTCGGCATATCCGGCGCGGAAGATCTCCGCCAGCGCCGAATGCCGGAACTTCTTCGCCTCGGGGAAAATCTCCGAGAGTTTCGTGCTCCTCATGTAGATGGAGAGGAAGAGCTCATTCTCCCGAACGACCTTCTTGATATTGAAGTACTTCATCAGGATGATGGCCCACGAAACGACGGAAAAGATCAGCAGGAGCAGCAGAACCAGTTGAACGACAAATCCCGCATGGATTACCATATCGAAGAGCGACCCGTTGAAACTTCCTCCCAGGTTCATCGTGGCAACAGACGAAACTTCTTTCACTTTCAATCTCCTTTACCGAGAAATAACAACAACGGCACCTACCTCTAATGGAAAAGGCCGGACTTGTCAAGGGCCGATGGGCCGGATCGCCAATCCCTGATGATCGCGGGCGGAAGGCGATCAGAGCAATTCGGTCGGAAAGGCAACGACCGCATCGATTTCGGACCGATCGGCAAAGATCATGGCGAGACGATCCACGCCGAGGGCGATGCCCGCGGAGGGAGGCATCAGGGAGAGGGCCGTAAGAAACCGCTCCGGCATGGGATAGACTAAACGGTTGTTCCGCGAGCGGTCGCGGGTGGCCTCCTCGAAGCGCCGGCGCTGCTCCCCTGCATCGGTCAACTCGGAAAAGGCGTTGGCCAACTCCAGAGAGGCGATGTAGAGCTCAAACCGTTCGGCGAGCTCGGGATCATCCGGCTTCACCCGCGCCAGGGCGCCGAGCGCCGCGGGATATTCGTACAGGAAAACGGGATGTTCGACGCCCAGGTGGGGCTCGATCGCCGAGACCATGATCTCGTCGAACCGATCCTGTCGGAGCGCCTCTTCGACGGTGAGCGGGGCATACCGGGCAAAGGCGTCCCGGACGGTGATCCGTTCCCAGGGCGGTGTCAGGTCGATCCTCCTCCCCTGCCAGGAGAGGGAGCCGCCCAGACTGAACTCCGCGGCGACCAGCGCGATCAGGGCCTCGCAGTCGTCCATCAGCGTCCGGTAGTCGCTTTCCGCACGATACCATTCGAGCATGGTAAACTCGGGAAGGTGGCGGGTACCCCGCTCGCCGGCGCGAAAACAGCGACAGATTTGGAAGATTTTTCGATAACCCGCCGCCAGGAGCCGCTTCATACAGAGCTCCGGGGAGGTCTGGAGAAACCAGTCGTCCGAAGGGACGGCATCGATATGGAGTTCCGGCGCCGGGGCCGGTATTCGGAGGGGCGTTTCGATTTCGAGAAAATCCCGGTCAAGGAAGAATCGGCGGATCGTCCGGATCATCGTTGCCCGGAGCTTCAGGGCATCCGCCTTGGCGCTCAGCCGCCACTCGACCTCATCCATCCGCCTCTCATCCCTTGACCCGGGTCAGGTACTCCCCGCTGCGAGTATCGATCCTGATCTTCTCCCCTTCTTCGATGAAGGGGGGCACCTGGACGACATAGCCGGTCTGGACGGTCACCGGTTTGGTGTTCCCCGAAACCGAGTCCCCCTTGGCCCAGGGATCGGCTTTGGTCACCGTCACGTCGATAAAGTTGGGCAGGCTGATTCCCAGCGGCCGATCCTCAAAGAAGAGGATT
>Ga0102851_10002115_pt1 | contig 11844 bp, 6 predicted proteins | sample Mud3Dept3metaG_FD_79558 | JGI IMG/M metagenome (GOLD analysis project Ga0102851, IMG submission 79558) | Freshwater wetland microbial communities from Ohio, USA, analyzing the effect of biotic and abiotic controls - Mud 3 Core 4 Depth 3... | ecosystem: Environmental > Aquatic > Freshwater >... | reverse complement strand
TTTGTAATTTCATATTAGTGTTTATAAGCATCACCAATTTAGGTGAAAACACCATAGCTGTAAAACCTAATAAAATAAAGTTTTACAGCTTTTTTTATTAATAGACTTGCGGATTTGAGGAAGGATTCGTGCGGCAGCCTTCCCGATTGGCACTTTATCTATTTAATCGCGAAACTAAATTAACTGCTTCCTTAGCCTCTTTAACATCATGAACTCTAAGAATCGAAGCACCTTTTAATAAAGCAACAGTATTCAGAACAGTAGTTCCGTTCAAACTTTCTTCGGGTAAAATTCCGAGTGTTTTATAAATAGTTGCTTTGCGGGAAATGCCAACCAGGATTGGTAAATCAAATAATCTGAATTGTTCCAACTGATTTAATAATTCAAAATTCTGATCAATTGTTTTACTGAAACCAAATCCCGGATCGAGAATAATATCTTTCACGCCGGCATTTTTTGCTTTTTCTATCTGAGCAGAAAAATAAAACGAAATTTCTTTTACCGGGTTCTCATAATTCGTATGCGACATCATAGTTTGAGGTGTACCTTTCATATGCATTAAAATGAAAGGAACATTATATCGGGCCGCAACATTAAAAATCTTTACATCCTGCAAACCACCTGAAATATCATTAATGATTGAAGCACCTGATTTTACAGCTTCTTCAGCCACATTACTTCTGAACGTATCAATTGAAATCAGTAGACCAGGAAATCGCTCATGAATTTTTTTAATTACCGGAACAACTCTTGAAATTTCTTTGTCTTCAGAAATATCTGCAGCACCGGGACGAGAAGAATAACCACCAATATCAATAATATCAGCTCCATCAGAATTCATTTGATTCACTTTCGCAAGAATTTCTTCAACCTCCTGAAAACGACTGTTTTTATAAAAACTATCGGGCGTAACATTGATAATACCCATTACCAATGGCTGCGGGAATGAGCGCAAAATACCTTTAAAATTGAAGGTCTGTTTTGAGTAAATTACTGTATCTTTCACGCCTTAAAATGAATCGTTATTTTTTGAATGTCCAAAACTGTCGAACAATATAAAAAAGTAATTGCAAACTGTCGGTCAATCTTTGAGAAAAAAGGAAAAGATTATGGCACTGCCTGGCGAATTCTTCGCATCAGTTCTTTGACCGATCAATTATTTATCAAAGCGCAACGTATTCGTACTCTGCAGGAAAAAGGAATCAGCAAAGTGGATGAAGGCATTGAAAGTGAATTTATAGCCATTGTTAATTATTGCGTAATGGGTCTTATTCAGATTGATTTAGGATCTGATAATGCTACGGAAATTCCAATGGATGAAGCGCTTCGGCTGTATGATCAGAAAACAGACCAGGCCTTTAAATTAATGCAGGCAAAAAATCATGATTACGGCGAAGCATGGCGTGATATGCGGATTACTTCCCTGACAGATTTAATTATGATGAAAATTTTACGCACAAAACAAATTGAAGACAACCAGGGAAAAACATTAATCTCTGAAGGCATTGACGCAAATTATTTAGACATGTTAAATTACGCAGTCTTTGCATTGATACTGATGAAAGAAAAAGAATGATGTTAGTGAACTGTTAAGATTTACTTCAACAAAAAAGAAAAGAATAACTTCAGCAAAATAAAACTAATACCAATGACAAACCTCAACCAGAAAACTCAAAAGCTCGATATTAACGGTCGGTCGTTGATTCTTAACCTGACCTTTATTGTTCTCAATTTAGTCGGTGTCTTTTTTGTTGTAAAAGGATTTCATATTTCATCCGGTGAAAGCGCGGGAATCTATAAAATTATTGGTTTCTCGCTTGTGCTGATAAGTATCTTCGTATTGATTCTTTTAAAAGGACTTTTTCTTTTTTCTTATTTTGCGCGGGCATTAGTTGGTGGTTTATTTATTGTTTCCGGATTGATAAAAGCGAATGATCCGTGGGGATTTGCTTTTAAACTCGAAGAATATTTCGCAGCTGATGGACTCTCTTATGACTTTCCATTTTTTGAACAATTTGCTCCCTACTCTCTTCAACTTTCAATGCTTATCTGTGTTGTTGAAATTGTTTTAGGTGTCGCAGTAATTGTTGGTGGAAAAATAAAACTGACTTCATGGGCGCTTGTTTTTATGATGGCCTTTTTTACATGGCTGACATGGTACACAACTTCATGTATTATTCAACAAGAGCTTGCAATGTCTGCTAAACCGCTGGTTGATTTTAATCGACAGTGTGTTGCTGATTGCGGTTGTTTCGGTGATGCATTAAAGGGCTCTGTCGGCAGATCTCTGACACCTGTTGAATCATTCTGGAAAGACATTGTTTTATTTTATTTCGTACTAATTATTTTTGTTAATCAGTGGCGAATAAAAGAAAACCAGGTAAAAGAAAACTGGATCATGGTTCCGTCATCCATTATTGTAATTATTTTCTTCTCATGGGTTTTCGGATGGATGTTCCCGATCTTCTTCGCAATATTCGTTATTCTCGGAGCATTTGTTGTCGGCAATTTAAATATTGGCTCAATGGCCAAAGCCTGGAAGATGGCCATTTTTGTAGGACTCGTATCTTTTATTTTTACACTTTATACTTCCATGTATCTGCCAATAAAGGATTACAGACCTTATGCAATCGGAAATAATATTCGCGAACAAATGAATTTAGGTGTACCGGGTGTTTCTGAATTCCAATGGCTCTATACGAATAAGGCAACCGGTCAGATTGATACATTCGCAACAGATGAGTGGGCGATTTATAGCGACACGAATAAATATAAATATTCTGACCGTGTTGAAAAAATAATCGTTGAACAAATTGATGCCCCTATTACCGATTTCCTTGTCGGAATTGATTACGAATTTTTAACCGATGAACAAAAGGCAATTCCTTACATCGATTCACTGATTAAAGCTGATTACGATTCCTACTACGAAGACAGAATGGCGTTAAAAACGCAATGGGGAAATGATACAATAGCGGTGATGGATTATGATACGCTATATTATCCTGATTCAATTTATTCGGTCATCAATACGTTTACCACGCTGATGGACCCATCAAAACCTTTCTGGTTAGATCTGACAAATTATGTACTTGACGAAGAGGCTATTTTTGTGATGACAATGCGCGACATTAAAACTGTTGGAAAAGATGAGTTAGCAGATATTAAACTTGTCTATGAAAAATCAAAAGAACTCGGAATTCCTTTTGTTGTTTTGACTCCTGCAACGCAAGATGAAATTGCAAAATTTAAAGTTGACAATGGTTTTGATCCCTTGTTTTTAACGATAGATGGTATTGAAGTAAAAATTATAATTCGCTCAAACCCCGGACTTCTTTTACTCAAAAAAGCTACAGTAGTAAATATGTGGCCTTGGAGAAGCGTACCCGATTTTGAGGATATTTTTGAAGAACATTTACAGACAAAATAAATTAAACAGATCATGTGAAATAATCGATCACATGTAGTCAGAAAAAAAAATATGAGAAAAAAAATAGTTGCCGGAAATTGGAAAATGAATCTCAATTATGCGGAAGCAAAACAACTCCTGCAAAAATTAATTCAGTACAAAGATCAGTTCAGCCCTGAAACCGAAGTTGTAATTTGCCCGCCAACATTATACCTCAGCGTTTTCGCAGAATTATTGAATGATCATCAAACAATTAAATTGGGTGCGCAAAATTGTTATCATTTAGATTCGGGAGCATTCACCGGCGAAATTTCTCCTTCACAATTAAAAAGTCTGAACATACAGCACTGCATTATCGGTCACTCAGAACGACGTGCTAATTTTAATGAGGATTACGATTTGCTTTCCAAAAAAGCAAAAGCATTATTAAAACATAATATCCAGCCAATCTTTTGTTGTGGTGAGCAGTATGAAGTCAGATCAAATAATGTTTACAAAGAATTTATCATGAAACAAATTGAAGACAGTTTGTTTCAGCTGAAACCTGAGGAAATTGCAAATGTGATTATCGTCTACGAACCAATCTGGGCAATAGGTACAGGCAAAACAGCAACAGCTGCTCAAGCACAAGAAGTTCAGGCATTGATCAGGGCAAGAGTTGCTAAAAACTTTGGTGATAAAGTTGCAAGTGAAATCTCGTTACTTTATGGCGGAAGTTGTAAAGAAGATAATGCAAAAGAACTTTTCGCTCAGCCGGATGTTGATGGTGGATTATTAGGCGGAGCATCTTTAAACGCAGAAGAATTTTTACAAATTTCAAATTCATTTTAAGTGATTTATATTGAGTTAACGATTGATCTCAAAGAACTTGATCCCTGGAGAGATATTATAATCGCTGAACTTGCTGAACAAGGATTTGAAAGTTTTGTTGAAACCAAAACAGGTCTTCTCGGTTATATACAGGAATCCCTTTTCAAACCTGACATGATCCAATCAATCTTATTAAATGATGTGATCTCTTCGCATGCAATTAAAACCATAGCCGAACAAAACTGGAACGCCGAATGGGAAAAAAATTTCGATCCTGTTTTTGTTGAAAATAAATTAGCAATAATTGCTCCTTTTCATGAACGACCGGATGGTTTTCGCGAAGTGATTTCGATTATGCCAAAAATGTCTTTCGGAACAGGACATCACCAAACAACCTGGCTCGCTTCAAAACGATTGTTTGATCTTGACCTGGAAAATAAAGATGTTCTTGATATGGGAACCGGTACCGGAATCCTTGCTATTCTTGCAGAAAAACTTGGAGCTGCTTCAGTTTTTGCGCCGGACATTGATCAATGGTCCTACGAAAACGCAAAAGAAAATACCACTCTTAACAACTGTCATAAAATAGAAGTCGCACTTGGTGACGACTCACTTCTGGCAAATAAATTTTTCCACATTATCATTGCTAATATCAACAAGAACATACTAATTCAGCATTTTTCTGTATATTCCACTTCCCAAAATTCTGGCGGTATATTGTTGATCAGCGGATTTTTTGAAACAGATAAAGAAGATCTTGTCCGCGAAGCCTCAAAACATGGCTTCATTTTTGACTCAGTGTACACCAAAGAAGGCTGGGCACTGATTCAATTTTTAAAAAAGTAAAACACACTAACAAATTAAGACCCTTATGAGATCCGTATTACTCATTGCATCGTTCGTACTCTCAAGTCATTTATTCGCACAACCTTTTTCATCCGATCCTGCGCAATTTTTAAAAGAGGTCAACAAATACCTCAGTGCATCAAACGGAACAAAGACAAAAGAGTTCATGGACGTATTTGAACCTAATTGGCTCACAAATTTTTCAAGCGAATATCAAAGCCGTGTTATTTCAACTTGTAACCTGATTTGGGAAAAAAAGCTTGCTGCATTCCCGGATATGTATGGTTATTTATTATCGGTGCATTCATTCGTTCAAACAAATCAACCAAAACAAAGTTTCGAATCGTGGCATTCTACCATTGATCAATTGTTAAACAGTAAAAAAGTTACGAAGTTCCAGGACTTCATTGAAATATGTGCCGGATTTTTTACTGACGGAACTGTTTTCGCATATACGGATCACAAATGGTTAGTCAAAGGCGGAACATATACATTTGATTTTAATAATACGAACCCGGTTATTAAATTTGAAAATGTTACACTTTGTTGCTATATCATAAATCGCACAGCAGGAAAAAATGATGATCCTTATTATGACAGCACCATTGTTAGAGGAACTTATGGAACTTATGAACCGCTCATTTCCAAATGGACAGGCAGAGGTGGAAAAGTAGATTGGCAAAAAGTTGGAATGAATACAGCTAATAATTATGCAATTATTACTGATTATAGCATGTCGCTTAAGTCTACTGATGTTGAATCAGATTCATGTGTGATGTATACAGATTATTACGAAACGCCTTTACAGGGAACCTTTAAAGATGAAGCAAAAAAAATAAACCGTGAAATAGATAAAGTGAACCCGCAGTTTACTTCCTTCAGTAAAAAAGTTGTTCGGAAAACAATTTTACCCGAGGTAGATTATGTTGGCGGGTTCGCAATAAAAGGCGCTTACTTTAATGGTATCGGATACAACAATGAATTGGCCAGTTTGGTTTTTTATAAAGATGGGCTTCCTTTCGTTAAAGCAAATGCACTTAGTTTTAACATTAATGAAAAAAGCGCACGAGCCGCCGAATGTAAAATCGTCATATATATAAGTCCGGGAGATTCCATTTTTCATCCCGGCCTGGATCTTTATTATGCAATTGGTGATAGTGGAAAAACAGTTCTCCAAGTCGGACGATCATCTGAGGGATTGGCGCAGGCTCCTTTTAAAAACACCTATCACGACCTTGATATGTATGTTGATAAATTAACATGGACAAAAGGTGACCCGAATTTGACATTGGATTGGCATGACCGAAGTTCAAAAAAAATAGCGCGATTAGAATCACAAAATTATTTTAGCGAAAGAGTTTATAATCAGATCCAGGGCATGAATGCAACACATCCGCTTGTTGCAATTTATCAGCATGCGTATCGGTATGACGTTGAAGTTATGACTATTGGTGAAGCTTCAACAGCAATGGGATTTACAATTGACCAGGCAACACCGATTTTACTTGATCTTTCAAATCAGGGATTTATTACTTATGACAAGAATAAAAAAACAATTGCTTTACTTCCGAAAACAAAAAAATACATCGACGCCCGTGCAGGAAAATCGGATTATGATCACATCCTTTTTACATCAAATTGTAATCAACTTGAAATGCCACTTGCACAGGATACATTAATTAATGGCGATAAAACCAAAATTAATAAACCAGTTCTGAAAGAATATTATCGCATTAAAAAACTAAATGAGCGAAAATTAAAAGTTGAGAATTTTGGAACGATCAATTTAAAATCACTCGATTTTTATTTGAATGAGGTTGATCCAATTGAACTTTCACCGGCCCAAAACGTTGTCGTCTTTCCAAAAGAGGGGCATTTGCTCATCAAAAAAAATCTTGACTTTCTTTTTTCCGGGGCCGTAATGGCAGGAAAACTTGAGGTATATCTCGAGCAAGGTACATTTGATTATGAAAATTTTAGAATCAACCTTATCTCAGTTGATGCGGCACTTTTGCGGGTCAAACCAATTTATGGGGGTTACAATAGCGCTGTACCAATGTTTTCACATTTCGAAGGCCTGACAGGAACAATCTTTATTGATGATCCAACCAACCGTTCAGGAAAAAATACAAAGTTTACGCAGTATCCAATTCTAAAATCAAAGACGTACGCTTATGTCTTTTATGATCACAAAACTATTTTCAATAGTGTTTATGACAGTTCAACATTTTATTTTAAAACTGATCCATTTGACTTTGACAGCCTTGATAACTTTAATGAATATTCTGTAAAATTTGCAGGCGAATTCAGATCAGCAGGAATCTTTCCACCATTCAGAGAAAATCTTACGATCCAGGAGGATTATTCATTTGGATTTAAAACTAAAGCGCCGGAAGGAGGATTTAATTTCTATGGAGACTACGCAAAATTTGACAATGAAATTAGATTGAGCAATGAAGGATTGCGAGGCGCAGGTCAAATAGATTTTGTCACTTCAACTTCTATCCGTGATAATTTTATTTTTTTCCCGGATTCCACAATGGGGCTCTCTAAATATGTTAATCGCGGTCAAACTAAAAAAGAAGGAATTTCCGTACCTGATGTATCCGGCAATAACGTTATGGTAACTTTTGTTCCAAAACATGATATTCTCAAAGCCCGGGCTACAACTGAACCACTATTATTCTTCAACAAAGAAGCGGCTATGAAGGGGGTTACATATCTAACACCACAAGGAATGACAGGGAGAGGTCTGATGTATTTTAAGGAAGCTGAATTGGGATCCAGAGAATTCAAATACGAACGTTGGGTTATTGATGCTGATACCGCAGATTTTAATTTAGCTAATGTTACTGATACCGGAGAGCCAGACGACGAAGGCCTCAAATTTAATACAGCCAACCTAAATGCTCATGTTGATTTTGAATCCAGACGGGGAGACTTCCTTTCAAACAGTGCATTGGAGCCTTTCCAGTTTGAAAAAATTCAGTATCACTGCTATATGGATATGTTTGTTTGGCTGATGGATAATGATCAACTGGAGTTGTCTAAAAAAGCCGATATCTCGTTTGACTCTGAATTGGATCTGACGCAGCCAAATACCTTTTCCGTCAAGCCGGATCAGGACTCACTTAATTTTACTTCAAATAAAGTCAGGTATTCTTTAAAAGAGGATGTCCTTTACTGTGAAAGGGTTAAATACGTTGACGTTGCAGATGCGCGAATCTATCCTTCAGATGAAAAAGTGACTGTCAGAAAAAACGCAAAAATGGATGCCTTTGACGGAGCAAAAATTGTGGCTAACTCTGTTACAAAATTCCATACAATAACAGAGGCTCATGTAGAAATTTTAGCAAGACAAAATTATAAGGCAAGTGGTAAATATGCATACGTGGACAATAAAGAAGAAGAACATATTCTTTTCTTTGCTAATATTATTGTTGATGCAGAATTTCAAACAATTGCAAGTGGTCAAATCCCGCAAGACGTTAACTTTCACCTGAGCGATCGTTTTGATTTTTATGGCACAGTTGAACTAAAAGGCGGTGATCAATTTTTGACTTTTGATGGCGCAACCCGAATCAATCACGACTGCAATAAATTTGCTCGGAACTGGTTAAAATTCAGAACAGACATCAATCCGAATAACATTCAAATTCCGGTTTCTCAACAAATGACCGATCTTGAAGGAAAACCGGTAGCTGTAGGAATTGTTAAACCTAATTCAAATAACCAGGATTCTACGAGTGTATATCCCGCGTTTCTTTCTTCATTAATCAGACCGAATGATCGTGTCATGTTTACCTCATTTGGCGTATTAAATTTTAATGAAGAGACAAAAGAATTTAGAATTGCCAGCCCTGAAAAATTAATTAACCGGAACGAAAAAGGAAATTACATTAGTCTCCATATAGAAAGTTGCTCAATGGAAGGAGATGGTTTGGTGGATCTCGGAATGGAATTGCCGGGTGTAGACTTTAAAACATACGGAACAGTTAAATATGATGCATCTGTAAAAGAAACTACGATGAATTTATCCGGTGGATTGAATTTCTTTTACGATAAAAAAGCGATGGAATTTGTTACTGACGCAATAAAAGCGGCTGAAGGTATTAGCGGAATAGATTGGGATAGAACAACAATTAACCAGGCCATTAAAGAAGAAGTTTCTGAAAAAGATGCAGATGAAATGAAATCAGACTATACCATCAAAGGTGCAGACGAAGTTAAGATTCCGAAAGAGTTAGGAAATTATCCGGTTTACCTGACAAATCTTCGTTTAAAATGGGGTGATCGTTCCCAGGGTGGTGAATTTGTTTCTCAACCGATAAGCGGAATTGTGAGCCTGTTCGGTGTTCCGATTATGAAAGATTTTACCGTTCGTCTGGCAATAAATTATGTACGTTCAGGTGATCGCGGAACAAGGATGGGCCTGTTAATTCAAATGCCGCCTAAAGAAGGGATTCCGGGAAATTATTATTTCTACTCTTTTGAGCGCGTTAAAAAAGAAACCATTTTAAAAGTTTATACAAGTGATAAAGCTCTTGAGGGTCACCTTACCCTATTAACGGAAAAAAGTGAGGAAAAAACAAAAGGAAAAGACTTATCCTTTACATTCAGAAAAGCCGGCGGCGGACCGGATGATGATCTTTCAAGATTCAAATATTTCTGGGGAGAATAACTATCTTTATAAAAGCATATTCAAAAAGCTATACTTAACTCGTTTAAGTATGGCTTTTGATGTATTAAAATAGTTCAAAAATATAAAATGAACCTTTTGGCAAAAAAAACGTATTAAAGTATTAGGATACGTGCGGATTTAGATGAAGTACGGAAGAATTAAGTGAGAATATTTTTAAGGCTAATATTATTAAGCGTGCTACTTGTATCGGGCAGTTCGCTTGTTTTTTCGCAAACTACCGATGAGTTGCGTGCAGAAGCTGATGCCTTATTTGAACAGGGTAAATTTGTTGAAGCAACATCTCTCTATTCTAAAATTCTGGCACAAAACAGCGCTGATCCGGATGTCAATTTCCGTTATGGTACTTGCCTTCTTTATAATTCTCACAACAAAGAAGATGCAATCCGTTACTTAACTTTTGCTGTAAAATCTGCAGGAATTGATAAACGGGCATTTTTCTATCTCGGTCGTGCATATCATTTGAATTACCAATTTAACGAAGCAATAATTCAGTATGAAAAATTTAAATCAATGGCTAATCCCAACGAATTAAAAAAATTCGAAGTTGATGTCCAGATCCAGGCATGTAAAAACGGAAAAAAATTATTGTCAAACGTGACTGACATGATTGTAATTCGCAAAACAGAAATTCGCCGCGAAGATTTTTACGAAATATATCAACTAAATAATATTGGCGGAACCATTTTAGTAACAGATGAATTTCAATCTAAAATTGACAAACAAAAAGCACATCGCTCCATTATTCATTTTCCTGCAAATGCAACTGCTATCTATTATTCAAGCTATGGTCCCGATGGAAGTACGGGTCTCGATATTTACGTAAAACAGAAATTACCGGATGGAAAATACAGTCAGCCAACAAAAGTAGTTGGAGGTGTAAACACGCCTTACGATGAGGACTACGCTTATATGCATCCGGATGGAAAATACTTATACTTCTGTTCAAAGGGTCATAATTCTATGGGTGGTTATGATGTTTTCAGATGTGCATATGATGAAGCATCAAAAACTTTTGGTCCCGCAGAGAACCTTGATTTCGCAATCAGTTCACCTGATGATGATATTCTTTTTGTTGTAGATAGTCTTGATCGAATAGCTTATTTTTCATCTGCAAGAGAAAGCCAGGACGGAAAAATATTTGTTTATGAAGTGCGTGTAGAGCGGATTCCAATGCAAATGGCGGTAATCAAGGGAAGTTTTGTCAATTCAATTACCGCTACAAATAAAGTTGTTGAAATCCGCGTTGAAGATTTTTCAACAGGTGCCCAAACAGGAACATATACTTCTAAAGAAATAAATGGTGATTATTTCCTGACTTTTCCAAAAGCGGGCAAGTATAAATTTTTTATCAGCGTAAAGGGTAGCGATGAAGAATATTATGCAGTCGTAGATATTCCCAATACATCCGAATTAAAACCGCTCAAGCAACGAATAACACTATATCGCGACGCTGACGGCGAACAAAACGTAAAAGTAGAAAATCTTTTTAATGAAACCTTTGATGACCCTACTGCCGTGCTGGCCGAGATCTATAAAGAGATGTCAGCATTAATACCGAACGTTGAAAAATATGACATTGAAAGTCTTGATAAAATTAACCAGGGAAATGAAGTTTTCATTGAGGCGGGTCTGGACCCATTTACAAATAAGGAAGCTGTTGAGAATGTAATAGAAGAAAAAATCAAAGATTTGAAAGAAGGAATTGCAACAGACCAGGAAAATGCCGCAATTGCATATACCCTGGCTGAGGAAAAAAGTGATACTGCAAATGCAATGATGGTTCGGATAAATAGCGAAATTGAAAAGGCAAAAAACGAACCCGATTCGGAAATTAAAAAAGATATTCTTGAAGGAGTTAATGAAGATTTAGTGATTGTTGAACAACTAAACCGGGATGCAAAAGATCTCATTGCATTGGGAGGCGCAATAGATAAGTCGATCGATGATAAGGAAGAAAAAATTATTGAATCCAATGCCGTTCTTGCAGATGTAAAAGCTGTACCTGAGGGAGACAGAGTAGCGCTTGGAGGAGCAATAACAGAAAACAAAGAATATTTTGAAGAAAATGTAAAGGGTA
>Ga0102851_10002113_pt1 | contig 11846 bp, 10 predicted proteins | sample Mud3Dept3metaG_FD_79558 | JGI IMG/M metagenome (GOLD analysis project Ga0102851, IMG submission 79558) | Freshwater wetland microbial communities from Ohio, USA, analyzing the effect of biotic and abiotic controls - Mud 3 Core 4 Depth 3... | ecosystem: Environmental > Aquatic > Freshwater >... | reverse complement strand
TTTCACGCACCCTTATTGAGGGCATCCATCAATCACTCCCCTCTGTTTAGAAATTGCAAACAATTTTATCAGTTTGACAATGTTCGTGTCAATGCATCTTTCCATAAACCAATTGATTATAAAAGAAAAATGACCCAAGTGAATTCAGAGGGTAGTTTCAGATAAAGTTTATTTGAAAAATATGGTTATTTATGATACATTTCACAGACATTAAATTGGCAAGTGACTCTGAGAGTAGATTCTTAATATACATACTTTTTCGTAAAACGTCTCACAACAGAACAATAACGGAGCGCGTAAAAGCTGTGGCCCCTATAAAAAATGATTCCACCTGACACACTGATTAACAGCCTTAAAGAAGCAGTCATCCTTTTTGACAAGAAGTCGAAAATTTCATTTATCAATAAGAGCGGAGAAGAGTTACTGGGGAAGAGTTCTAAAGATATTACAGGGAAAAAACTATTGCAGATCTTTAACACCGAAAAAACTATTTCACCATTAATAAATACAACAATACGCGATGGCCGCACGCTGAGGGGCAGATCTGTCAGTTTAAATATCGGACATCCCATCAATATAGATTTCAGCCTTTCACCTTATTTTGTAAATGACAAGATTGACGGCGCCATATTGTCCATTTCGGAAAACATAAATATAACAGACAGGGAAGATTATGACTATGAATTTGACTCTGCAGTCTACCTGCTCGGCACTATAGCACACGAAATAAAGAACCCTCTCGGCGGTATCAAAGGCGCTGCCCAGTTGTTAAGCAATGTCGCTCAGGATGCCGGCATCAGCGAATATACCAACCTCATCATAAGGGAAACAGACCGGCTGAATGCAATCCTCCAGGATTATCTCACGATCTGCAAAACCCCCTCTTTACATCCGGTAAATATACATGAGGTGCTGGAAAAGTCTCTGGCTATTTTAAATATTCCCCTTTTGAAGACCGGGATTACGCTCAAGAGAATGTACGACCCGAGCCTGCCGCAGATACAGGGGGACGAAACCAAACTGCTGCAGGTTTTTCTGAATATCATAAAAAATGCGGTTGAATCAATGAATAAAGGGGGGAGGCTTGAAATCAAAACCAGCCCCTCAAAAGAATCCTTCATGGATCACGGGAAGATAAAAAGATGGGTCCAGATCTCCATAAAAGATACGGGGAAGGGAATTCCGGAAAAAGACCTCAAGAAAATATTTCTTCCCTTTTATACAAAAAAGAAAACCGGGACCGGTATAGGGCTTGCCGTCTCAAAAAAGATCATCAAAGACCACGGGGGATTCATTACAGTAGAAAGTCAGGCGGACAAAGGGACGGTATTTCATCTTTACATGCCGTTTGGACACAATGGATAAAAATATATTGGTGATCGATGACGATGAAAGCATCATCTGGGTCATCAAAAAGGCCCTCGAGCCCCTGGGTTATAAAATCCTTGCGAGGACAAAGCTCGCCTCGGGGTTGAAGGCGGCACAGGACAAGCCCCATATAATTCTGCTTGACCTTATACTGCCTGATGGAGATGGGCTCGAAGGCCTGAGAGAAATACGTTCCGTCAACCCTGATACCGTTGTTATTATGATAACCGCCAACGCCAGGATGCAGAGCACCATAACAGCAATGAAGGAGGGCGCCTATGACTACATCGAAAAACCTTTTGATATCGAAGAGCTGAAAATAGTGGTGGAAAATGCCTTCAGGGACCTCTCTCTCAGAGAAGAATTGAAGATGCTCAAGAAAGCGGCAGCCGAGACGGAAAATCCGCAGATGATCGGCAAAAGCCCCAGGATGCTCAAGGTCTTCAAGGACATCGGGAAAGTCGCTGCAAAAGACATCAACGTTCTGATAACCGGAGAAAGCGGTACAGGCAAGGAACTTGTTGCAAAGGCGATCCATTATAACAGCAGCCGCGCTCCCGGGCCCTTTATAGCTATCAATTCCGCTTCCATCCCGAAAAACCTGCTCGAGTCAGAACTTTTCGGCTATAAGAGAGGGGCCTTCACCGGCGCCGTAAAAGACAAAAAGGGGACGATCGAGACTGCAAACAAGGGGACCCTGTTTCTGGACGAAATCTCCGAGTTAGACCCCGACCTTCAGGCAAAGCTGCTCCGTTTTCTGCAGGAAAAGGAATTCACCCCTCTCGGAAGCAATGAAATTTTAAAGGCCGATGTAAGGATCATAGGAGCGTCCAATAAGGACCTTGCATCCGCCGTGCAAAACGGGCAGTTCCGGGAGGACCTCTATTACCGTTTTAACGTCGTTCAGATCAAGCTTCCACCGCTGCGCGAAAGGAAGGAAGACATACCTCTTCTTGCAAAAAACTTCCTGAGGGAGACTACCGTAAAACTGGAAACAGGAGAAAAGGAACTGTCCAGAGACGCGAAGGCCCTGCTCCAGAAATATGAATGGCCGGGCAATGTCCGTGAATTGGAGAATGTCATTAAGAGGGCCTGTGTACTTTCCAGCGGGACAATAATTGAGAATAAAGACCTGCTGATAGAGGAAGACAACTCTTACTCCATCAAAGACTTCCTCGAAGAGAAACTGAAACACTACCTGAAGGACATGACCCATATAAGTAACTGCAATCTTTATGACACCGTCCTCTCAGAGGCTGAAAAGGCCCTGATCAGCATAGTCTTCAAAGAAACGAACGGCAATCAGCTGAAAACCGCAAAAATGCTTGGAATTAACCGCAATACGCTCAGATCAAAGATCAAGGAATACAAAATAAAATGACCCTTTCAACTACATATCGAGTTTAATGATCCCTTTCGTAATCGCGAATTTTATCAGGGCCGCGCGGGAATGCAGATCGAGCTTTTCGGAGATATTGGTCTGATGCGCTATTACGGTCTTTGCGCTTATATCTAGCAGGCTTGCGATCTCTTTATGGCTGTGTCCTTCGGCAATCAGCTTCAGTACCTGTTTCTCCCTGTCCGTCAGTTTATCATAAGGGTCCTCGACTGAAAGCCCTGAAGATTTCCCAAGATAACCGCTTATGACCTTGCTGGCTATGGATGAATACAGATAGGATTCACCCTTTGCAACTGCCCTTATGGCAGAGATAAGATCAGTGCCTACTGCCTGTTTCAGTATATATCCGGAAACACCTGCCTTGAGCAGCCTGCTCACATACTCCTTGTCGCTATACTGCGTCAGGATAAGAATTTTCGCGTCAGGCATCCTCTTCTTTATCTCGAGCGTGGCCTCTATCCCTCCGAGCTCAGGCATCGAAATGTCCATGATTATCACGTCCGGCTTCAGCTTCTCTGCCTTTTCTATCGCCTCCAGACCGTTCGAGGCCTCACCGACAATTTCAATATCATCATGGTACTTCAAAAAAGCTATAATCCCTTCTCTCATCAGCGCATGGTCATCTGCAATGACTATTCTGGTCTTAGACATATTCCTCTCCGTGAGACTTTAATGGAACCCAGAGGCTTATCCTTGTGCCGCATCCCGGCTCTGAACATATTAACACCTTTCCGTCCATAAGATATACCCTTTCCTTCATGCCCAGCATGCCAAGTCCCCTTCCGTCCTCAGTCCTTTTCAGGGCAGACCTGACATCAAAGCCCTTCCCGTCATCCTCGATATCGACTTTGATGTCATGGTCCCCTATCTTCATGATAAAGAAGACGTTTTCAGCCTCCGCATGGCGCGCGATATTGACAATGACCTCCTGTATGATCCTGAACAATGTCACTTCAAAATGGGGATCAAACCGACCGCCGTGGTCCCCTATGATATTGTAGAAATAAGTTATGCCCCTCTCCCACAGGTGTTTATCAAGAAGCCATCTGATAGAGGCCTCCAGACCAAGGTCATCTAGTATGGAAGGCCTGAGGTTCTGGATCATCGTACGGATACCTTCAAGGGTATTAAGCACAATCACCCTGATCTCTCCGATCTTTTCCTGTGAATGTTCACCATATAACATGCACGTATCGATTTTCATCAAAGTGGCCGAAAGGGACTGCATAGTCTCATCATGGAGTCCCCGCGCCACTCTTTTTCTCTCTTCCTCCTGGGCAGTAATAACTTTGTTGAGCAGCTTTTCAACCTGCTTGTGGCTTTCATTGATCTCCCGCGTCCTTTCGCTTACCCTTCTTTCAAGCTCAATATTATACTGATGGAGCGTCTCAAGGGAATCCGCAAGCTTGACCCTCATGACCTCAAAGCTGGTGCTCAGCATCCCTATCTCATCAACACCTCCGAAACCTATCGACCTGGACATATCACCCGAAGCAATGCTGTGTGTCGCATCGATAAGCTCGTGGACCGGCTTCACTATACTCCTGCTCATTCCCACGGCAATCAGCAGCGCTATTCCGATAGAGATAATGCTGAATATAAGGAATGTTTTTCTCAGGTTCATTGCAGGGGCGAATACATCTTTCTCCGGCTGGAGTATGGACACCCCCCATGGTGCTATTTCAAGCGGCGAAAACGCAAGCACGTCGTTAGAGCGTTCCTCAGCACCTTCAACCTGCGCCTTCTCACCTGCATGACATCTGTGGCATCTCCTGAAGGCAGACATTTTATTCGAGATCAGGTTGGCAAGAAATTTATTATGATCGCTGCCGGTAAAGATCCTGCTCGGATTGCTTGAGGCGATGACAATGCCGTGACTGTCTATGATCTCGACAGTGGTATTCGGCCCGGAGGGCGCGGACTTAATCACCTGGCCAAGCATATAGTTTGTGGGATTGATCTCGCCTCCTGCAACCCCGATGATCTCGCCTTCCTTGCTTTTTAAAGGCACCATTACATAAATGACCTTTTTCTGCGATGGCTCGACCGTAAAGACGTCGGATATTGTGGGTTTCCCCTCCACCAGCACCCTGTTGAGATCAGGGACGTTTGAAAGATTTTTGGAACTCCCGAGCCTCGGGGGGTAAGTCAGGAGCATAGCGCCTTTTTTATCAAGGAGGAAAATGCCGTCGGTAAATATTGAGTACTGATATGCCGACTCCAGCGCTTTTTTTTCCGGCTCCCAGTTACGGTCCTTTAAATCAACGCTTCCTGAAAGGGATATATCGTAAAGCCGGTTGAAATTGCTTTCAAGGATGGAATCAGTATACCTGGCTATCATCCTTGCCAGATCTACCCTCCTTTGCATGGAACGGTTTATAGTGTCGTCCACCGTAAGATAACTTAAGATCCCAAGGCTGGTAATTATTGTCAGAATGCTGAGTATAATGGAGATTATTATTCTTTTATACAATGCATTTCCCGGGGCAAGAACACATAACCGTCAGGGTCAGCCGGTCCCTTGTTTTCCGGCTTCTGTTTCCATTGCATGCGCGTCCTCGAGCGATTGGCCTGTTATCCTTTCGTATTCAAGCGGATGCTCGTGCTTCATCCTGGAGACGGATATCTTACCGGTGAATATCGCCGTGTCGAGGGGAAAGACCTCGGGGCTGAATATGGAGTTATACAGATGCCATACGACAATGACCAGGAACGCAAGCAGGGCCTCGTTGGAATGGGCGGCCTTCGCGGCCGGGATCAACTCTCCGGGCAGGTATGTGACAACTCTGGTAGGAAACCATAATACCAGACCCGTTGTCATCATCAGCAGTCCTCCCACAACCACTCCCCAATACTCGAATTTCTGTTTATAATCATACCGGTCGCAGCGGGCCGGTCTGTCGGTTATCCCAAAATAATATCTGATATTTTCTATGGCGTCGGTAAAATCTTTCTTGTTTATCACCATCGAAGCAGGCCATCTTCTGAAAATAACGCCCACAGAACCTACAATAATATGGGCAATTGTGAGGAATGAGAAGATTAACCCGGTATACCTGTGTATAAGCCTGACAGAGTCAATGCCCCCGAGGTTGATAATCACCCACTGTGAAAAAGTGTAAGCATAAAATTTCTGCGACAAACCCGTTATAATCAGGATTGCAAACGCCGTCATGTTCAGCTGGTGCTCGATTATCCTGAGATTGCTGAACCTCCTGATCTTGCCGTCGACTATCAAACCACTGTCTTTCATGCTCACGACCTCCTATCTGTTGACCGTATAGCGCCAGATATGTAAAAGTATCTGCAGGATAAGGCCGACCATCATGAAGGGTATAAACACCTTGTATATCATGTTGATCACAAACACCAACGGGGCCTTTTTCATACTCGGCTCATAATGTGATATCCAGCTGTCAGGGAAATTCTCTGTAGCATTGGGATGGCACTTCTGACATCTCCTGATCAGGTTCGCCTTGACTATCGACGATTGCGGCCCAGTGGTCACTGTTATATCGTGCACGCCGTGACAATCGATGCAGACAGCAATGGGCCTCATTGTCGACGTGTCACCGGACTCCTTCTGTTTCCTGTACAGCTTCAGGGTAACACCGTGAAAATCCTGCAGGTAGCTGTTCAGCACCGCTGTAGACAGGCCGTATTTGTCCATCAGGGTTTTGTTGGCGTGACAATTGCCGCACATCTGGGGGACTTTCTCCCGGTAATCGAAAGTCCGCGGGTCCACTATATTGTGGGCCCTGTGGCAGTCGACACAGACAGGGACATCCTGGTTGTTCTCGTTAAAAAGGGCGCTCCCGTGCACGCTAGCGGCATATATCTTGTAGATTTCAGCATGGCACTTTTCACACCTCTTTGCACTCGCTGCCCTTCCTTTTCCGATAGGGGCTATCGAATGCCCGCCGTGACAGTCGACGCAGACCGGGGCATTCAGGTTCCCCTGACTGAGCATGGCATAGTGTATGCTTTCGAGGGTCTTGGTATATTTATCGAAATGACAACGCCTGCAGCTTTCCGAGGCGGCTATTACAAAATCTCTCCTGCTCTTAAACACCCTTTCCGGATGCCCCTCAACAGAAAAACCAAAGTGGCAGTCAGAGCAGTACAGCTTGTCGTGGACAGACATGGTCAGGGCCTCGGTGTCCACTTTCAGAGACTGCTTTTCTCCGTCCTTAAACGACATCGCAAGCTGATTGCTGTGACACGCAAGGCAATACGCCGAATCCTTAGCTATGCCTTTTTGGACATGCTGTATTGCATGAGAGCCGTGGCAGTCGACGCATACCTTCCCCCCCTTCGCCGCCATCTCAGACATTTTTATATGCATAGCTGATTTGAACTTAGTGTGGCAGTTCTTGCAGTGCGAGGAGCCGGAGACCGTATATTCCCTCCTGTTTTTCAAGACCCGGGCCGGATGTTTCTCAGCGGAAAACCCTGCATGGCACGCAGAACAATCCAGGGAGGCGTGAGCAGACCCCGCAAGGGCGTCCTTATCGATAAATAACGGCAGTTTTTCCTTATTTTGCAGTTCGACAGAAAAATCTTTGTTGCCGTGGCAGCCGAGGCAATTCTGGACATTTTCAGAAACAGAAGGAGGAGCGGCTGTGACCGCTATCGGAAGACACAGCAAAAACAACGCAACCGTTAAAGTAAAGCAGAACCTTGTTCTCATAATTGTCTCCCTGCTGACCAGTTTTTTCGCCTCAGTTATCTATCCCCTGTCATTCAGCGAAGGTTTTGTTTTGCTAAACAGTATAACAAGTATAGAATCAACTATACAATCGGAATATGTTCCTATACCTCACAAGAAAACTATCTTACAGAGAGCCGCCTGCAAACACTCCCGCCGCCTCAGTACATGCTTTCAGCCATCTTTATGAGCTGTTCAGGGGTATCGTCGGCAATAAGGGTAATGCGGTACATCCCTTCCTCCCAAGAGAGCCTGTTGCAGCGCTCGCGGTCGCTGCAGACAGCTATCACGAGAGTCCCGACGCTGTTCTTAATGTTCACCTGACTCTCCTTCCTCACGTACAGGACATCAGACTTATAAGGCAGCTCAAAAGCGGCCCTCGCATCCACCTGGAAGAGCGAGAGTGCGAAACTCTTTGAATCCCGGTGTGTAAAATGCATCATGACCATCGGGAAAGGCCTTCTCTGGGCAAAGATCTCGGCAGGCGGCCACTGGATGTACTCCGGGAAATAGGCCGGTATATACACCTTGGGAATCTTCAGGGCGGCCCTGACATCATCAACGGAACCGTATTTTTTTAAACCTTCATTCTCCAGCACGGACGGCAGCCAGTTCAGCAGTTTCAACAGCAAAAGGACCACCGCGACGGTCACAAGAAAGGAAAATCCCCTTTGAAGCTGTTTCACCTTATCTTTCTTCATCCTGAAAACCTAAGTTGGCCACGGATGGACACGGATAAATACCGATAAAACAAATATCTGAAAAGATAAAAGACTTCACCAAAAAGATGAGCCACTTTGTTTGTATGCGTATTTGACGTAGCAGTGTAAATCTGCGTAAATTTGTGGCTAAATGTTTTTTTTAGGTTCATCTCTTTGTCCGTTATTACACCACAAAATAATTGATCGCAGCCACAACAGCTATGGTGATAAGAAACCTCCCCCATTCAAACTCCCTGTCCGTATAGCCTTTTTCACTTTCAAGCCTTGCGATCCGCTCTTTGAGCAAGAGGTTGTGACTGTAATTTTCCACACCTTCCTGCAGGGCCTTTACCCCGACGGAGGCGTCGGAAAAAAAATCACTATGAGAAGCATAGAACACTTTAAGGGTTGATGCAAGCACGCGGGGAGACTTTGTTAAGGATACGGTTATGTCATCGCAAATATGTTCGTCGTCCTGGACGATCCGTCTGAAGACTATCAGGACGATCGGGTTAAAGAACATCAGGACCCTTATCACGAATATCATCCACTTTGTGGCATTGCTCATCCTTGCTATATGGGCAAGTTCGTGGGCAATGGCGCTCTTCAGTTGTTCCCTGTCGAGCACTTCGAGCAACCCGGAAGTCAAAATCAGCGAATGGTTTTTTGAACCCGCGGTAAAGATAAAGGGGTTCTCGTCTTCAAGCACGGTGACCGGCGGAGGCTCTATCCCGAGCTTTTCGCTCATCTGTTTCGTAAGGTCAGCAACCCCGGGATCGGAAGGAAGACGGGAGTAAAAGTCGTCCCCCTTCCGTGCCAAGACATCTCTCACGATAGGGACCACCTCCTGCAGAAAAAAAACGACCGAGGTCACTGCCAAAAGAATCATGAACACGCTCGTCAGGGGAATGAGGTCCCATATCTCCAGAGACAGCCACCTGTCCATGCTGAAGATGGCCTTCTCCTGACGGAAGACAAAAGAGCTTCTCCCGAAATCAATGAGATGGTAGAGCGGCAGCATACAAACGGGAAGGACCAGGGTCATGATGCGGTATCTGAACTGCGTAAGGGGGTTGCGGATCTGCCAGATCTGCATCGCACGCTCTATGATAACAATAGCGCTCAGTGAATGAAGAAAGGTCTGGACCACATATATCCCAAGCAGGGAATCTAACAGCCACACATCAGTACCTCTTTCCTATCAGGTAATCTTAACCCAAAAACTGCAATGAATCATCTCACATGGCAGGTTTGAGAAATGAAAAAGGTCTTTACCTGCGCCACCTTTGTAAAACATGAGTAACTCACATACGCTCTACTATGATCAGGCAAAACAAATCACATCTGTCAATAATCACATTGCGATCCCGAACGCTTTCGGGATAACGGTTTTCAGCTCTGAGGCCTGACATAAAAGCATTTTTGGATTAATGCAGATGTACAGACATCAGCTGCGGGAGCCATCCGGGCGACACTGAAGCGGCATGGTTAAGCCCCCCGGAGAGAGCACCCTGTTGATCAGACTGCAGGGGATTGCGGATGATGTATTGCCTGGAATGATCAGTGTCATATCAGAATCAACAATCATCCGGCAAGATAGGAAAACTTTTTCTTGAACTGCGCAACACTCATGTTGGCCGCCTTTGCCAGCGCTGCTGTATGGCGAGGCGTAAAATCCTCTTTTTCGAGCCGAATCATATATTTTCTTCCGACCTCATAATTTTCAGAATTGATATCAACAAGCTTATGCCTGATCTTTCCTGTAAGAGGATCGGTAAGTTCAACAAAAGATACCGGCCTCAGCTTGCCCTCATCAAAAACGATCATGGCACCGGAGCCCCCGCAGAGCAAAAACCGCACGGCACCGTATCCCAGATTTCTTGTATATTCAATATCATACGGGATAGGATCGGCTGCCCGTAATTCATAGCCGACAGTTTTGTGCACGATCGTGGTTTTTATCCCTCTCGACTCAAGGTTCTTCTTCACCATATTCTTAAAGATCCTGCCGAGTTGGATCTCTGAAAGCCGCACCCTCCCAACTTCATCCCGCTGGATATCTTCCAGTGATTCAAGTTCCCTCTTATCAAACTTGCCGGATATGCCTTCGGCGAGAATTGCGACGCCATGGTCTTTACCCATGGAAAGCCTTTTTATCATTGATCCTTCAAGGATGTCAGTAACGTTCTGAAAAGAAATCGTGCCATTATGAAACTCTTCGGGTATCAAGGTGAGAGGGGCCCCGGCAGCCTTTCCTATTCCCAGCGCAAGATGTCCTGCGTTTCTGCCCATCGTAGTAATAAAATACCACCTGCCCGTTGTCTTCGCATCTTCCATCAGGTTTTTTACGATCTCGACTCCCCAGTGACGTGCAGTCTGGTAACCGAAAGACGACCTGTCTCCCGGAAGATACAGGTCGTTGTCTATGGTCTTCGGCACGTGCACAACCGAGAGCTTTCCTCTTGTCTCCTGCTCTATCCAACGCGACATAAACGCAGTGCCATCACCACCAATAGTAAGCAGATAACGCGCCTTCAATTGATTCAGCGTCGCCAACAGTATAGTGAATTTTTCCCTGGCTTTCTCTACAGGATCACGCGAAGTCCGAAGAATCGATCCGCCGGTTGTATGTATGCGCGATACATCCTCAATGGACAGCTGTTTCACAGCTTTTCTGTCTCCGGCAAAAAGGCTCTTGAATCCGCCAATAATACCGACTACTTTTTTCCCTTCATTAATAGCCTCGATCGCAGCGGAGCTGATGACCCCGTTAATGCCGGGGGCCGGGCCGCCCCCGACTACTATGGCCAGTACTTCTTTTTTCATATCTCCTTTGCTATGCCCTCAGGGAACTCTTTCTTTATGACTACCGGCTTCACGGTCCTCTTCACGATATCCACGGACTTCACCACCCGTAATTTATCGAACAAGAGCCCGAATTTATTTTCCAGTTCAGCCATAATCGGTTCTCTGATATCTTCGCTGAGGTCCCACCATTTCTTTTTTATTGCACCAAAACCCTTTTTCCTCGTGCTGTAGATGAACTGTTCTTCTGTCTGACTCTCTTTGTGTTCCTTTGCAAATTCCGTCTTAATATACGCATAGACTTCATCTCTAAAATCGGCTGGCAGATGCGCACTGTCATAAATAATATTCTGAAAACCCGTTGCAAGATGGACCTCTGACGTTCCGGTCTCGGGGAACATATGAAATGCATCCTCCGGCAATGTTGACGCACCATGCTGCACAGCGCCTGAAAGACCGTACGCTTTTCTTGCAAGATCAGACAACTGTCTCAATGTTTCAAAATCAATCTTCACCTTTGCAAGCGTGCCGTCAGGAAGGACAACGCCACCGTGGCTTGTACCTGTCTGGACGCTCAGCTTGCTCAAACCCCTTGTGCCTTTAAAGATGTCCTTGAAACCGTCAAGATACGCCTTTAACTCATCAGGAGTACTGTTCTTGCTGCCTATCTCTCCAATTTCACCGCCGATTGAGACATTTATTCCGGGCGGCTGGATTCCTCTGATATACTCGGTCAGTTCCGCTGTTTTTTCGAAATTCGGCCTTTGCTGTTCCTTTATCGTCGGCCTTTCAAGATCTACAAGCGTAGATGAGTCAATGTCGATATTATAGAACTCGGCTTCTATTGCTTCTGCAATAAGGCTCT
>Ga0102851_10002112_pt1 | contig 11847 bp, 7 predicted proteins | sample Mud3Dept3metaG_FD_79558 | JGI IMG/M metagenome (GOLD analysis project Ga0102851, IMG submission 79558) | Freshwater wetland microbial communities from Ohio, USA, analyzing the effect of biotic and abiotic controls - Mud 3 Core 4 Depth 3... | ecosystem: Environmental > Aquatic > Freshwater >... | reverse complement strand
GCCCGACGGCTTCGGTTTCCTGCGCTCGCCCGACGAGAGCTATCTGGCGGGGCCCGACGACGTCTACGTCTCGCCGTCGCAGATCCGCCGCTTCGGCCTGCGCACCGGCGACTCGATCCGCGGACAGATTCGCCCGCCCAACGACGGCGAGCGCTACTTCGCACTGCTCAAGGTCGAGACCATCAACTTCGACGCGCCCGAACAACTCCGCCACCGCATCAACTTCGACAACCTGACGCCGCTGTATCCCGAGGAGAAGTTCAAGCTCGAGGCGTCGGGCATCGCCACCGGGCGCATCATCGATCTGATCGCACCGCTCGGGAAGGGCCAGCGCGCGCTCATCACGTCGCCGCCCAAGGCCGGCAAGACGATGATCCTGAAGGACATCGCCAACGCGATCGCCGAGAACCACCCGGAGGTCTACCTGATCGTGCTGCTGATCGACGAGCGGCCCGAAGAGGTGACCGACATGCAGCGCAACGTGAAGGGCGAGGTGATCTCCTCGACCTTCGACGAACCGGCGACGCGCCACGTGCAGGTCGCCGACATGGTGATCGAGAAGGCCAAGCGCCTGGTCGAGCACAAGCGCGACGTGGTGATCCTGCTCGACTCGATCACGCGCCTGGCGCGCGCCCACAACACCGTGGTGCCGCACTCGGGCAAGATCCTCTCGGGCGGCGTCGACTCGAACGCGATGCACAAGCCGAAGCGCTTCTTCGGCGCGGCGCGCAACGTCGAGGAAGGCGGCAGCCTCACGATCGTTGGCACTGCGCTGATCGAGACCGGGTCGCGCATGGACGAGGTGATCTTCGAGGAGTTCAAGGGCACCGGGAACAGCGAACTGGTGCTCGATCGCAAGCTCGCCGACCGGCGCACCTACCCGGCCATCGACATCAACAAGTCGGCGACGCGTCGCGAGGAGCTGTTGCTCGACGACACCACGCTGAACCGCATGTACGTGCTGCGCAAGGTGCTCTCGCCGCTCAATCCGGTGGACTCGATGGAGTTCCTGCTGGAGAAGGTGAAGGCGACCGACTCCAACGCGGAGTTCCTCGACTCGATGAACTCCTGAGGCAGTCGGCGTCCGGTCCGGCGCGTGCGCGGTGATGCGACCTCCACCGTCGGCCGCGTGCGGCACGCTCGCGCGCGTCGCGGCGCCGCTGCGGGGCTTCTGCTCGCTGCTCTCGTCGCGCTCGGATCCGCGCGCGAGTCCGCCGCGCAGACGCCGGAGCCTCCGCATCCCGAGGTGCTGATCGTCGTGAACGGGGCGAGTCCCGTCTCGCTGGCGATCGGGAACTACTACCGCGAGAAACGCAACGTCCCGAGCGCGAATGTCGTGACGCTCACCATTCCGCTCGCCGACGCGACGCTCGCCAACTCGGTGCAGGAAAGGCTCATCACGAAGGCCGCCTTCGATGGCCAGCTGCGCCTGCCGATCGAGCAGTTCCTGCGGCAGCACGGCCTCATCGACTCGATCCGGATCATCGTTCTGGCGAGCGGCATCCCGCATCTCCATCTGCCGCGGAGTTGCGCGATCGACGGGGCGTACTTGCGCGATTGCCCGCGCGCGTCGGTGGACGCGGAGCTGGCGGTGCTGTTCTCGGGGCTCGTGGGTGCGGGTGGACTCGGTGCGAATGGCGAGGCGGTGAATCCGTACTTCGACTCGTCGCTTCCGTTCGCCGCCTGGCGCGCCCAGCATCCGCAAGCGCCGCTTCGCTATCTGGTGTCGCGCCTGGCCGGCTTCCAGGCGCCGCTCGATCCGGCAACCGGCGTCCCCGCCGACGTGAAGTCCCTGATCGACGGCGCCCAGGCTCCGGCGCGCAGTGGGACGGTGCTCGTCGACGAAGATCCCAACGCCGCACCCGGCCGGCGTGCGGGCAACCGCATCTTGCTGAGCCCGATCGCGTCGCTGTTGCGCGGCCGCGGCGTTTCCGTGCTGCACGATCAGAGCAGCCTCTTCGCGTCGAGCCCGACCGCGCTGCTCGGTTACGCGTCGTGGGGCAGCAACGACGGCCACAGCGGAACGGCGCCGTTCTACGGCTCGATAGCGGGGAAACTCATCCCGGGCAGATTCGCCCCGCGCTCGATCGCGGTGGATCTGGTCAGCACCAACGCGCGCACCTTCGTGTCGTCCGCTTCGAACTACGGTCAGTCTCTCAGCGCCGACCTGATCCACCTCGGTGCGAGCGGCGTCGCTGCGAACGCCACCGAGCCGTTGCTGATCGGCCTGGCGCGCCCCCCGATCCTGTTTCGCAACTACTTCCAGGGAGCCACCGCGATCGAGGCGTTCTACCGAAGCGTGCCGTACCTCTCCTGGATGAACGTCTATCTCGGCGATCCGCTGATGACGAGCGTCGCGCGTGTGACCACCGGCGACGACCTCGACGGCGACGGCGTGCGTGATGCGCGCGACAATTGCCTCGAGCTCCCGAACCCCGACCAGCGCGACACCGACGGCGACGGCTACGGGAATCTGTGCGACGCCGACTTCGACAACGACGGTCGCGTCACCGCCGGCTGGCGCCCGATGCCGCCCGGCGTCACGGGCGATCTGGAGGCGCTCGAAGCCGCGATCGCCGCGCACCGCTACGACGCGAATCTCGATCTCGACGGCGACCGCGACGTGGACAGCGACGACGCGACGATCGCGTCGCTCTCGCTGTTCCTGGGGCCGGGTCCGCGCGGTTTGCGTTGATCCGACCGATGCGCAGTTCGCGCATCCAGCCTTCTTCGCGATGCAATTGCGAATCGCCGCGATGCAGGCGTGGAGCAGCGACGCACTCGCCCTCAGTTGCCGTGACTGGACTCACATAGCGGCTGGCACAGTGCGCCGAACGGGTGGCCATGGACCCGAGGCGCGCCACTACGTGGGCGGCGTCGTCAAAGACGTTCGCCCTTTCCATCCTGCTGATCGTTCTGGCCGATGCCGCAGAGGCTCGGCTCATCACGGTTCGTTGGAGCAGTCCCGACCCAGCCGCGGTGACGGGCTTCCGCGTCTACACGCGCGCCGCGAGCCAGTCCTTCGGAGCGCCCGCGTACGATGGCATGCCGACGGCCATGGCGGGTGTCTACTCGATCCCGCTCACCGTGAGCGACGTGGCCGGGACCTATGTCACCGCGACGGCCTACAACAGCGGCGGGGAGAGTTCGCGCTCGAACGAGTTGCTCTTCGCAGCGCCCGTTTGCGGCGATGGCATCCTCGATGCGGGTGAGCAGTGCGATGATGGGAACACCAACCCTGGCGACGGGTGTAGCGCCAGCTGCACCACCGAGTCCCCGGGAAGCTGGCCTTCGGCTTCCGAGCCCATGGGGCACAACGATCCCTATTGTGAGGCCACCTACGGGAAGACTCCTGCCGAGATCGAGGCAACTCCGTGCGGAGTCACAGAGAACATCGCGGCGAACACGACCGTTTCTGCCTGCACCCACAATAATGTCATCGACTTTCAGGGTGACAACATCACGATCGACTGCGTGAAGTGGAGCACGGGAGCGACTCCGTTCGGAACCCGCTGCGAACAGGCAGACGGATGCGAGAACATCAAGATCCTTCACTCGACGATCACGGGCAATGCAGGCGCAGGAACGACTCAATCCCTGCTGCTGTTCAACTCTCGAATCTGGCCGTTCAAGTCCGTTCTCGTCGAGAAGAACGACATAAGCCGTTCTGACGTGCTCGTGCAGACGGGCAGCTCCATCAACGGAGACACGCTCGCGCTTCCCGGCGAGGGCAATAAGGCGTTGGTCATTCGCGGCAACCGCCTGCATGGCGTCACTCGGTTCGGCTCTAGCGTCACGAACATGATCTATCTGGCTGAGTCCCCTCGCGGCGTTCTGATCGAGGGCAATCTGATCGACGGATCGGATTCGATTGGCGGCGTTGAGGTGGGGTCACTCATTCAGGACATGGCAACGAGCGCGCCGGCTGGGAATCACGTGATCCGAAACAATCACTTCATCAGCGATGCAACTGGCGACGCGATGAACTTCAGCGGGAATCCATACTGTGCCGCGCCAATCAACTTCGATGGCAACAAGATCGACCTGAACTCGTCGGGACTGTTCAACTACACGCTGGGCGCGACCACTTGCCCGCGAATCGACCTCCGGGCTGGCGCCTCATGCAGCGGCAACACATCTGAGGATGGGTTTCCGATGACGTGCGCGGGCGATGGCGGCGGGGCCTCCCAATCCGTCTGCGGGAATGCCGTTCTCGATGCAGGCGAGCAGTGCGACGATGGCAACACGACGGCGGGCGACGGCTGCAACGCGAGCTGCCGGATCGAGGCGTGCGGCAACGCGGTGCTCGATGCGGGCGAGCAGTGTGACGATGGCAACAAGACCGCCGGCGACGGCTGCAACGCGACCTGCCGGATCGAGGCGTGCGGCAACGCGGTGCTCGATGCGGGCGAGCAATGCGACGATGGCAACAAGACCGCCGGCGATGGTTGCAACGCGACCTGCCGGATCGAGGCGTGCGGCAACGCGGTGCTCGATGCGGGCGAGCAATGCGACGATGGCAACAAGACCGCCGGCGATGGTTGCAATGCGACCTGCCGGATCGAGGCGTGCGCCAACGCGGTGCTCGATGCGGGCGAGCAGTGCGACGACGGCAACACGGTCGGTGGCGACGGCTGCAACGCGACCTGTCAGATCGAGGTCGCCGCCTGCGGCAACGGCATCCGCGAGTCGGGTGAAGCCTGCGACGACGGCAACAAGACCGCGGGCGACGGTTGCAACGCGAGCTGCCAGGTCGAGGCGTGCGGCAACGCGGTCCTCGATGCGGGCGAGCAGTGCGACGACGGCAACACGGTCGGCGGCGACGGCTGCGATGCCCAGTGCTCAATCGAGGTGACGGGCGGCGTTCCCTACTACCTCGAAGTCGGCGGTTCCTCATGGGTCGATCCGTCGTCGGGACAGCAGTGGAGCACCGACCAGCCCTACGCGACGGGCGGTGTGATCACGAGCGCGCCGGGAATCTCCATCAGCAGGACCAAGCTCGATCCGCTCTACTGGACGCGACGAGTCGGCGGCGGCTCAGGCGGCGTCCACTTCGGGCTTCCGGTCGCGGGTCTCGGCCCCTACCGCGTTCGCCTGCATTTCGCGGAGTTGGGCGGTGAGGTGAACGCGAGCGGCCAGCGCGTCTTCGACGTTCTGCTCGAGGGCGGCGTGGTCGGTCTCATGGACTTCGACGTCTTCAGCGCGGCGGGCGGCAACCGCAGCGCGGTCGTCAGGGACCTCTATGTCCTCGTCGACGACGGCGTGCTCGACATCGACCTCGTCCCGGTCGCGGGCCTGCCGCCGATGATCGCGGCGATCGAGGTCATCGAGGGCGGCGCGCCGCCGGCATCACCGAGAATAAGGCGCCGCTGAGGAACCAGGACAATCCCAACACCGCCGCGGTGCGAGCCCGCTGCGGGGATCGAGCGCGATGCATTCGCGTGACGGGAGTCCTGACTCAGTGGGGTCCAAGCCCGACCAGCGAGGCGTCCTGGTACGAGCCACGCGGCGGCGGATGAAAGAGGCAGGTGACCCACGCCCAGGCGATTGCCTCGGTGAGGACATCCTTCGCGCCGGCGCTGCTTCTCCACCATTCGTTGGCTGGATAGAGGTCTGGCGCGACGCTGCGGATCCCGATTGCGACGCTCTCCCCAAGGGCCATTCGATAGAGGCGCCACGTGCGTCGCGCGTGCGGTCCTTGGGAGACGATGTCGAGCGCCGGTGCTTCGACTCCGTTGCCGGAGATCCACTCTCGCAGCGCCACCGCCGACGCGAAGGTGCGATCGCGCGCCGAGGCGGGCGCCGGGACGATCGCGATGTCGTGATCGGGGATGCCCTGGCTGCGCAGGATCGCCGCGGCCTGTTCTGCGTAGGTCGCGAAGGGCAAGAGCGACGCGTAGTGCTCGACCGGGCCTCCCGTGGTGACGAGCCTCGTGTAGCCCCCTGCTCGCCACAGCCGGGCGGCCTTCTCGAGCCCGCTCTCGTCGACCCAGCCCTCGACGACGAGCAGGCCGCGTCCGACGGGGTCGTTCGGCGCAAGGAAATCGTAGAGCGCGTGCAGGCCGAGCCAGCTCGCGCCCGCAGCGAGGGCGACGAGGAGTGCCCAGCCCGCCGTCGTCGGGAGCCACAGCTCGCGGCGCCGGAGTAGCCTCGGGAGGCGCATCGCGCGCAGCATATCGCGGCGTTCGCCGGCCACGAAGGACCGGCCGCGAGCCGCCACGCGATCCCGATCACTTCGTGTGCGGTGGTGAAGCGTCCGGACGCGGGGGGCCCGAGCGCCCGGCGAAGGACGCCCCGCGCGGTCGCAAGCGCCGCGCGGCCGCCAACAGACCCAGACACGCGACCGCGTAGATCAGCAGACCAGCAAGCGTGTGCCACGGATCCGCCGTCACGGTGTCGGCGCCCCAGACCTGCGCGGCCAGCACGGTGAAGACCACGCGCAGCAGGTTCGCTCCCATCGCGATCGGAAGCGCGAGCGCGACCAGCACGACGCGGCGCGTGCTGTTCAGCGGCGAGAGGTAGGCGACCAGCACGGCGATCGGCAGCAGGGTCAGGATGGCGGTGAGCCCGCTGCACGCTTCGGCCACCATCAGCGACGCCCCGCCCGCTAGCACGATCACGTTGCCCTGGCGCAACACCTCCACGCCGAGGACGCGGAGGACGCCCTCGGAGGCCCACGACACGAAGAGCAGGAGCTGGACCGCGAACGGGGTGAACCAGTCGGACGGGATCGGCACCATGAAGAGCAGGAACGCGATCGGGAAGGCCAGCGCGCGCAGGCGCCGTCGCCCCTCGCGCCACCAGACGGCGCCGGTGAGCGCTGCCACGAGTGCGATTCCCTGGCCGCTGGCCGAACCCGGCAGCAGGCTCAGTGCATAGAACGCGAGCGCAAGCGCGAGGAGCGCCGCGCCGCGGCCGTCGATCGCTCGTGGGAGCCGACCCCAGCGATCGCGCGTGCCCCACGCGATCCACCCGGCCACCAAGGGAACCAGGAACCCGTGGGATTGGTGCTCGGTGGCCCCCCACGCGCGGGCGAGCGTTCCCAGTGCCGGCAGGAACGCGACAGCAAGCGCGAGATAGACGACGCGGTCGAGAGGGCTTACGCGAACGCCTCCCTCTGGTGCTGCGACGCGTTCGAACTCGCGCTTGCCCGGCATGGAGGAGCCGAATACCACGGGACGTCGCGCGCGGCGAATCGCGAGTGCAGCGAGCGACTCGAGGTCATCGCGCCGGCAACCCATGTCGCCAAGCTTCCTCTGTTCCTCGGAGTTCCGATGTTTGCCCTGATCAATCGAGGCCCGTGACCGCCGTCACACCGGGGCTTTGGGCACCCGCCGATCCAGACCCTGGACCCGAGGCCGCGTTCCGCCGTTGGGGCGCAGCGAGCACCTGAGTGCGCGCGCCATCCGGTCCGCTCTGAACGGTGGGGCTCCAACATGACGCGCAAATCGGCCCGGCTCTCGCACCTCGTGATGGCGTTCCTGCTTCTGCTGCTGTCTTTCGGCTGCCAGACGCGCGCCGTCACGATCGAGATCCCCGGCTTTGGCAGCGGTGCGGTCGATGGCGTCTGGCTCTGGCACTACGCGGATTCGACGGGTCAGTACGAGCGCGCCTGCCGTCTCGAGCTGTCGGACCCGCAGCTCGATGCGTCCGGGAACGAGGTGTTGCCGTACCTGCAGGTCTGCACCACCCCGGGCGAGGTTGGGCTGGAGTTGCAGGCCACGATCAGCCGGCTGGCAGCCGACCCCGACACGATCGTCGTGACGGTGTGGTACTTCCGCTATCGCGCTCCCGGCCAGTACAAGGCGAGTTCGTACAACGCAGCGGGCGAATCAGCGCTCTCTCCCACGGCGCTCGCTCTCTGAGAGAGGAGGAGCCGGGCTCCTCTCCAGACTGGGCTACGTTCGGGTTCAACCATTCTCACCGCTTTGCCGAGCGGGAAGCCGGAATGTACGAAGCGTTTTTCGGGCTCCGCGAGCTCCCGTTCTCGCTGGCGCCGGATCCCCGGTTTCTGTGGCCGTCCGAGACCCACGAGGAGGGTCTCGCTGCGCTGTACTACGGCATCACGCGCCGGAAGGGCTTCGTGCTGCTGACGGGCGAAGTGGGTACGGGGAAAACCACTCTGCTGCGGGCGGCGCTCGATCGCATCCCGGAAGAGACGGAAACCGCCCTGGTCCTGAACACCGCGGACCTCTCCGCACTCGATCTCCTCAAGTTGATCGCGACCGAGTTCGGCCTGTCGTACGGCGCCGGCACCAAGGCGGACTACCTGATCGCGCTCAACCGGTACCTGTTGGGAAGGCTCGAGAAGGGCTTCAACACCGTGCTGGTGATCGACGAGGCCCAGAATCTCGGCCTCCCGGCGCTCGAAGAGGTGCGGCTGCTCTCGAACCTCGAGACCGACACCGAGAAGCTGCTGCAGATCGTGCTCACCGGTCAGCCGGAGCTGCTGGAGCGGCTGACCGATCCGGCCCTGCGGCAGCTGCGCCAGCGCATCGCCATCGAGCATCACCTGGAATCGCTGCGTCCCGAGCAGATCGAACCCTACCTACGCCATCGCATCGAGGTGGCGGGCGGAAAGTACGAAGAGATCCTCGAGCCGGGTCTCGAGCCGATCTTCTACGCGGCGTCACTCGGTTGCCCGCGGCTCGCGAGCCTGCTCGCGGATCGTTCGCTCCTCGCGGCCTACGCCAAGCAGATCAAGCCGGTGTCGCGCGAGATCCTGGAGGCGAAGGCGCGCCAGCTGATCGCGAGCCGCCCCCGCGGATAGCCCGGCGATCGGGATGTCTCCGCGGCACGGCGCCGCTCCCTCTGACGCGCCTACACAGATCGGGCGCGATCTCATCTGGCCTCACATGGGTTCCCCGGGCACCGTACGCTGGATCCGTCGGACGACGATCCCGCAATGGCGGGTGTATGACATTCGGCGTTCGATCAGTGGAGCGGCCGGTCGAGCGAGATTGATCGAGAAAAGGTGCAACAGAGGTTGACACGATCTCCGGATCACAGTCACATAGTAAATGGAGGGGGGGACGTCGCGAGCCGTGAAAACGCCCGCCTCTGAGCTGGCAACGGAACGCAGCCATTGGTGGCGGGACTAGCGGAAGCAAGAAGGCTGTCGATGCTGCGGGATCAAGCGGGACGTCTATTCCGAGCCAATATCGCACTGGACGGGGTGCTCGCGGCCGCGGCGTTCGTCGTGGCCATTTCGTTTCCCATCTCGGGCCTTGAGATCGAGAGCGAAGCGCGCGCGGTGAGGCTGGTGGTCCTCGCGTTCGCCGGCAGCTTGGTCTGGCCGATTGTGCTCGATCGGCTCGGCGCGTACATGTCGCAGCGCCGGAGTTCTCTCGCCCACGTGCTCTCCCGCGTCTGCCTGGCCGGAGCGCTGGCGGTTGCAGGGATCGCCGCGAGCGCAGTCGCGCTTCAGATACCCGACGCGGGGCGCCTGGCGCTGGTCTGTGGCGCCGCCCAGGTGCTCGTGATCGGCGCCTCCCGGATCGTGCTCTTCACCGCGCTGCGCACGCTGCGGCGCCGCGGCCGCAACACCCGAAACGTGCTGGTGGTGGGGAGCGGTCCGCGCGCGCGCCAAGCGACCGACGTGATCGACGAGCACCCCGAGTGGGGACTGCGCGTGATTGGCTTCGTCGACGAAGGTGACTTCCCCTTCGATCCGCAGCTGCTGAGGGCGACCCTCGCGCGGCGGGACGAGCCGCGTGTCCACAAGATCCAGGACGCGGCCAATCTCTTCCGGGAGAAGGTCATCGACGAAGTCGTCGTGGCGTGTCCGCGCTCGATGCTCGCGTCGATTGCGCCGGTGATCTCGATCTGCGCGGCGCTGGGCGTCCCGGTGACGCTGCTCTCGGACCTCTTCAGCGACATCCTCCAGCCGCCGCCGCACGCAATGCGATTCGGGCCGCACCCGGCGCTCAGCTTCTCCGTGGTGCACCACGATCTTGCGCAGGTGCGCATCAAGCGCGCGATCGACGCCATCGGCGCTGCGGTTTGCCTTGCGATCTCGGCGCCAGTCCTGATCGCCGCGGCGATGGCGATCCGGGTGACGTCGTCCGGACCCGTCTTGTTCCGCCAGCAGCGATGCGGTCTCTATGGGCGCCGCTTCACGATGCTCAAGCTGCGAACCATGCATGCGGACGCTGAGGCGTGTCGATCGGATCTCGAGCAGCTCAACGAGATGGATGGTCCCGTCTTCAAGATCCAAAATGACCCGCGCATCACGCCCGTCGGACACTTCCTGCGTCGCTACAGCCTCGACGAGATTCCCCAGCTCTGGAACGTGTTGCTGGGCGATATGAGCCTCGTCGGCCCGCGGCCGCCCATCCCGGACGAGGTCGATCAGTACCACGTCCTGCAGCGACGCCGTCTCTCGATGCGCCCCGGTCTCACCTGCCTCTGGCAGGTGGCGGGCCGCAACGAGATCGGCTTCGAGGACTGGGTGCGCCTGGACCTCGAGTACATCGACAACTGGTCGCTCGCACTCGACTGCCAGATCCTGCTGCGCACGGTTCCCGCCGTGCTGCGCGGGACCGGAGCGAGCTAGTCCTGATCCGGCGTTCCTACGCCTGACGGCGTAGAGCAGAAACGGCCGACCACGATGGTGACGGCTGGATCGGCGGCCGCCCGGAGTCGGTACTCTTCCTGAGCAGCGCGATGCGTACTCCAGGCCCGTGCGGGTTCATGCTTTATCTCCCACACCCGCGGAAGCAAGCCGCCATCGGCGTGCGCCACCCGGACTTCGAGGTGGCAATTCTCGGCGTTGTGGGGGGCGATCCGCCGGGAATCGACGGGAGACCCTCCCAGAGCGCGTTCTCTCGTGACTCGCGTCACAACCTCGCCAACCAGGCCGGACGAAGAAAATGGGGAGTCCGGGACCCTCTCTGACCGCGAGATGCAAGCCATGACTTCGACGCTGAGCCGTGCCCACTCGTCGACGATCGCGACGGCGCTGTGGACGGGAGCCTTCCTGATTGCGGCTGTCGCACCAGCCAGCGCACGCGTGGAGACGCTGCGGTGGAGTCATCCGGACCCCTCGACGGTCGGCGGCTTTCGCGTCCACTACGGGACGACTTCCCGCACGTACACCCAGACGATCGACATCGGGAAGCCGACACCGATCGGCGGTGTCTTTACGTACTCGCTCAGCGTTCCCGACTCCGATACCGTCTACGTCGCCAACACAGCCTACGCTTCGGGATTCCCGGACAGCGACTACTCGAACGAGAAGCGGTTCGACGGGATCGCGCCACCGCCTCCGCCGACTCCCGAACCGCCGTCCACCCCGTCGCCCGCAGCGAGTTGGTTCCAGAACTTCGAGTCCCTCGCAACCGGAACGGCCGTGCCGGGCTGGCGGGACACGAGCGCCAACAACAGCTTCAGCGAAGACGATTCGCTGTTCGCCGTGACCAGCTTGTCGGGCAACCGCGTCCTCTCCACTTCGTCGTATGACATCAACATCCACTCGCACTTGTCCACCACCGGAAGCAGCGCCTGGTCCGACTACGAACTGCGGGGTCGAATGCAGGTTTCGGCGTCGACCGGCGGCGTCGGTGTCACCGCCTACAGCCGCTATCCGACGGAAGACAAGTACTACCGACTGCGGCGCTACAAGACCAGCGCATTCGAGCTCTCTGCCCACGGCACAACTCCGAGTTGTGCGCAGCCAATCACCGGGGTCGTGCCGCAGCCCGGCCAGTGGTACCGCTTCCGGCTCGAGGTCAGGCCGACAGGCAGCGGAAACTCGATCCGCGCGAAGATCTGGCCGAACTCGAGCGCGGAACCCGACGTATGGCAGGCTACCTGCACCGATGCCACCGCCACGCGTCCGACGTCGGG
>Ga0102851_10002109_pt1 | contig 11850 bp, 8 predicted proteins | sample Mud3Dept3metaG_FD_79558 | JGI IMG/M metagenome (GOLD analysis project Ga0102851, IMG submission 79558) | Freshwater wetland microbial communities from Ohio, USA, analyzing the effect of biotic and abiotic controls - Mud 3 Core 4 Depth 3... | ecosystem: Environmental > Aquatic > Freshwater >... | reverse complement strand
GTACCCGCGAGCGACCGCGGCCTGCTGTTCCGCTGGACCAACGAGGTGATCGCACCCGAAGATCCCGAGTACCAGACGGGGGGCAATCCCGAGGCGACGCTCGAGAAGGCGCGCATCGAGCTGTTCCAGTACTTCGACGCGATGTCGAAGGACCGCCGGGCAAACCCCAGGGACGACATCGTCAGCGTCGTCGCGAGCGGTGCGGTCGACGGCGCGCCGCTCGGTCCCGTCGAACTGCTCTCCTACTATCTGCTGGTCGTCGTCGCCGGCAACGAGACCACGCGCAACGCGATGACCGGCGGCATGCTCGCGTTCCTCGAGAACCCCGGCGAATGGGAGAAGCTCCAGGCGAACCCGGACCTGCTCGATCTCGCCGTCGAAGAAGTCGTGCGCTGGACGACGCCCGTGATCCAGTTCTGCCGCACCGCCACGCGCGACTACCCACTGCGCGACAAGGTCATCAGGAAGGGCGAGAGCGCCTGCTTGTTCTACCCGTCGGCGAATCGCGACGAGGAAGTCTTCGCGGACGGCGACGTGTTCCGCATCGACCGCGACCCGAACCGCCACCTCGCCTTCGGCGTCGGCGAGCATGTCTGCCTCGGCGCGCACCTCGCGCGCCTCGAACTGCGCTGCGCGTTCGCCGCGCTGCGCGAGCGGCTGCGCTCGGCCGAACTCTCGGGCCCGGTCGAGCGCGCCCGCTCCAGCTTCGTCGGCGGCATCAAACGCGCCCCAATGCGCTGGCAAATCACCGGATCGCTGGGATAGGTGCCGGGCGTCAGGTTATTTCTTGTCAGGTTATTCACCGCGCCCTCGCGCGAATGCCCAACAACTTGACAACGAAATAACTTGACGCCCGGCACCGGTCAGACGTTGAAGCGGAAGTTCACCACGTCGCCGTCCTGGATGACGTACGACTTGCCTTCGACGCGCAGCTTGCCGGCGTCGCGACAGCTGGCTTCCGAGCCGAGTTCGACGAGGTCCTGCCACGCCACCACTTCGGCGCGGATGAAGCCGCGCTCGATGTCCGAATGGATCTTGCCGGCTGCGCGCGGCGCCGGCGTGCCGCGCGGCACGGGCCAAGCGCGGCACTCGTCGGGGCCAGCGGTGAGCATCGAGATCAGGTCGAGCAGCTCGTAGGCGGCTCGGATGAAGCGGTTCTTCGCGGGCTCGCTCAGATCGAGCGAGGCGAGGAAGTCGGCCTGCTCGGACTCCGCCATTTGCGCGATGTCCATTTCGACGGCTCCCGAGAGCACGACGAGCCCCAGCCCGCGAGCGCGCGCCGCCGCGACGACGTCTTCCGCGGGCGGCTTCGAGACGTCGCCCTCGCCGACGTTGAGCACCAGCAGCAGCGGCTTCTGCGTGAGAAATGTGTAGCCCGCGATCGCCTTGCGCTCTTCGGACGAAAGCTCGAGTTCGCGAATCGCCTGTTCCGACTCGAGGGTGTTCTTCAGACGCTCGAGCAGCGGCAGCTCGACCTTGCCGGCCGGATCCTTCGCGAGCTTCTTCATGCGCGACTCGATGATCTCGAGGTCGGCGAGGATCGTCTCGGTCGCGAGTCCGGTGATCTCAGCGAGCGCGTCGGGCGCCTCGCCCGCTGCGTCCGGGAAGGCGCGCACCACCTGGCAGAGCGCGTCGAGCGGGCGCATTGCGTTCAGCACGCCACGGTCCACCCCTTCGCCGTGACCGCCTGCTAGATCGGTGAACGCGATCTCGGCGTAGGTCTTCTTCTTCGGGCTGTACAGCTTCGCGAGCGCATCGACGCGCGCGTCGGGCACCTTCACCACACCGAGTCGCGCCTTGTCGCCCGCGCCGCGCGCCTCGACCGCCAGACCGGTGAGCGCGCCGAACACGGTGCTCTTTCCCGCCCCGGGGTAGCCGACGAGTCCGATCTTCATGCAGCGCGGAACCTAACGTTTCGGCCAGAAGCGGCCCACGCTCTCGAAGCGCTCCCAGAGTCCGGGCAGCGCCCCGATCTCGTGATTCGCGGCGTGGGCGGCCCAGCCCGCGAGGAAGCCGGCGGCGCGCAGCAGATCGGGGCCCGCGCCGAGCTTTTCCGCGAGCTGTCCCGCGACGCGCTCGGCGACGAGCGCGTCGTTCGCGACGCCCATCGCGTCCTGCAGCACGGCGAGACGGCGCGCGTAGCGATTCGCCTGCTTTCCGGGAAACAGGCTCGACGTGAACTCCGCCGCGTAACGCAGCTTCTTCAGCTGGATGCGGAGCTGGTGGCGCCGCTCGGGCGGCGCCGCGGCCAGATTGCGCGCGAACTTGCGCGCCTTGCGGTGCCGACGCTCGAGACGCAGCGCCGCGTAGTCACGCGCCGGTAGGAAGAGCGACGCCGACGCAGCCGAGAGGGGCTGATCGCGCCACGCACCCCGCGCGAGCCAGCGCCGCACTTCGAGCAGCAGCCGCGGGTAGCGACCCGAGCGAAGCGCCTCGCGCACCTGTTCGTAGTGCGCAGCGCGCTGCGTGCGCACCTCATCGTCGAAACGCGCGAGCGCGGCGTCGCCGGCGCGCGCGCAAAGCGCCGGCGCGAGCCATTCGCCGGCGAAGACGTCGAGGTCGCGCGCGGGACCGAGTGCGGCGCCGAGCCAGACGAGCGGTTCGCGCAGCGCCAACTGCTGTCGCGCGGGCAGCACCGGTCCGAAGAACGCCAGCGCCGAACGCAGTCGCCGCAGACCGACACGCAACTGGTGGACGCCTTCGGGATCGACGCCGAGGACGGCCGCGTCTTCGTTGTCGCCGATCTGACGCAGGCAGCCGGAGACTACCGCGACGATCAGCTCTTCGAGCGTCGCGTCGGGCGACACTTCAACAGCGTCGGCCCTGTGCGGCCGGGCGCCGTCGCCGAGCAGGAGTCCGCACGCGCGCTCGGCCGGGTGCGCTGCGGCCGGCCGCAGCGGCAGCGCTTCGAGCAGTTCGAGCGCGAGCTGCGCGGGATAGCCGGGATCGCCGGCGCGCGCCGTGAGCGCGAGGCTGCAGACGGGGACGGGCCCACGCGCCGTGCGCAGCTCGCCCACTTCGAGGGCGAAGCCGATCTCGTTGTCGTCCTCGCGCAACAGGCGGGTCTCGCGGGCGATCTCCATCTCGAAGGCGGGCGCGAGCGGTCGTCCCGCGACGTGGGCGACGACCAGCGCCCGCAGCTCCGAGTCCGGAATGCGCGTGAGGTCGGGCGCGTCGCTCGCGAGCACCGTGTCGACCGGCGCGGGCTGGCCGGCGCGTGCGTCGGCCAGTCGCGACGCGGTTTGCACGGCCACACGACCGACGCGTCGCACGCACAGCGTGAGATCGGCGCGCGCGAGCGCAAGGTCGGGCGTGTCGAAGTAGACGGCACGCTCGCGGCTGCGACGCGGGCGTCCCTGCGTCAGCGCAGCGAGCAACGGGTGGCGTCGCAGGCGCGGGATCGCCTCGGCCGCGAGCGTCAGCTCGAGTGCGGCGGAAGGCGGGGTGGGGGGCGGGGCGGCGGCCATGGGACGGTTCCAGTGTGGACTTCTTGCGACCGTTGGGACAGCCCCGGCAGCGAGGTCTGTCCCCCGGATCCACAGCCAGTCCACCAGGAGGACCGTCCCTTTTCTCCCCGAGTTGCGCGCGAATTGCAGGCTAGAATGCCGCGCACGATGGCCGTCGACGCCCCGCCGGAGCTTCCGAGCAAGCGCAACCCGCTGTTCCGCCATCCGTTTCGGCGCAAGACGCTGAAGCCGCGGACCGGGGTCCTCTATGTGTTGGGAGCCGCGGCGCTCCTCGCAGCACGGCCCGAACTTCCGCTCTTCCTTCCCGGACTGGTGTTGGTCGCCGCCGGCCAGTCGCTGCGGCTGTGGGCGACGGGCTACCTGCTCAAGACGGACGAGCTGACGACCGCCGGTCCCTACGCCTACTTACGTCACCCGCTCTACGTGGGATCGCTGCTGATGGGCTGTGGCTTTGCGCTGGTGGCGGGTCGTCTGGTCGCGAGCGTGGTGATTCCCGCCGGGCTCGTCTTCTATTTCGGCTACTACCTGCGGTACAAGGAACGCGTCGAGTCGGAGCGGCTCGAGGCCATCTACGGCGACGCGTTCCGCACCTATCGCGCCGCGGTGCCGGCGATCTTCCCACGCCTCTCGCCGTGGCACCCGCCGTCGCAGACCGAGGCGCCGCCCTGGCGACTCGAGCGCGTGCTCGAGAACGACGAGCAGACCGCCTTCGTCTACACGGTCCTCGCGCTCGCGGCCATCGTCGCGATCTGGAGCTACCGGGGGCTGTAGGCCGCGCGTCGACTTGGGGACGTTCCTGCCACCGTTGCCTTTGTTGCCTTCAGGAACGTCCCCAAGTCGACGTCCCCGAGTCCACCATGAGCGATGCACCCGAGTTCGAGATTGTCGCGTACGAGCCGAGTCCCATCGGCATGATCTGTCTGCGGCGACGCGCGTCGAGCGCCGAACCGGGCGGCGTCGTCACCGAGATCACGCTCGATCACCGCTTCCTGATGAGCAGCGCCGTCACCGACTCGGAGCGGGCGCTCGCGTTTCACGCGCTCGCGATGCACGAGGGACGCGAGCTGCAGGTGCTCGTCGGCGGGCTCGGTCTCGGCTACACGGCGCGCGAAGCGCTGCGATCGGAGCGCGTCGCGCGGGTGGACGTCGTCGAGTTCCTGCCGCCGGTGATCGACTGGCTCACCCGCGGCCTGGTGCCGCTCGCCACCGAGTTGCAGGCGGATCCGCGCTTCGCCGTGATCGAGGGCGACGTCTATCAGCGACTCGCGAGTCCTCCCGCGCAGCGCTACGACGTGATCCTCGTCGACGTCGACAACTCCCCCGACGAGCAACTCGGCGACACGAACGCTTCGTTCTACAGCGAAGCGGGGCTGACACTGGCGAAGCGCCACCTCGCCGACGCCGGCGTGCTCGGCGTGTGGTCGTACGCCGACAGCGCGACCTTCGAGCGCGCACTTCGCCGCGTCTTCCGCGAAGTCCGCGTCGAGCCGGTGCGCTTCGAGAACGGCGTGGTCGGCGAGACCGAGACGAACTGGCTGTTCTTCGCGCGGGGATGAGGTCGCGCACCCGCGTTCGCGGCCCGCGGCCCCGCACGGTGCCTGTATGCTGGCCGCAACCTGCAGAGGGGAACCCGTGAAGACTCGATGCGCGATCGTGCTCGCCTCACTCGTCGCGATGCTGCCGTCCGGATGCAACGTGGAGATGGAGCACATGGCGCAGCCGACCGCCGGTGATGCCGATGCCGGCGCCGACACCCGCGCCGGCGCACAGGGGAACACCGCGCCGACGCGCTTCACCGAGGCGGCGAATGCCGCCGTCGCGAAGGCGCTGCCGCTCGCCGACCCACAGGACTTCGAGGACGCGCAGCGCGGATTCGTGGCGAGCGATCCCGACTTCGTCGTGAAGAATGCCACGGGCGACACGATCTCGGAAGCTCGCGCGTACGCCTTCGTCACCGGCGACGCCCCGCCGAGCGTGAACCCGAGCCTCTGGCGCCAAGCGAAACTCAACAGTGTCCACGGCCTCTTCCAGGTGACCGACGGCGTCTACCAGGTGCGCGGCTACGACGTCGCGAACATGAGCTTGATCCGCGGCAGCAGCGGGTGGATCGTCGTCGATCCGCTCACCGCGAGCGAAACCGCGGCGGCGGCGCTCGCACTCGCACGAAAACATCTCGGCGACGCGCCGATCGTCGCGGTGATCTTCACGCACAGCCACCTCGATCATTTCGGTGGCATTGCGGGCGTGTTGCCGGAAGAAGATGCGCAACGTGGCATCCGCATCATCGCGCCGCGCAGCTTCGTCGAGGAAGCGACCAGCGAGAACGTGCTCGCGGGTGTCGCGATGGGGCGTCGCGCGAGCTTCATGTACGGGATGCCGCTCGAGCGCTCGGCGCGGGGTCATGTCGACACGGGGCTCGGCAAGGCGCCCGTGCGCGGCGCCTTCGGAATTCTCGAAGCTACCGAAGTCGTCGACAGGACCGGGCAGGAGCTGACGATCGACGGGGTCCGCTTCGAGTTCCAGTTCGTCCCGCACTCGGAGGCGCCCACCGAGCTGACCTTCTACCTGCCGGAGCACAAGGCATGGTGTGGCGCCGAGATCGTGTCGCACACGCTGCACAACCTGTACACGCTGCGCGGCGCGAAGGTGCGCGACGCTCTCGCATGGAGCGGCTACATCGACGAGGCGATCGAGCGCTTCGGCGATGCCGAGGTGGTGTTCGCGAGTCACCATTGGCCGGTCACCGGCAACGCGCGCGTACTCGACTATCTGAAGAAGCAGCGCGATCTGTATCGCTTCCTCCACGATCAGACGCTGCGCCTCGCGAACGCCGGCCTCGGCCCCGAGGAGATTGCGGAGGCGGTCGAGTTGCCGTCCACGTTGCGCACGGCGTTCGCGAACCGCGACTACTACGGCACTGTGAGCCACAACACGAAAGCGGTGTACCAGGCGTACTTCGGCTGGTATGACGGCAATCCCGCGCACCTGGATCCGCTGCCGCCGGTCGAAGCGGCCGAGCGCACCGTCGAAGCGATGGGCGGCGGCGGCGAAGTGCTGCGCAAGGGCCGCGTGGCCGCCGAACGCGGCGAGTACCGCTGGGCCGCAATGCTGCTCAACCAGCTCGTGTTCGCGGAGCCGGAGAACAAGGATGCGAGCGAAGCACTCGCCGGTGTCTATGACCAGCTCGGCTACCAGGCCGAGTCAGGGCCCTGGCGCGACGTCTACCTGACCGGCGCGCTGGAACTGCGCCGCGGCGTGCAAGGCGGAGGCCCGAACATCGCCGCCGCGGCGGGCTTGCTGAGCCATCTGCCGGCGGGCGAGTTCTTCGACTCGCTGGCGACGCGACTCGACGCCGCCAAGGCCGACGGCAAGCAGGTCGCGATCAACTTCATCTTCAGCGACCTCGGAGAGACGCACGTGGTGACGATCGAGAACGCGGTGCTGCACCACCGCCAACGCGACGCCGATCCCGCCGCCGCCGCGACGGTGCGTCTCACGCGCGATTTCCTGGTACAGCTGGCGACCGGCCAGGCCGGCCTGCGCGAGATGATCTTCTCGGACGATCTCGCAGTCACGGGCAGCCGCCTCGAACTGCTCTCGTTCTTCTCGCTCTTCGACAAGAGCGACGGCCACTTTCCGATCGTGACGCCGTGATCGGAGCTCGAGGAGTCGAGACTCCCCTGGAAGCGCGTCCGAAAGATCTACGCAGAGGCGATGGCATGGGTAATGAAGGCCCGGAGACTCGCGCCTTCGGGCCCTCTTCCTTCCCAGCGATGCAGTGTCGCGCCGACTACTGCGGCTTCCGATACACCGCCACGACCGCCGCACCGCCGAGCCCGATGTTGTGCTGGATCGCCACCTTCGCGCCGGCCACCTGGCGCTTGTCCGCGGTGCCGCGCAGCTGCCAGGTCAGCTCCGCACACTGCGCGAGGCCGGTCGCGCCGAGCGGGTGGCCCTTCGAGATCAGCCCGCCCGAAGGATTCACCACCCACTTGCCGCCGTAGGTCGTGGCGCCGCTCTCGACGAGTTCACCGGCCTTGCCGATCGCCGCGAGGCCGAGCGCTTCGTAGGTGATCAGCTCGTTCGCGCTGAAGCAGTCGTGCAGCTCGATGACCTGCGCGTTCTCCGGGCCGATGCCCGCCTGCTCGTACGCCTTGCGCGCCGCCTTCTGCGACATATCGAAGCCGACCATCTTGATGCAGCTCTTCTCGTCGAAGGTGCTGGGCAGGTCGGTCGCCATCGCCATGCCGGCGATCTCGATCGCCTGGCCCATCAGGTTGTGCTTCCGGACGAAGTCCTCGCTCGCGACGATCGCGGCGCCGGAGCCATCCGACGTCGGGCAACACTGCAGCTTGGTGAGCGGCTCGTAGACCATCGGTGCATTCATGATGTCTTCGAGGCTGTACTCCTGCTGGAACTGCGAGTACGGGTTGTTCACCGAGTGCTTGTGGTTCTTGTAACCGATCTTTGCAAAGACCTCGGGCTTGGTGCCGTACTTCTCCATGTGCTCGCGGCCGGCGTTGCCGAACATCTGCGGCGCGGCGGGCGCCTTCGCAAAGCCGCGAAGCTCGACCATCGTCTTCATGTGCTTGTCGAGCGGGATGGTGCGGTCGGTGTATTTGATGCCGAGCGAGCCCTTCTCCATCTTCTCGAAGCCGAGCGCCATCGCGCACTCGACGATGCCGCCCTCGACGAGCTGCTTGGCCATGAAGAGCGCCGTCGAGCCCGTGGAGCAGTTGTTGTTGACGTTGTAGATCGGCACGCCGGTGAGGCCGATCTCGTAGACCGCGCGCTCGCCGCAGGTCGAATCGCCGTAGCAGTAGCCGGCCGCCACCTGCTCGACGGCGTCGTACGGAATCTTCGCGTCGGCGAGCGCCTTCTGGCCCGCCTCCTTCGCCATGTCCGGATAATCCCACTGCTTCGAGCCGGGCTTCTCGAACTTCGTCATGCCGACGCCAATCACATAGACCTTGCGACCCATCTTTGCGTTCTCCTTTGGGGGTTTCGTGCTAGACCGATGGACCTCGCAGCGCTTGCCCCGCCATCTCCCGCCACAGGCTTTGGAGACGGCGACGCGCACTGTCGTCGCTGCGCAGGATCTTCTGGAGCGCCATGCCGCGCGCCATGTGCATGGTGAGTTCGAGCAGCGCGTCGAAGCGCTCGTGATTGGCCAGCTCGCCGGCCACTTCGCGCCACAGCGACGCGAGTCCGCGCCCCGCGAGGCGCTCGAACTGGTAGAGCGAACGGTGCAGCTCCGCGTCGGTGCGCGCCGCCACCCAGAGTTCGAGCGCGGCGTCGAAGAGGGGACCGCCGAAGGCGTCCGTCACGAGGTCGAGCAGCGCGTCGAGTCGGTCGGCGCCGTTCGCGTCCGGTACGGCTTCGGCCCGCCGCCGCAGTTCCGCGGCGCGGCGCGCGGCCAGATGCGCGACAGCCGCGACGACGAGGTCCTGCTTGCGCGGGAAGTGGTGCACCTGCGCGCCGCGCGAGACGCCGGCGCGTTCGCAGACCGCCGTGGTGGTGGTGCTCGCGTAACCAACCTCGACCAGCGAGGCGATCGTCGCGTCGAGCAGCCGCGCGCGCGTCTCGGCGCTGCGCGCTTCCTGGGTGCGCCGCGGTCGCGCGTCGCGCGCCGGGATCGGGACGCTGGAGGTGGGGGTCTCCGACATCGGGCCCGCACGTTAGCCGCGAGAAACAAACAGTCAAGACTGACTGTAAGTTCCCGGTACAGAACAATCTGACAACGCAATAACTTGACGCCCCAATAACTTGACGCCCGGCGCCGGGGCGGGGGGGTGATATGGAACGCGCGGTCGTCGTCGAAGCGATCGGGGGGGCCGAGGTACTGAGAGTCGCGGAGCGCGACCCGGGGGCGCCGGGCGCCGGACAGCTGCGTATCCGCGTCGCCGCGGCCGGCGTGAACTTCATCGACGTCTACTTCCGCACCGGCCTCTACCCGCGCCCGCTGCCGTTCGTCGCGGGGCTCGAAGGGGCCGGCCGCGTCGAGGCGATCGGCCCGGGCGTCGCGGGCGTCGCGGTCGGCGATCGCGTCGCGTGGGCGTCGGTGCCCGGTTCGTATGCGGACGTCGTCGTCGCGCCGGCCGCAGCGGTCGTGCCGGTGCCCGACGCGGTATCGGACGAGACCGCCGCCGCCGCGATGTTGCAGGGCATGACCGCGCACTATCTGGTGTACGCGATCCGCCCGCCCGAGCCCGCTGGCACCGCGCTGGTGCACGCGGCTGCGGGCGGCACCGGTCTGCTGCTGGTGCAGATGCTGAAGGCGGCGGGGATGCGCGTCGTGGGAAGCTGCGGCAGCGCGGAGAAGGTCGCGTTGGCGCGAGACGCCGGCGCCGATCTCGTCGTGCGTTCCGACGATGCGAACTTCGTCGCCAGCGTGCGCAACGCTACTGGCGGTCGCGGCGTCGATGTCGTCTACGACGGCGTCGGTCGCGCCACCTTCGACAGGAGCCTCGCGTGTCTGCGACCGCGCGGCCTGCTCGCGCTGTTCGGACAGGCGAGCGGACCGGTGCCGCCCTTCGACCTGCAGCGCCTCAACGCCGGCGGCTCGCTGGTGGTGACGCGCCCTTCGCTCGCGCACTTCGTTGCGACGCGCGAGGAACTGCTGATGCGCGCGGGAGCCGTGCTCGGGTCGGTTGCGCAGGGCAGGCTGCACGTGAGGATCGGCGCGCGCTTCCCGCTCGCCGACGCGGCCGCCGCGCACAGCGCCCTCGAAGGTCGCGCGACGACGGGCAAGGTGCTGCTGCTCCCCTGAGCTACACGCGATACGGGAAGAAGCGCTTGAGTCGCAGCGCGGGCGCTTCCAGCAGCAACCAGCTCGCACGCGCCAGCGCGTAGCTGACGCCGATCGCGAGCAGCCAGAAACAGAGCTGCGCGAGCACGTACTGCTGCGGATGGTTCCCGGGCGTGAAGACGTTCACCGCCAGGATGGCCACGAAGAAGTGGAACAGATACATCGCGTAGCTGTAGCGCCCGAAGCTGCGGAGCCACTTCCTCTCGAAGCAGCGCGCGCGCCACGAAGCCGCCGGCGCAGTGAGCACCCAGACCAGCAGCGCACCGTAGACGGCACAGAGCAGAGAGAAGCCGAGCGTCTGCATCAGCGGATCGTTGTTGAGCATGAGCACCTGTCGGGTGATCGCCTGATAGCCGGTCGCTTCTGGTTGGCCGAGCCGGATCCACGCCTGCAGGGCGACGAAGAGCGCGAGTCCGGCGGGCAGCACGGCGCGCGCCGCCCGCGCCATCGCCTCGAGACCGCCCGCGCGCCGCGCGAGAATCGCGATCGCGGCGCCGGTGGCGAGGATGTCGAGGCGGCACGGCGTCAGCGTGTAGGCGGCGAGCGGCGATGCACCGCCCGCGACCAGCGCCGCGCGCAGCAGCAACGCCGCACCGATCGCGACCGCGCAGATCTGCAACAGGCGTCGTTCGCTCGCGCGCCGCACCACCAGCGGCCACAGCAGATAGAAGTGCTCTTCGATCGCCAGCGACCAGCTGATGGCGAGCGTCTGGTGATGCCACGCTCCGCTGAGCGCAGCCTGCACGTTCGAAAGGAAGAGCCAGTACCAGAACTGCTCGCGACTCGCGCCCGGGTTCCAGAAATGGTCTACCGCCGCGAAAAACGGAAGCTGCGGGACCACGAGCAGGAAGAACGCCAGCGTCGCGTAGTAGAGCGGAAAGATGCGCAGCACGCGGCGCGCGTAGAACACGCGGTAATAGCTCGTGCCATCGCGAGCCCCGAGCAGGATGCCGGTGATCAGGAAACCCGAGAGCACGAAGAAGAGATCGACCCCCGACCAGCCCACCGACGGCACGATCGTGAGCGCCGCTTCGAGCTTCGTACGCACCATTCCGTAGTGCGTCGTGTGGTAGAGCATGACCAGCAGGATCGCGAGACCGCGAAGCCCGTCGAGGCGCGGGTCGCGCGCTGCGACGGCCGCACCGCCGTGCGTCGGTTCGGCTTGCGGACGGGCGCTCAACCTCGTGACCTTCGGCGAGAGGACGCGGAAAGATCGCAGGCGGCCGTCGGCGAGTCGAGCGCCAGCGGGTACTCTCGCAGCCGGGGGCGAGGCACAGATCGCCGCAAGACCGGATCGCGCGGCTCCGGCGAAGCCGTCCGCGAGCGGCCGCATCGGATCGATCGCGTTCTCGTGCCGTGGGCCGCCCTCCTGGCGGCGTACGCGCTCTGCGTGTTCGGCGTCGCTGGACGCGCTGTTGCTGCCGAGCCGGGGCGTGCACGAACGCCTGCACGCGGCGAAGCTCGAGGAACTGACGCGCGTTCGAGCAGAGATCGAGTGCGCGCGAGCAGCGCTCGTCGACACGCGGAACAAGGGCGCGGAGATCGCGCGCATGCCCGCGCTGCTCGCCTGGGAGG